>Ga0210040_10000569_pt1 | contig 61396 bp, 60 predicted proteins | sample CryGeyCG12114_NA_FD_185462 | JGI IMG/M metagenome (GOLD analysis project Ga0210040, IMG submission 185462) | Groundwater microbial communities from aquifer - Crystal Geyser CG19_WC_8/21/14_NA (SPAdes) (version 2) | ecosystem: Environmental > Aquatic > Deep subsurface > Groundwater | place: USA...
TGGCTTTGGAAATTATTGTTATGGTATGCTTTCTACTAAAAAAATTTTCCCTTACATTTTGCATATCATTTATTACTATCACTATACTCTGACATGTAGTGTATCGTAGCTGGTAAATTTTGAGGCATGGGCTATGTTATGTTTATTTAGTGTATAATTTTATGTTAGTTCACCGAAACTGCTGCTGGAGGAATGTATATTGAGGGTTCCACATGGTTGGTATTTCCTATCCAACCAAACATACCGTAAAATTTTAATTTTATCGATCCCGAAAATGTGCTGTAATGCATTTTTGAATTACTGGAGTGTCTTTATCAGTCGACTTTAAAAAATATTAATGAAGGAGAATAAATCCAGTTACTTTTTTCAGCTCAGTAAGCATTCAAAATCAGTCAAGTTGTTTTTGTAATCGAAAATTCAGATTCTTTTGATTACGAGACTTGAGTTTAAAAAAATATTTACTATGCTAATATTACGAAGTAACCGGACAGTCGAAATATTTTTGACTCGGTGCCTGCTTAAAGTCGAAGGACTAGAATACAGTATACCGTGCTTACATAGGGATAGGATCATTATGTATACATTGAGCACAAGGACTGTTTGAAGTAGTAGACTTCCGAATGAATGTCTGTTTGCCCTCGTATGAACTGAATATTTGCACTAAAATTAACTAAACTATCCTGTAAACTATTGCTGCAAAACTCCGGCTGTGCACCCAGCGCATAACGTTGCTTTTGAATGAATGAATGAGTATAAAATTTAGTATTGTGTTATATTATTTATTAAGGTGCCAATCAAATCAGTAATTACAGGATATTGGTATCCCCTTCGGTCGGTGATACTCCGGTTTAGTATTCCTTCCTCTCACTTATTGCTGGAGAGTGAAAGTAGATGAGCATTGACACGGAATATCTTACTTTAGAAAATGTTAAGTCCCTCTCTTACTGCGTTTACGATCTGCGGCTTTACGCGTCAACCATACATACATCATTTTATGCTGCTTATTTAGAACATGGTTTTTGTCTCGGTCAGGAGAATGCATATATTTGTGTTCTTCTGTGGTTCAGTAGATGACGAATGACATTCTTTGAACTTTATGGCTTTAAGTTATGCTTGTATCGATGAACAGATAATGTCATGTTGACTGGTAAAAATTGGACCAGAACAGTTTAGTCCATCCTCTGGTACCAGTTTTAGGCAATCTATATAGAATGGAATGGTATATAAAGATTTAAAGAGGTTGTTCCCACAGATAAAGCACACTAGATGTACCAAAGAGTGTCTAATGGGCTTATTATGGTGTTCCATGATAAACCGTCGAGATCGACGAGATCATCATAGTAAAGTAAATAAAAGCTCGGCTTGCTCAAACAGAGCTGTGGGCAATTTAACAAATAATGGAGTAGAAACTGTGCATTCAATATAGAGAAAAGTGTCCCCTGTGATGCTCACTCACTGAGTACACATGGGTAATAATAATGGCTCAGGTTTGAGCTAGCAGATAGGAAATTAAAGGGAAAATCAATAACACGTTAGGAAAGAGTTCTCTGGGAGTACCAAGTAATGGAGTCGTCTGTTGTATACTTTGTGCCTGTCATTTATTGGACTTTCAAAAAATATCGTGAGCAGTGTAGTGTGTTTTTGGGCCGATGTGTACCGATGTAGGCCGAGAAATTAGTTTTATAGACCCTGGTCCTGATTGCTTTTAAAATTGAGAAGAGCTGTATGTATTACGTTTGTTATTCGACTAGAGCTTGCAAAGGAAAGAGCTTCTGACGTTGTTAATTTGCTTTTAATTAGTTGGAATCCAACACGGCGGCTTCTCTGCATGGCTGCTCCTTTAGCTCTCAAGGCTACTTTTTTCTACACTGTAGAGTGTATCCGAGTGTGTTTTTACTTGTACTTTATGTTCTGCTTTAATTTGATGTGTGTTGAACCAACTGGAGGTGTAAAAGATAAATAAATATTTGCATGGGTCGGCTTTCTCTTTGAATACTATAGTTAGTTATACTTTCAACAAATAGGGATACTAGCAAGTAAATTAGTATGCAAACACTGCAAGATGCGAAGTTTTCGTTTATACATTGGGGATTTATCTGACTTTAGTTAGTAACTGTACCAAGAAATTAATTTATTTACATTTGTAGTGGGTTAGTTAATACACGCAAAGATTATCTTATTTCTTATAAGAGGGAACGTAATTATTGACTTGACTTTGCTCCATGCGAAAAGCTATGAGAATGCTTGTAACTTAAGACTGTACTAGAACTAGAAGTGCAATTGGATCATTACAGTTGTAGTCTATGGATTACGGCTTTATATGGTCATTTCTCTCACTCGAGTATTTTTGTAGTGTCCGTCGTTACACTCATATCAATGAGAGCTGTAATGGTAACTAGCTTGCTTATATAGCGAGTAAGCTTTGTACAAAGTAACTAACTAACTAACCAGGAATAAGATTAACTACTCACATTACGGGGATGGAGCAAAATTATCGATTGAAGTTACTATACATGTATTTTCCAAGTACTTGTCCGTACTAACCCGCTGTGTTTTATGTTTGATTATAGGAACAAATGCAAGAAGTTTTAGATGCCATGTTTGAAAAGAAGGTAAAGAAAGGAGATAATGTTATCACTCAAGGGGACGATGGAGACAATTTCTACGTGATAGAATCGTGAGTGTGCATTTTATATGGAATGTAAACCTAGACTATGTACTCACATGGATGGAGTGGGTGTGGGTTTCATGTATGAATTGCGTATGATATATTTTTTTGCAGGGGTGTTTATAAAGTGTTTGTAAAACCTGATGACGGGAGTGCACCAAGACATGTAGCAAGCTATAATAATGCGGGTAGTTTCGGGGAACTGGCGTTGATGTACAATATGCCGCGTGCTGCCACAGTCACTGCCGACAATGATGGTGCTTTATGGGCAATGGATCGACAGACCTTTAGACGTATAGTACTCAAAAGTGCGTACAAGAAGAGGAAAATGTACGAAAATCTTATCAATTCGGTGCCCATGTTGAAAACGCTTGAGGTGAGACCTTTTTCCCCCTATTTTTGTCTGTCATTATTGACATTTTCAATATATGTTCCTACGCATTAGTTAGCAGTAGTGTAGTGCTACTATACTACTGCAAACTAGATATCTCTCACCATTGATTTATGGTTTGGATTCCGTAGGGAATTCAAAAGTGACATGCCTTTCGTAGACAAGGTGTATAGAATGATATTAAGCTGTGGTGGCTAACTAATGATCGTTATTATTTTACATTCATATCAAGAGATAAATATATATCAATATAACCGATTTATTAGTGTCTTATCACTAACTAGAGTCTGTGTCATCTACTTGTTGCTGTCTTGTAGTCGAGTATTGATGGATAGATATTGTAGACTCAAGTTACCAAATTGTGTGTGATACATTGTTCGCGGAAAAGATAAACATTTGTATGTACTCATTAGCAGCTTATTAGTTTACAATACCTCCGGGATAAATCATGTAGTTTTGTTTCGTCTGTAGTGAGTCGTTAGTCTGTTATTCACAAAGGACTTTTGTGCAAATACCTTCAGTTGGGAGGTAGGATGAATGCATAAAGAATGCATTGTCCTGTGGTTGTACGCGGTATGTAATAGCTCCCTGGTGGTGCCGTTTCGTAATTGGAAATATGAGGCGAGTGGGAGGGATGAGAATGGAATAGAATCCATTATGGGAATCAGACGTGTTGAATAATAGACATGTCATAATACACTACTTAATTAGTTAATTATTAAAGTCTGCTAACTTGGCTGCCATACCTGGGTTTAATACTGCGTATTAATTTTTTATCCTGTGACGCAAACTAAAAGTATAGGTAGTTAGTATTCTATTGACAAATGGAAAGTTTGGGAGAATTATCAAGTCCTCTTGAAATTATTACTTACTAATCAACTACCTAATCAAAACCCTGCAGGACTCATTATAATTATACAAGTTTATTAACTTGAATGTAAAGTTAGTCATGCAATTTTGGCCAAATGTTCGAGTGAGCCAGTTGGCGGTCTAATGATGTTTTTCTCGGACTAAGTCGCTAGTGTAAATAATTAATGGAGTAACTTTCTTTCCCTATTACGTGGGAGGGCATTGTTCCGTTTTTCTGGGTTAATTAAGTTTGATGGATTTTTTCTTTGCTAGAACTACGAACGAATGAATTTGGCCGATGCGCTTGTACCCAGACAATTTACTGATGGGGAAGTCATCATAAGGCAAGGAGATGCAGCCGATGGGATGTACTTTGTGGAGGATGGAACAGCTCGAGTTGTCAAAGTAGATGCAAATGGAGAAGAAAAAGAGGTTTGTTTATTCAATCTGCATTCTCAAGTTTGCAATTATCTGACCCTCAGTAATATTACTATCTCAGTCAGCAGTAGTAGTATATAGTATTGTAAGTATAAACAGTCCATGCGACTTGAAATTTAGTAGTAGTTGTGTTGTAATTCACTTGGTTAGTTGAATGAGATGATGAGATTGAGATTTCTGTGGATACTTTTCAATTCGTACGCAGATTGTCAAGTTTTGCAATAAAAAATTCAATCAAGCTCGAATTTAATTTATTCATGTTCAAAACTGCTGGCTGGCTAGAAAAGGCAAGTTAAAGACCATGACAATGTCATTCATTATAAAGTCAAATTGCGAAATAGTATAAGTGGTTTAAAATTGTAGTGTTTCGCGCGCAACTTTACATCTTTCGTTGGTTGAGGGTTGAGATAGGGTCTCCTTTTTGTGCGCAGCCGCAGTAAAAGTTTTTGTTAATTTGGTTTCCTTTGATTCCTCCAAGGCTGAAAGACCGTGCGTCAACTTCACCTTGACTTCATTCTCCATTACTTTACACTATACTCCATAGTTAATCCGTTTCCCGTAACTCCAATCTCCATTTTTCCCCTCCTCTTTCAACATTCATCAAGATATCAAAATATGTGATTTTAATTTGAGGTTATATGGCTACGTTTATGAAGTTATGGAATTGATTTTGCTGTATAGATCAACCGTTGCACGAAAGGAGGTTATTTTGGAGAACTCGCCCTGCTTACAAAAAAGCCAAGAGCTGCCACTGTCTATGCTGTCGGGAACATAAAATTAGCTTGTGAGTTGTACCTAAAATTTTCTTGACGTGTTTCCGACTTGTAACTAATGAGATCCCGTTTTATGTATATTGTAACCTATTAAATTTGATGACAGTCTTGGATGTGGAAGCTTTCGAGAGACTATTGGGCCCATGTATGGAGATCATGAAGAGAAATGTTGCCGACTACGATGAACAACTAATTCGTATATTTGGTTCCAAGTCTAATATTTCGGATATTCGGTAAGTACAATTTTAGCGCTCAAAAATCCCATTCAAGACTATTTGTATTTGTACATACAACAAACCGTATTAAACAAGACAAACTGCCCCAAAGATTTTTACTTAGCAAGTCGTGTTTGATTTATTTTGTGATTTCTCACCTTGCCCTGTAGTGTATAGTTATATGTTTTTATATGCTGTGGATTTTTTAGCAGTAATATTTGTATGTCCATATTTGTACAGGGACGTGAGCATGATTCCCTCACCGAAACCTTAAGAACTTTTCTTACACACGCACGCACAGTGCTACTTGTCATCATCACTAAATTGTGTGCATCCCCTCTTCTCTTCTAGTTCGTTTAGCACGTGATTTTCTATCTTCAACGAGTAGTTAGTTATTTGTCATCATCTTAATCGTATCACTACTATTGCTGTGTGGACCATAATCATCGTATTATTATCACGAATGGGTCTTACCTTTGTACATGTTGATCTATCGATTTTGCCCATTTACTTTTGATCCTTATCGTGTAAATATGTCGGGAAACTGTTGTATTGCCCGGTATTTTTAATGTTTTGACCAGTTAGTTGTGAAGACATTGCAAATTTGACTTTGTTGTTAGATTTTCCAGTTAAGTAAATATTTGCTGTGTTATCAGTTGTTCATTATTTTTAGTAGGTGGTTGTTTAGATTTTATTGGTATGTATGTGTGAAGTGCCATCACACACGTTAAAGTGGGTTGGATTTTCTTCCATTTCCCTATCATTGTGTTTGTAGTGCATGCAACATTATGAAGGCAAAAAGTTTCAGTTTAGTAGCAGAAAAGTGTAATCTGTAGTTAGTTATTGTAGATGTGAAATAGATTTGTATAAGTAACCTTCAATACCAAAGTTATTCAGATTTGGTTGAAAAGTTTAATTGTTTGCCCGGATTTATTTTATAAGGATGTAGAAACCGGAATGATGGGGATGAATTTTCTATTGATTTAGTCTCTATGTGGTTTTGCTAGCGGTAGTAGAACTAATGCTAACTAAGCGGATTAGGAATAGACTTTTACTTTACTACTGTTACTTTTAGTTTGTGGTAGGAAAAGTATAATGAGTATGATTAAGGGTTAATCTTATGAGCAAGGTTTAGTTCATTTTTTTTGCCATTTTCTTAGATGTTTGCATTTAGTTATCTTGATATTCGAGCTGGTCTCGAATTTAAAATAAGTCGTGTAAAACTTAGCACACTTAATCAGTATAGGGCGTTATGTTGTATCATTGTAATTACATTTACAATTCCCTGTAATAGTAGATTTGTTTCAGTTCATTAATAAGTTTATTGCAACAGTAGGAAGCAGCTTTTCCAGATTTTGTTTTTGTTTGATTACAAAATGTTTGCTTATCACACTCCAGGGCTTGCTTGCTTGTATATTGATTTATGCTATGTAGTCCTGCTGTTCGTTCTAAAGTTTCATGCATGACATCTGTAGTGCTTTCCCTGTGTTTTCACTTGACTAGTAGCGTGAGAAAGTTGCGCTTTGAACTTGAGACATTTCCCGGTAGGGACTGAATGAGTAGGTTGAATTATCATTGTTGTGTCGTGTCCGTAAAATTGCATGGTAGATAATTGTGTTCATTTTACGGACTTTAGCGGAAAGTCGTATCGTATTTCCTGTAATTGAGATAAACCCAACCTATCTATCCTGTAGATTCTTTTGACGTATGTACGATGTAATTTAGTTTATTAGTTTTTGTTATGTCTGTGGAATACAAAGCTAATTTATCACACTTGCTAACTGAGAGCCACAGAGACCGAAGACAGAGTTTTTAATGAATATCACTTGTTCTTGGTAGCAGATAACTAACGCGCGTGGAGGAAAATTCTACGCTTACGTCTAGATGTCTTTAATGACAGGAAATACGGTATACATAAGAAGCATGCATTTTTAAACTCGTCGATGTTGAAAGAATTTGATCATTTTCAATGCTTCCTGGTTGCATGCAATTTAGTTAGTTAGTTAGTTGGTGTTGAATCTATCGGACGCGTTTGTAGTTTATAGTTATTGCGGGGGATTTCTGTGGTGGGTAGAAGTTGAGTAGTTGGCTACAAGTAAATAGTAGTAGACAGATTTTGACTTCATGATATCAAGAACATTTAATAATTGCATGTCTTTATGCATTTCTAATTCTCGCAGCTGGAACTGAAGACTCATCTGGTTCTATACGACAAAGATAATTGTTCCTTTACACAAGAAAGTCTACAAATTAATGGTCATCCCAGTGATCAAATAGTCGAACTTGCGAATTTTTATAGTAATAATCCTAGTGTAGAAACTGTACTGTCCTGCTTCCCCCTCTTCCGAAAATGTATTTTATGTGTAAACATGGAATTTGTTATGTGCGCTCCGTAAAAGTATTAAGTAGCATCCTATTGAGTATTTTTATGATTTCATTATGTAACTATGCATTTTTAAGAAACGTGTCAAGTATTTTTATGAATTATTTACTAACTAGCTACAATATATTTAGTACCGGGGTTATGGTTCCCTCCAAAAGCAATCAATACGGCTTTAATTTTCTTGGTTGTATCGTTACCTACTAATTTTCCAGTTGGCCATAATATTTTAACTTTGAATGCATTTTGCAGTAGTAGTAGTAACGAAATGTAAAGTTTGCCATAAGTAGTCAAGTCAAGCCCATAAACCAGTAAAAGTAGTATTTATAAGGTTTATTTTAAGTTGAAACTAGTGTATGAAATGTATTCGGAAATCCTGGGGTTAAAATCCTCCGTGTCATTCAGTACTGTCATGATATATGTACGTTAAATTATTGTATGCTTTGTGTGTAAAATGAATTCTTTGTGCATGCCCAATTGTGATGAACGTTAATAAATCAAAATCGTATCCGTGAATTATCTTCTTATTATTTGGCTTCTTATTCCTAAAATCGTGTTCATCCTTATTTTTTTCAAACCTATTATGTATCCTAAGCTATTTATTTGCATGAATCCCTTCAGCGTCAGAATTCCTAAACTCTGTGTAAGTGTATTATATAATATGAAATGAACGCTTCTGACTGAGAGAGTTTCTTTGTAAGACTAGCTAATGTTTTAGTCTATACATATATTGACTCTAATTCAAGTAGAGTGAACAATGCGAAACGTACAGTTTATGAGAAACTTTTAATAAGACAAAATTATTGTTTACAGTTAGTTAGTTACATTGTTTGTATGGTGAAAGGAAGATGTGATGATAAGTCGAGCTCTATACAAATTATATTTAAAAAACAGTGGTTCGTAATCGTAGCCAAAAAAGATTAGGCGACAAACTTTTACTGTTTAGATTACGTACTTCATGTACCTATGCTAATAATGAAATGTGTGTTATACAATTGCATGGATGAGAGTGAAGATTGATTGATTGACCATCCCTATGTATTATTTTGAATAGATTGTCTACATGTAATATAATGTATGTATCTACATATTGGAAAGGATGGTATTGTCTCTTAAATTTTATCTTAATTCGTATTCTTGTTACTGTGCAGTGTACTTAATTGCTTATAAATGAGAATACAGAGATCAGGTTGTAATAAAGTTAGTGGTTTAGTTAGCTAGAATGAGATTACAGGAGAAATCTACAGAACTAACTGTAAGATTATTATATGATGATGGAACTCCAATAGTTTACTGCGGTTTTAATGGTAACATTTAGTTAGTTATAGTGTAAATGTCGTCACTCAACTCTCAAAGTCTTGCTGACCGTAAGATGATGTAGTACTGAGCTGGAAATTGTAGACCAAATGCAATTTATTATCATTATTATATTGCAAGCTATAGAAGAATAACAATAAATACTGTAGCTTAAGCTTACCGTCACATTTGTTAATGATAAGAATGTAAGTTTACAAATGAAATGCCATGATTATGTTTGCGAGTTTATTATAGTCACACATGAAAAACTACTAACTACTGCTGTACTGTTAGAGTTAAGTTGGTTGGTTAGTTAGTTTTGTGAAATATATCATGTCCAAGAAATTCTTTGTAGGTTGACCATCGTGAACTCTCGAACTACGATGCTATTCTCGCCATCATTCAATATTGACAATGTTTAATTTATTGTGTACTATTCTTTCATATTCTAACATTATGGGAAACAAAAAACTTGTATTGTCATTACTAAGATTCAAGTGTCAACAATAAACATTTTCTTTGAAACTCGAGTTTCCTGGGATTTATTGATCACTCAAAATGGATATTCCGGATGCTTTTCTGAGCTGAATTGTTGAAAAAACATTATTTTTACACTCCAGAAGAATTTTAGAAACCAATATTTAAATATCTGTTGGCCAGCATACCCTGGAAAAGGAAAACACGATCGGCCATTTTCCCCTTTGTCTAGACTTTCCAACAATTCCATATCGTCAGATGCCAACTTGAAATTTAAAGCCTTCACGACGAAACAATTCAAAGTATTTCAATCATAATCGTTTTGAAAATAATACAAATCATCATTAGTTTAGTGTATACCTCCATATTTTCTTTTTGTCGAATTTCTTTCGCACTTTTCGGTATTACAGCAATTCCTAGCTGGGTTAAAAATCGAAGCAGAATCTGTGCACTAGTTTTCCCATATTTTTCAGCCATTTGATTCACCACCGGATCTTCAAGTAATTTAGGAATCGGATGAAGTCTAAACTCCGAGTGATCAAAGCAAAATCACTAACTACATATTGTTCGGGAATACAAAAGAATTAAAGAAATGAGAGAATTCTAATTTACTGCCATTGCACTGGGTAATGTTGTCTACTCAAACCACCCAACGGATAAAATGCAGTCACTGAAATGTTATTCCGTTTGCAAAACTCACGGAGCTCTTTTTGTTGAAAATAGGCATGAACTTCGATCTATTAAAAAACCTAATTCCTCAAAAACTATATCATCATCATCAAAACTTAGCTGCCATATTGTATATATAGTCAGTAACTAACTTGTAAGTTTGATGGCGGATGGCGGGAAATTTTTAAAATGCGTTCAATCTGTAAAATATTGAAATTGCTCAGTCCCAGCGCTTTTACTAAACCATCGTCTACTAACGTTTCCAATGATTTCCAAATATGCTCTAAATCGGTTTCAAAATCGAAAGAGAATTCCCCACTAGGCGTTCTGGGTAAGAAATTTTTGTAATCTTTGCCACTGTCCATTCCAATTGGCCAATGAATCAAATACAAATCAACATAGTCTAGTTTCAAATTGGTCAAGGAATTTTTAATGAATGGCAGAACTGCATCTACTTTCATTCCAATCTGTGGTAACTGAAATAAGCATACATATTCATGCTTGGTTCTTTTGTTTATTAACTTTAACACAATGATTAATGAATAAAGATTTTAATGATTCACATTTTTACATACTTTGGTAGTTATGAACAAGTCTTCTCGTTTCAGTTGACCAGAAGAAATCCAATTGTGCAAGACAGATCCTATAAAACGTTCTGTATGATAAAAGGCTGCAGTGTCGAAATGGCGATATCCTAATTTTAATGCGGACTCAATTATTGGCTCCACATTCGAAGGATCATTCTACAAAAATAAGGAGAAAATAAAGCCGATTTGTGCTATTTTTTGTATTCAAACTGTTTATCCGGACTTACTGGAAAAACAGATGTTCCTAGCCCAATAATGGGCATTTTATTATTGTTCGGCAATGTTAAAAATTCCATTAGATTTTACTAAAAACCTGGCATTTAAAAATAAAAGTATATTGTTATGGATGCGAATAAGCGGTAGGCGAAATATTGTATATTTCTTCCGTATTCAATAACATATTGGGCTGTACATACGTGGCTCAAAACTGATAAATCTTATCATTCATGATAGCTGTATCAATAAACAACCTTCGGTTTTATTTTAGGCATTAGGAATTATGTGCACCCTTTCGTCTCTGATGATGATCTTGATCTATGATGGATCCACTTCAACAATGCTGGAATGCCAAAGTTTTGTACATCCATACCCATTATGTATGACTTGTATAGTCTGTAATAAAAACGTGCGAACTTTTCGCAAAAGCATGTGTGAAATAGACTACTGGCTCTACACGTGCAACAAATTGTTGCGCTTCAGTGATTTTAAGGTTATGCGAGTTAGACCAAAGAACTAAGCATATGAAGTGACTAAATGACATCATTCATACCTGCACTATACATGTAGTTAGCGTATTATTTGCATTTGCACTTTGAGGTAAAATTGGGGACGCTAAGCTAAAAAGCAATTAATATTGGGATTTAAGTGTTGAGCTGGCTGGCATGACATATATAATCCTATGTTTATGGTGCTAATTCTCAAGTCAAAAAGTCATTCACATCTTTCACAATATTCAAGGATGAAAGTTCATTCACTATTAGTCCATAGCAGTAGAGATGCTAATTTTTTCTAATGTCACTTGTTGAGACTGATGACTGACTAACAATTTAAAAAATCCATATTGCAAATTTACGCAATGAATTTATAACTGCTTTTGTGTCACCCTTACAATACAACGAGAACGAATGGCTATAATTTTTCCAAGCTTGACTCATGAGACTGGAGGACTGGACTGGTTCGTCAGACCGGTCAGACATAATAGCATTAGTATATGCTAATATTTTCTTTTTATGTATGTCAGATACACTCTCTCAACAAAATTTTGAATTAACCTAACATAACACTGATTCAGTTAATTGCATATTACCTGGAGAAGAATTAAGCCCTATACAATTTTATGCAGCAAAACAATGTGCACAACGCAAAGTTAAATAACCACTTCATGTTCAATGTTCAATAAGTTAAGTATTTTCCCAGGAAACTATAAATATAGAAGATGATATGATAAAAAAAAGGTTCCCATGCACGTGTGACCTAAACCACAGTTAGGTAATCTAATTTTTCCTTCAATATTACCAGCTCAACATTTTAATTAAAATCCCCAGTCACTGGTATGATCTTGGCGTGTCAAAACGTTTTATTTTTGACTAACTATAGTTGAACCAATAAATCGATCCACCATGGCGTCTTTTAGAGACAGTTACCTTTGGCTAATGTTGACGTTGAACCTGGCAGTTGTCTACGAAAAAACCCGGAGACTTTTTGCATTTATTTTTTACCCATTTGTGAAAAGTTATATAAACAAACAAATTAAAGCCATGGGTCTCGAAATTGTTAAAGGGAAGGCTACAAACGATAATCAAATCGTCATTCTCAAAAACGAAATGGAAGTTTATTTACGCGTGGCGGAGTCTGCATCTTATGGATTTTTTTCAGCAACCATGGACGACCTTGCCACTTGTAACGATATTGCTGGAGCTATTCGCACAGTTCTTCGAAATAAATACGGATCTTTTTTCAAAGATACGGAAGATTGGCTGTTCCGGAATGCTAATTTGCAAAAAGGGAGCAAGGCTTGGCAAGCGGCACCACATTATGACACTGGTATGATGATTTCTGTAGTTTAGCTAGTCTTCTTAATCGTTAAATTTAAAGGCAAGCGTGATAAACAATGCATTCAACACTTTTTTAGGAAATGATCTCTACAAACTGATGCTAGACCCCTACATGCAGTACACATGTGGATACTGGAGAAACGCAAACAATCTGAATCAAGCTCAACTGGACAAACTGAAACTGATCTCTGAAAAGTTGAAACTCAAACCAGGAATGAAAGTACTTGAACTAGGATGTGGATTCGGAGGTCTGGCCAAATACATGGCAGAAAATTACGGAGTGTCTGTGACGGGCTGCAGCATATCTAAAGAACAGACAGCAATTGGGAAAGAATTATGCAAAGGACTTCCCGTGGAATTCTTGATCTGTGATTACATGGACTTGAAAGCGGACCATGAGTACGATAGGATCGTCGGTGTAGGATTCATGGAACATGTGGGGACGTTCAACTACCGTAATTTGTTCAAACTGGCAGAAAAAGCATTGAAAGATGATGGAATTCTAGTACTACATTGCATGGGGGTGAATTCAACGACTATAGGGCAGAGTGAGAAATGGTCCGCGAAGAATCTCTTTCCTAACGGAGGATTTATTAAACTGGAACAACTAATTACTTGTGCTGAGGATTATTTCATGGTGGAGGATTTACAAAACATTGGTGCGGATTATTACAAGACGTTGAGAGCGTGGGAGGACAACTTTGATAAAGGTTGGCCGCAACTTCAACCAAAGTATGGGGATAAGTTTTATAAAATGTGGAAACTGTATTTGCACTATGCGCAAGGGCTGTTGAGTTCCAGGCAAGTCAATGTTTACCAGACTGTTTACACGAAAAAAGGCATTATTGGTGGCTACCAAGCACCACGTTAGGCAATTTTTGAATAAAATGTCCAATTCATAATGGTTAGTAGAATTGTTTATGATGTGTTTAAGAACTGTAATTTACCAGGCTGGCCTAACTAACTGCATTTTGCAAACAAAAAAATTCTCTTAATTTTAACATAGGTAAATTGTGCTTACTGCCGTTAGGAATGTTTTTAATTGTAATTAAGAATCGAAGAATAAACTATTTTTATTGCTAAGTTCATCAAAGTAGTTGAGATGATTCATAATTTGCACTGCCATTTTAAATTGACTGTGTCAGTGTTTAGATAAGTATCTTATATTGCTAAATACCCCATCATGCTAATTTGGCAACTCACTAACTTAGCTGATAGTAGAAAACAACTTTTTAAGGTATGGAATGCTGGCGTGTGGAAATTTTACCTTCAATGGGAGTTAGCTTTTATTTAGCTATAGCTAATCAACTAACTCCTATTGTGAAACCAGTTGATTTTTCCGCTTAACACGTCTTGCTGCATACCTTATAGTTTCCAAATCGCACTGCATTAGATTGTTATTTCAATTTTGCTTAATTCCAGATTCGCACAAATGTAGGCGGTAGGTGGTGGGTACAATGAATGCTAAATCCCAATACCTTGAGGATATTAAAATTCAACTTTTTTTGCTAGCTAACTAAAAGCCAAGCGTTTATGACGTCTGAAATTTTCCTAAAATGCTGCATACAAATACACGACACTCAACACGTATACATGAAGATAGACAGATAGACTACTACTTCTTATACTAAAGTCGAAAGATCACTTTAAAAAGCTTATGTCCTGCTGGAGCTGGACTGTCCAACACATCGTAATAGGTAAATCTTTGGTAACTGAGCTCGCTAGTACTATATACTACCTTAGCTTGAAAAGAGTTTCAGTCACTTATTTTAGCTTGACAGAGCGTGTTCTCTAAGTCCGGTTCATCAAAAAATTCCTATCACCATGTTCGAATGGAGGGAAATACTCCTTCGGCTGGTATTCAGTCTAGTGTACATATATGAGAAAACACGGAGATTGGTAGCATTCATATTCTATCCAATTACAAAATGGTACATTGACAAAAAGATGAAATCTATGGGATATGAGTTTGTGAGAGGAAAACCGAAAAATCAGAACCAAATTGGGATCTTGAAGAACGAAATGGATGTATATTTACGAGTTGCAGAATCGCCATCCCATGGTCTCTTGTCTTCATACGCTGATGAAAGTGCCATGTGCTTGGATTTGGTTTCAAATCTCAGCGGTTTATTGCGAAATGGACATGGGCGATATTTCAAGGATACGGAGGACTGGCTGTTTCGGCATTTTAATTTGCAAAGTGGAAGTATGGCTTGGAAAACTGCCACTCACTATGATACTGGTGCAAAAAGAAATTCAATTACAGTCGTAAATTAAATAAAAACTTAGTTAGCTTGTTACTCAGTACAAATTTTACCCAATCTAATTCGCAGGAAATGATCTCTACAAATTGATGTTGGACCCGTATATGCAATACACATGTGGATATTGGAGAAACGCAAAAAATTTGAATCAGGCGCAATTGGATAAAATGGAGCTGATTTGTCAAAAGTTGAAACTGAAACCGGGAATGAAAGTACTTGAACTCGGTTGTGGATTTGGAGGATTGGCGAAATACATGGCGGAAAGATATGGTGTTTCGGTGACCGGTTGTAGTATTTCGAAAGAGCAAACATCTTTGGGAAAAGAATTGTGTAAAGGACTTCCAGTGGAATTTTTGTTGTGTGATTATCGGGATATTAAAGCCGATCATGAATATGATAGAGTTGTTGCCGTTGGGATTTTGGAACATGTTGGAATTTTTAACTATCGTACATTTTACAAGGTGGCCGAGAAAGCTTTGGTAGATGATGGGGTTTTTTTAACTCATAACATGGGGGTGAATTCCACTTCGATTGCTGTGAGTGAGAAATGGTCGTCGGAAAATTTGTTTCCTAATGGGGGATTCCCCAAGTTGGAACAATTGATTACATATGCAGAAGATTTGTTTATGGTTGAGGATGTGCATAACATTGGGGCTGATTATTATCCTACGTTGAAAGCTTGGGAGGAAAACTTTGACAAAGAGTGGCCACAAATAGAGTCCAAGTATGGAGACAAGTTTTATAAAATGTGGAAAGTGTATTTGCACTATGCCCAGGGACTGTTGAGTTCCAGACAAGTTCATTTGTATCAAATAGTTTATTCGAAAAAAGGAATTTTAGGTGGCTATCAAGCACCTAGATAGTCAGTATTGTCACTAAATTGCACATTTTTCATATTTTAAATATTAAGGGTACACCCGATGGCGTGTAAAGTCGTACATTTTTACGTGCGTAAAACTTACAGCCAATCAGATCAGTAAGTAGAAGTTGGAAGTCTACTCTGATTGGCTGGGAGATTTACGCACGCAGAAATTTACGACTTTACACGGCATCGGGTGTACCCCTATTATGTATTGAACAAATGCTGTATGAGATTGGAAGGTTGGCACTGGAATTGTAAAAAGTTTTGCGCTTCATCAGTTTTAAGCTCCTTAACTCTGGGGTTAACTGTGAGCTGTTTCCTGTCTATTTTATGCAAGAATAAATTAATAAAATTTTCACCATATCTATTTTCTTTGCTCTTATTATTCCTACTTAGAAAATACATGCGACTTTGATGATGTCATCAAAATATCCATGCATAATATTATAGCAATGTACGACACGGACATTGATGTCATTTAATGCATCTAATATTCTTTAAATATATTATCAATCAAGCTAATATTTGTAAACTGAAATTAAAATTCTCTAGACCAATCATTATGTCGTTTCTATTTTTCATTGTTTATAAACTCCATAGGGCGCAAGTCGTAAATTCATAGAATATCCCATAAACTGTTGCTTTTTTTGCACTTTTCAGATTTTTTGAAAATCCTCATTTTGTGGGTTTTTAAGATTTTTTGGAAATTGCCAATTTTAGGAAATACTTCAAAATTAGATTAATCATTAGAAAATGTATTTTAGATATTTATATGCATACATCAGATTAGATGCTCTTCTTGTGCTTATCACGGGTCATATTTTATTTTCTACTTGTTGATTTTTTTAGCATTTAACGTTTTTTTTGCTTCTCCAACTGGATATCGTACCAATCAAGTAAATTCACTCATGCCAGGATTTAAAAACCAGTCATCAGTATGGTAGTATGGTAGAGTTGCGGATTTTATTTTGGTGTTGCGAATGCCATTTTACAGGGGTCTTCTACATGCTTTTATTATTGTTTTATTGTTATTCTTCATTATCTAAATGCCTTGCTCTGCTACAAAGATGGCGGAAGGCGGAATAGTTTACGACATTACGACTAGTGTTTGCAAGGAGCCCAAAGAGTTTTGTCGGTCCACACTCTCTCGCTTTCATTGGATAAAGTGCGTACCATTCAAATAAAACTGCGGCAATGTTGCAGGTTCACTTTTTGTTTTTCTGCTGCAGCCACAGCAGCGTTCAGAGTGACAGTTTGTAATTTAGTTGTTGTAAGATTTTATCAAAACAATCAAAGTTAGTAAATGAAGCAAACGATAGTAAGTTAAGCCTGAATCGTATTAGTATCTACTCCCGTTAAGTCAAGCATTTTTCGTCACCGGAATAAGTACTGAATGAAAGTCAATAATACATGATTCAATATCTGTTGGATCTGTTAAAAAGAGTTTGTTTATAACTTAAGCTTTCGCTAACAGTCCGTTCAACTGAGAATTCCACATCAACATAAGGAGCAGCTCTTGGTTCGCTACGTTTAATCAGACGAATTCAAGACCTGACTCTAAAAGGGGTTAAAAGATTCACCATGGACAAAAATCAAAGTCTTGTATCACCTCCCCAATTCTCGTTCCCTTTCAATCCATATGACATACAGAAAAAGTTCATGGCGTCTTTGTTTCTTGCCCTTGAAGAGAAGAAGCTAGCAATTTTTGAAAGCCCTACTGGAACGGTAAAGCAAGCTGTGCAATATTCAAAATTCGTTAAGAAAGATTTATGTGTCATAAGTGTCATTCTGTACCGTATATTAAAATTCTATCATGTTAATTGTTAACTGCCCTACCTCTAGGGAAAATCGCTGAGTCTTCTTTGTGGCTCTTTGACATGGCTAGAAATGCATGAAAAACGACAAATTGAACTCCTGAAGCAGAATATAAATGAATTTGATTTAAAAAAGGAAGGTAACTTTAATCGTTTTGATTACTTAATTATTAGTTGAGATGGGACAAATTTCAAATGCTAAACTTCTTTTAGAGGAAGCAGTCACAAAAAGTGACAATTGGATTGCCGCCCAGCATCAATTGAGAGCTAAGAAAGAGAAATGGAATGCTGCAAAACGCGAATTGAAATTTTATGAAGATTTGGCCGACAAGAGAAGGCGTTATTTATCCAAGCGAGCTCAGCTTAAATCATCGGTAGGAAAGTATCCGTGTTCTTCTGGAGCCCTCGGGATAAAAGCTGTGGACAATAAACCGGGCAGTGATAGTTTGACTAATGATCCTTTACTTGCAGAGGAAGACGATTTTGCTCCAGACTACAACTCTGATTCTGATTGCTCCGAAACAGAAGTTGAAGAACCAGAGTTTTTTCAAACCACGGTTAAACTTCAAGATATGTTAACTTTCATTTCGAAACACAGGTGTATGAGTCATGACTTTTTGCTTGTGTTTTATACATTCTTACAGATCTTTTTCGCATCTCGAACTCACTCTCAGTTGACCCAATTCTGCCATGAACTCCAAAGAACAGAATTTTCTAAAAGAATAACCATGTGCTCTCTGGGTTCTCGTCAGAACCTATGCATTAATCAAGATGTTACTCGCCTTAAAAGCCTGTCTCTTATAAATGAGAAGTAATGAGAGTAATGACTTTTTTCACCTAACCCCATGTGCCAAGATCAATATAGTAGCTTCATTTTTCTAAAACGCTTTGTATAATTTTAGATGTCTTGAACTCCAAAAAAATGGAAAAGGGATTAAAACTTCTGATACGAAAAAAATGAAAGGATGCAAAAGTTGTCCTTACTTCCAATTCGAAGCGATTAACACTCTGAAAACTAAAGTAACAAAAAAATTTTCCTTGACTTTTGGTGGCTGTTAGATTTCTGTACTCATCTTACTTTTCTAATTTACAGATATTATCAGAACCATTAGATATTGAGGATCTGGTGAAGGCAGCCAAAGAAACCAAAGCTTGTCCATATTATGCGTCAAGAAAAGCGTCTAAAGAAGCTCAGCTTGTGGCCTTGCCTTACAACACACTTTTGCATTCCGGTACACGAGAAGGAGTAGGAATTCGGGTTGACAATTCAGTTATAATTTTAGACGAAGCTCATAATATTGTGGAATCCCTTTCTGGAATGCATTCGTGTTCTGTGACAAAAAGTCAACTTGAGGACTGCAGCAAAGGATTGAAAATGTATATGAACCGTTACATTAAATTTTTCAGACCTAAGAAACTACTTCAGCTAAAGCAGATTTTGTTTATACAAAAGAGTTTAATACAAATACTTAGTAAGTAACTGACTAATTTCCTATGGGATATATTTTGCTATTTTAATGCGTGGTATGTTTTAAATGAATTGAGTTTTTTTTTACTTCTGTAGATAAAACGAATTCGGAGAAAGTTTATAACGTCCACGAATTTAAAGTTGAAGCCAGCATTGACAACTTAGACCTATATGAATTACGCAGATTTCTGAAGACTTCCAAGCTAATTTTCAAGGTATGACTTTCTGCTCAACTGACAGAATTATTAGTTAATAAGTTGAGCGAAACTGATATTATGCTGCTACCTACGTTTCAGTTGAAAGGATATCTACAGAAGAAAAAGGATGAGTCAAATCCAGAAGTTTTGAAGATGGGCAAAGAGGATTCTCGACCTACTTTGAAGTCTAGTAATTCCAAATCCTCTGACAAAAAGCTCCATAATATGAAAACAGATAAGGCTGAAGTGGCGACGAATCCAAGCTCGACAGAAAGTCACCCGTATAATCAGGCTGGCCAGTCAGTTTTATCATTTTCTGAGTTTTTCAATTCCCTCCTAACATTTGATTCGGATGGGAGGATCATTGCGAATGAACAGTCCTTGCAATTCTTGATGCTGAACAGTTCCAAGCACTTTTCACCGCTTGTGAAATCTGCACGGTGATTAAAATACTTCATAATTGCGCCGTGTAAAGGATTCGTACGGTAATTTTTATCAACGTTTAACATGGAGAAAATACAATCTTGTTATTTTCACAGAAGTATAATTTTTGCTGGGGGAACTATGAAGCCGTATGATGATATTGAGGATCAGTTGTTTCAGGCTCAGCAACATCGTATCTACCACTTTACCTGTGATCATGTCATACCTGATGAAAATCTACTTTGCATGGCTTTGAACAAAGGCCCTAGCTCTTGTACATTCGATTTCACATTCAACAATAGAAAAAAAGAATCACTAGTACGGTGAAAATTTTTTTTTTGTTTTCTGAAAACATCTATGGAGAGAGACGAGAATATAATCCGACGGTCTTCTTTCCCTATAATTTTAGTTGGAAGAGTTATCCCGAACACTTATAAACTTGAGCTCAGTGGTTCCAGGTGGGATGGTATGTTTCTTGCCGTCTTATGATTATGAAAACCATTTGTACACGTTTCTGCAAAATTCTAAGAACTTGGAGAAACTTGAGACAAAAAAGAAGGTAAACTATATATGATAAAAAATCTACAAAAAATACGATTATCTTGGTTTATAGTTTCTATTGTATTGCATAGTAATATTATAATATACTGGTTTTTTTATTTTGTGCATATTGGTCTGTCTGCAATAATATGCTTAAATTCAACTCGTTTGGAAATGTTATGATTTTTTTATTCGTTACTTTCTATTTCTCTTTATAAAGGTGTTTAGAGAATCCAAGGATAAAAGTATTGACATGCTGTTAACAGAATACACCCGATGTATAAAAAATAGTAAAAGTGGAGCCCTTTTATTTGCTGTTGTTGGAGGAAAATTAAGTGAAGGCATAAATTTTAGTGACGATTTGGGGAGATGTGTTCTAGTTGTCGGCCTACCGTATCCAAATGTCACCAGTTTAGAGATAAAGGAGAAAGTGAATTTTTTCACGGAGAAGTTTGTAAGTTTTGTTTCTCGTTATTTACATATTGATCAAATGAAAACATAATCGCTATTAAATGTTTACAGGGGAAAGAAAAGGGCTCCGCTTTGTTGGCAAACATGTGTTCTAAGGCGGTAAATCAGTCTATTGGAAGAGCAATAAGACATGCGAATGATTACGCCACTATAATTTTACTAGACCAGCGGTACTCGAGACCATCTCAAATACAATTACTTCCAAACTGGATTTTGAAAAGATTTAAAACTTGTGATAATTTTGGAGAAGTCATTGGAGCGGTTGGAAAGTTTTTTGCGGCCAAAAAGTCGCTATAAGATGTGCATGGGAATACTTTTGCCCGCTTCATGCGACTTAATCTACTACTGTTTATTTTTATTTAAAACACCCCTGGTTTTGGTGTACGAAGTCTTTTTGCATACTTTTGTCACATTTAATTAAAAAAATTTATCAAATGACGAAAAACCAAGCGAAGTTAAATTCTGTGTGCATCCATCATAATTATCATCCATCTTGCAATTTCTGCACCTCCTTCGCATCATTCGGGTAGTCGAAGAAAGGCGCGAAAGTTGTGAATCAAAATTATGGGTACATCTCATTCAGTCAGTTCTTTTGCTAGTTACTGATTGAATGATTTTTACATTGTATTCCGTGTTATAAAAATTTCTCGTCATTACTGTGTCATTTATGCAGTTTCTTGAGTTGTAATTCCAATTAAGATATCTGAGGTGCACAATCAGTAAATGGTGAAGCGTTCAGCCACTCTTCAGGAAAGGTAACTTTAAAATGTATCGCATGATAATATTATGCACTGTTTCGAATTCGGGATCACGAGAACTATTTTTATGCAATGTATGCATGCAGGGAAACAAATACAATTAGGGCGCCCCATAAACCCCAAGGATGTTGCACCCCAGATTCATCTCTCGGACCGTTCTTGTCAGGAATGACAATGTAGACGAAGCAATGCGACTTATAAATAGAATAATGGGACGAGAAGGCCTATTTGATCAATATCGACGAACTCGAAGATTTGAAAAGCCCTATCTTGTCCGCAGAAGAATAAATTTAGAAAGATGCACTGCAATTTACAATGAAGATATGTCAAGGAAAGTACAACTCTTGTTAAGAAAAAATAGAGCTGAACCTTTTCCCGGATGCTTCTGAAGTTAAATAATTAGTTAGTAGATTAGATATTGAATCAAATATTGTTTCTTTATTGCCTCTATTGTTTGTGCACTATTGAGCTAAAAGTAAGTCAGCAAGTCAAGTCAGCACTATAGTACTGATGGTCATTATAGTCACTTCACTTTGTAGAATCACAATTCGGGTTTGATTTGTTTTGTGATTGTGATTGTAGCTATCTTAGTATCATAATCTCATTAAATTGGTTAGCCGTTTGGCATATTATAATGTATAACTAGATACCTCTCTCTATTTCATAGCTCATCGCACCCATAGAGGTTACAGAAGTCATAATAAATATAAACATCCTTTCCTATGGATTTACACTAAAGCTGCGATGATTGCGCGATATGTTTTATAAGCTACTAAGTTCTTTACAATACCAACCTATTGTTTGTTACATTGTTGTGTTGTATCGTTGTATGGGCTAATGGGCTGCTTAAAATCATATTAGTGCTAGTTACAACAATTTCGTAAAGTCCCAGTATACATAAATGATGAGGTTTGCAACCATACAATATACTAACGCAAGCCATTAGCTGCAGTAATCACACTTATTTTAATAAAATTGCTACGGCAAACAACGGTAGTAATGTTACTGAAAATCTCTTACAACTTATTGCTATTTGCTACTATCTCATTTCTACCGACGCGAAGATTGTCACATTCGATTGGTATATATTATATATGTATATAATACTATATCCCTTCACACGCCCATTTCTTATTTCATAACTATTATGAAAAAGTTCAAACAACAAAATAGCCATAAAAGCAACATTTCCTACTTTCCCTCCCTATCTGGATGATGATACAGCGTAATATTTAAATATTCAAGAAATAAGGTCAAGCCTAATGAACCAACCTTTTGTACCCATACAGATAGCGAAAGTATACCGTGGGGTAACTAATAATATTGCAATTACATTATAGCACTAGCAGACACGATAAATAGGACTGCAACGCGAATCTAGTGTCCCTTAAACAATGAAACAAAGTGGAGCAACGAAAAGTAAATAATTTAGTGGCCTTTAAAAAGGGCCTTCATATTCCCCTCGACACCCTCTCATCTTTTTTTTGCGATGCATATACTGTATAATATATACTATTGTGGGATTCCCAATCACGTCGCCAGGTTCTATTATGTTGGTCTACATTGGCACCCATAGTGTCTTCATTTGTTCAGTTTCGACTGCAGTCTTCACCTGAGTTGCTAAATATGAAATATTGGTTCCACCAGGTATGCAAACTGTGGAAGAATATACGAAAGTATAAATAAATATGATAATAATTCACATTCACACTTAGATACGCATAGGTAAGGGTGGTGGATGTTTAAAAACTTACCAGTTACTAAATCCTTATACTCAGTTTCCACCTTCAGCGAGTGATCATATAATTCCTTTCCAGCTTTGTTGCTAATTTTATCACAGCGTAAATCCTTAATGTCACGTATTTGCTTTGGATTCTTAAATTTAACCAAAACTAGAATTGGATGCAAGTGACACATTTGCAGTCGATTGACTCCAGCAGTGCTCACATCCAAAATTCCGTGTAATTTCTACCCGCAAAAAACAGTGAGAATGTAAACACATAAATACACTGAAACCACGACCACTCTACCAAAATATTTCAAAAAATACCTTCGAACTTATCTCCTTCACAGCGGACATAGAGATGCATTCGTAATGAGAACCTTTCTTCTTGTAGTCCACAAACACATTTTGAGCCAATCCTTTTTCCAACATAGGACCTGAGCAATGCATCACCTCAGAAGGGATGCGGCCAAATTGATACGGGAAGTCTTGAACCAATCTTTCTGCCATTAAGTCACTTAAAGCACCCAAAATAACAACAGGGCGAGGAAAAGACATGACTGGAATAAAAAAATGTTTAGTAAACCATACGATAACACAATAAAACGACCTGATTATATTGCTGAACTTACAATCCAAACGCTCTACCCGTTGATAGCAATTAAGAATCGTAAGGGCTGGATCTTCTTTCAATGAAAAACTTTGACTATTTGGTGAGGTCAGATCCCCGTACGAGTTAATAGACGCGTCCGAAAATGATGCGAGCTCTCTGGACGAGCTCCGATGATGAGATTTTCGTCGAAAGAAGCTTCGACGAGTTATTGTCGATGCTCGTCTGTCACTATCTAAATCTCCCAGTCCACGTTTAAACATCATTTCTTCTTCAACCCTAGAAAAAAATGTAAAAAGTCAATTCATTACTCAGAAATATAAAATGCACTTGTCCCTGGTCTTGTTTCCATAAAATTCTGCATAAAATATAATGACTTGATTGTGGTCATACTTAAACTTTGCAGGAATAATTCCCCATATACGATTACGTCCTCCATCCGAATCATGATCCACTTTCCAAGCTCTCCAGCGACCAGGTTTACCATTGTACATGGTATTATCTACATACAATATGTCTCCCTTGTTGAAACTCAATTGTTTTGCATCCAAAGTATTGCTTTGATTCCTAAAGTGACTGTCATTGGACAACTGTGGGTAATCTATCAACGCACGCATGTAAAATCCATCCCCAGGTTTGTCCTTGATATCATTGTATCCTGAAAAAGTAAAAAGAGTCCCAAATTATTTTTAAAAACAATACAATGCCATTTACTAATTTCTAAATAAAAGTAAAAACCACTCACTTTGAATATTGTACTGAACCAAAATGCCAACTTTATCTAGTGGTTTAGCCAACTCAAACGCTGCTTCTTCAGCAGTAGCTTGTCGTAAATCTGTTCCATTATATTCCAAAATTTGGTCTCCAGTCCTAAAAAACATATGAATCGCAATGGTTTTAAAATCGCAGAAAAGCCAATCTAACTAAATATATGCGTAATCGAAACAGTTTAAAAAAAACATACCTTAGGCCGGCCCGATCGGCGACTGACTCGGGTTGAACACTGTGAATGAAAATTCCTACCACGTTGCCTCCCACAAGACAAACTCCAAGATTAGAAGAATTCTTCATCAACACGAGTGTCAAAAATCTACTCTTTTCTTGATGCACCATTTTTCCATCATTCGCATCCCCACTAACCATACTAGCGCCGCCACTACTTCTAGTGGACCTTAATGTAGATTGCTCGGACGGAGGATTCTCTTGAGCTAAAGACCTCGGTCCTCCTAATGCAAAAGGTGAAGAGAGTTGCTTCTGCTGTTGAGAAATATTCCTACCAAGACTATTATTCGCACTATTTGTGGGACAAAGTCCACGCTGATAGTCTGTGTTAAGATTGATATTGCCCTTTTTGCTGGCAGAAATTCCTCCCTTGCCACCACTACCGCCCGTGTAACTTTTCTTAATACCTCCTGATTTCTTTCGAACAAGTGTTGACTGAGGTGAATTGCAAGGAGTCGGCGATCCAGACCGAGATCCACATCTGGAGTCATTTTCAGACGATGAATGATTTCGTTCGTCGTGGCCTCCAGAAGAAGACGAGGATTCTCCGTCAGAATGGGACTCATCGGAGCTTGATTCTCGGTGGTCTAAGAAAGTGGAAATAGTAAATAAGCAATAGGATACTTTCACTCAAGTAGTTTTCAGGCACTTAATATTTTAGTAACATACATGATCCCATTTTTTCATGCTTAGTCAACTCTCTGTATTTATCAGGTGCGTACTGAACCAACATGGTGATGGAATCTCCACACTGTCTTAGAACACTGGCAGCTAACTCGTATGTAGCAGAACGCATGTTAATCCCACAAACTTCCAGTAATTGATCTCCATCCTATAGTGAGAAGACGCAATAATACGCATGCATGTGAAAACTACAAAGGCATTTAAAATAAACTGCCTGTAAAACAATGTAAGTATATAGCGGTAGAAACGTCAAAATAGGTTCTGCGATCCTATTTTTCAGTTCAAGAACTAAATAAGTTTCCTTTTTCTGGAAAATTACGTCAAATATTGGCAAGAATTTAAAATTTTACATAGAAATATGGGTGCATCATGTTTAAAAAAATGTTGCGTAAAAGTTATGGTACTGTAGTCTAAAAGAGGAGTTCAATGAAAAAAAGTAGGAGAGAAACGGAAAATGAAGAAAAGTGTGAGAAGAAAGGAGTTCTCCCACATTGCTTTTCAGATTGCTGCACTGTCCTCTGCTCTGTTGTGTTTACTTATGTTAGGGATTATCAAAGCAAATGCTAACCAACCTGCAATCCAACTTGTGCTGCAAGCGAGTGTTCAGTAACTTTGGATACAAAGACTTCACCACTTTCATTGTCATTGCAAAATATTTGTATCCCCAGTGGCTCTGTGTTGTCAAACTTGTCAATACGAACTTTCCGCAGTTCCCCTGAAGCCGGTTTTCTCGGCCATGTGCCATAATCATATCCTCCGCTACGTGAACCTGTTCCAGGGTCTAAAAACTAAAAAAAAGAATATTTTAGCCAACTACATTACAGAAAGCTTCCCTTCAACCAATAGATCATAGCCAGTTCGTCTGGTAATCGTATTGTATTGTAAGTATGGATTTTTTAAAGGAATCATGCCGTCTCACAAGTTTTATGTTTTAATACTGGAGCAGAGCACAACATTACTTTCGCTTTTTTCTTTTGTTTTCAATGCGACAGGAAATTACAAACAGGAAGGCATTTATACATATTCAATTCCAAAAACAAAGTAGCTGCTTTCTTACAGCAAAATATTTAAAAAACAGCTACCTCAATGTGGTATGTAGGCATGGGACTATTTCTCAATTCAAATTTTTCAGTAGAGCTCCGACTTGTCACACTTTGATTCGATGGAATCCGAATTCGTTGAAGCTCCTTTTTTCTAGGGAACGTTCCAGACAACTCGGAAGCATAGTTTTGAATAGGATGAAGAATTAAATCATCCGAATTGCGGAACATACTCGTGGGTCTGGATGACACAATGGAGGATGTAACAGACGGTATTCCATGTGTACCAGCTCGAGAGTGAATGTGATGAAAGGAAGGTTCAAAAGCGTAATTATTTGACTGCTTAGAGCTGGAAGTAGGTATTGGCATGTTTCCGCTGCTACTCCTGGAACTGCCTGATGGCATGTGCACACTCAAAACATCATGATGATGACCAGAATACCGGGATGATGATGGATAACGATTTGGATAGCGATCTAGCGTATTTGCAACACGCATCGGAGACGAGGAGTCACGGTGGTCCAATATTGAGGAAGCTAAATACATGATTGAAATAAGATTTCATTACAAATCTGTAAATGCTAGATCCAACATCGAATATGATTTCATGAGAATTCATAAACTATAGCCTACCACTCGCACTAGTGGCATTGTCAACTGCTGTACCCAAAGACGGCGGTGTCACAACTTTATCCAAATGGTCACTTTCACTACTATTGTTATGGTTTTTCATTCGTCTCACGTAGTAATCAAGGGTCTCTACATTTCCTGACTTCACTGAAAAATCAATGCTGGAGCCATCTGACATTGGCAACGAGGGAACCACACTATTTCTTTCTGGAGCTCTGTAAATGAAATGGAAAACGTAAGTAGAGTTTTTGCAAATTTTTAGTTTTTTATAATATTCTAACGTTATTACTACTCACCCTTTGCCTATTTTTGAAGAAGATGGGGGATCAAAAACACCGAAGGAGTACCGATGGTGAGGAGGTACATTCGAAGGGACTGGAAGTCCATGATGATTGTCTAATGTGAGACCACTATGATGAAAAAAGTTTCCACCACCAGATCTACTGGTGTACACTGCCATAGGATGATTGGAAAGGGACATTTTTGCGTTTGTATTCCCAGTGGCAATAGAGCTCACACTTTTAGAAGGATGTGGAGGGTTAATATCCCATATCATACTGCTTAATGGGATCCGTTCCTTCCCAGAGCGTCGAATTCGTTCTGTGTTACTGTTTCCGTTAGGATTGTAATGCCCGTACACAGAGGTGTTTCCCCTATTTTCATAATTATGATTTGTATTGTTGTCCCCTGCGTCATAGCCACTGCGATTGCCAGAGATTGCACCTGTGGAAGTAAATGTGGATTAAATATTTGAGTGTATCAGAGTTACATATAATAAAAACAGCATAAAAAACTACCTGGTGATACGTCTTTCGGCAAAGTATAAGAGCAAGCCGTATTTCTTGACAGTCTGGGCCAAGTTCCATTCTTATTCACATTGTTTTGATCTGTATTGTTCCTAGAAGAGTTTCTATTTTTGCTCCGTTTCTTTCGACTACTATGGGAAGACCCTGAATTTGTACTAACGCCAATACTGTTGACTCCATTGTTTTCATTCACTCCACCAGAAGCAATAGCCGAGTCTAGTGTGGCTAGAATAGCTTCCTCCGGGGAGGAGTGTTTTTTCTTTGGCAATCTAACCCGGAAGATTTCTCGCAAGCCAGTAGAAGTTGGCCGAGACTTAATTTCACCCCTTCTACTTGAAGACGAAGAGGATATGACATTTTGATCCGATTTATCTGATTTCAGCGAAGATTCTGAAGCATGGGCTGGATGATTACTGGATGTATTAGTGCTCCGGTTCAAGTTGTGACTTTTGTTACTCCCAGAATTGATTGGACTCTGTAGCTGACCAGCACTTCGACTCAATGTTAACATTATGGGATCGATATCTTCAGAAAGTGCTAAAATTGCATCTTGCACGTTGTCAATTGGCGTATCATTAATCTGTGGGCAGCAAGGAATGAGTAAATTACTGGGCGCATAATATAACCAAAATAATACACTCTTTTTACTTACAAACAAAACCCGATCCCCAACATTTAGGTTCATTTCTTTCGAAGCAGGAGAACCGGGAACAATACGGGAAACATACACACCTGGTTCCAGAACTAATCCATGGTCAGCGCCTCTAACGTTTGGAAGCTGCATTTACACATGCATTCAATTCAATTTATCAATAATATCCTTAACACACATATAAACCAATGAATCCTCCATACAAACGTGAACCAACACTAACCTTTATGCTATAATGACCAGAAGGTAAATCAGAATCAATCGCAGAATCCCTAGACTCAGAAAAACTAGAAGAATTTGAAAAAAATTGGAATCGCATGGATCTGTTTTCTGTCTCAATTTCCATCCTTTCTTTCAGCTCTTTTAGTTGCTTTGAAGCAACGTTCTTTTGCTTCTTTATGTCTTCCGATTCACTTAATGCTTCGGCTAAATCAGAAACGGCCCGATCCCTTTCTCTTCGAAGTCTATCACACAGTGTCCTTAAACTTTCTCTTTCTCTAACAATTTTGTCTCGTTCATTGAATGCCCAGTCTCTTCTTCGTTTTGACACGTCAGTTTCTTGAAGAGCCTCTATTGGATTCCCAGCATACAAAATTGCCATTGATTAGTGATTTCACATTTATTACAATATTATACCGACATATAAAAACTCACCTTGGAGTTTATCCGTCAATTCTTTGTTTTGCGTCTCCAATGTTTTAATTTGCTTCTTTGACTGAGAAAGATCATCAGTAAGTTTCTCCAATTCTCGATGCACAGAATCCCTTTCACTCATAATTAAAGAGTACTCCTGTAGTGCTGCATCTCGCTCTTCAGTAAGCCTTTTGATTTCCTTGTTAGATTTAATGCGTACAGCCATTCCTTGATTTATTTCTTTCATAGCTTCTTCATGTTGTTGCTGAATCTATTTTTAAGAAAAGAAAAAGTGTTATGTCCGACCCCAGATTGTTTTTCTATGGAAAGTAATTTAATCACGACAGCATGAAATACGGCTAAATGAAATAAATCACAATTCACAAATATAGACAACATTGAAATAAAATGTACTTTTCCATGCGCTTCCTTGTATTCATTGCGCTCCCTCAATGCAGAATCCCACTGTCGAATAGCCGCAGTACATTGCTGTTTCAAACCATTTCTTTCACGAATAGCATTACTAGTCTCTTGGAGTGCTTCTTCGTACAATTTGTTGACTCGATTTATTTCTTCCTACAAAGCAATAGCAAATAACCAAATAACAAAGCTGAAAAATAGAAACTTTCCTGCGACACAATCGAATCTCTTGCAACAATGATAATGTACCTGTGCTAACTCCAGCTTGTTTACGGTGGCTGAGTGCGACCCTATCAAGTCTCCATATCGTTTCCGTAAGGACTCATAATCCTCTTTCATGGCTTCATACTTTTGATACAGTTTCTCAGGGTCAACCCCTCCATGACGGCCCAAACTACCTGTGATAGCAATTTAAAACATCCGCACTTAAAATACCACACAACATAAAAATACCTAAAGTTATAAATATTTCCTCTAACCCCCGGACTCGAGCAAAGACTGCTGCTGCGAATGAGGGTTTGGGGACCCCAATGACATGTCCATATTTCACGCAAGAAGATACAGTCTCCTAAGTCCAGCTTAAAGTCCAACCTGTTGACATTATTGTGTTATAACTGTGCACATAATTTTGTTGCTGCTCTTTAAAAAGTTTCTACGAAGTCCAGTCGGAAAATCGGACTAACTAAACATAATCTCGTCCTACAATAACTAAATAAATATTCTTGGTTGCTGTATATTGAGCAAAGCGCAAGTCAAATCAACTGATCGCTATAATTAAAAACTAACAAATCAACACTTGACTTTATTCCAGTGGTTTTAAACTTTCACTCTTTAAACAACTTTTGTCAACTTGAGTGTATGCATTTGTCTGCATTATTCACTACATGTTATGATGTTATTAACCTCAAGATGTTAAATACAACTACAGGTTATTCAATTTCTACCCCTTTCTCCGCCTTTTCTGACACTGCTGTTTTAGTTATCGGTTCACTTTGGCTACATAGCTAACTTTAAGCTCCCTTTACACTATGAACACATACAGAAATCTCAAGTAGTCGTACAGCTACTACAATACAAAATATAAATTTAAACTCACTTTTATACTATTGAAGTGTATGTGTACAGTAGGGTAGCAGTGTGTTGTGTGTAGTAGTAGTATCATCACATGTATACAGCAAAATAACCAAAAACTAAACCATTAAAAATTTAGCTAGTAAGATCTAGCACAAAAACTAGTATTTCAAGATGCTAGAGGCCCTCACTTTCGCTGCCTGGAGTACATTCCTGATCCTGACGGTATTTATTCCTTTACCCTGATCTTGTCAACCCTGCTAAACTGAAATCAATGCGCATTTCACGTAGCTTCTATACATATTATGCAGAATAAGGAGCGAAGTTTATGAAAAATGAAGATTTTGGCTCACTGATTTATAATAAGCCCTCTATCTCGGGCTAAAATGAAGATTTGATTACTTGATAAGTATGCATTTAGTTTCACTTGTTTTTTGAAAGACCAACTCATGCATAATATGATTATGATCCGAGGTTGAATGCATGATGAGGACTATATTAGGGAGTTTGCGCTTTTACAAGTCAACTGACAAAACAAATACGAGTCCTATCTGGTTCACGTTAAACAGTTGTAACTTAAAGTGAACAAGATAGGACTCGTATTTGTTTTGTCAGTTGACTTGTAAAAGCGCAAACTCCCTATTATTCATTGCTCACCCAGTCACGTAACTACTATATGCGTGTTTTTTGTTTTAATCAAGGTATATGAAATAGTATTTGTAAGAAATTCCTTGGCATAATTTGAAACACGTACATTCAAACATTAGATAAGGTTTCTTTTATTGGTGAATTCATAACATGGTAGTTTGGTGACAACTGCCGTCCTGTCGTTCAGTATATACGAAGTGCATTTAGTAATCATAAAAAGAACATAAAAATTATTAACATTCCGATGGAAGAACAAAAGAGTATACACAAGCAGCTGTTTACAGGATAGGAAATCAGTTTCACGATTATAAATTATATACTTTTAGTGCACCATACAATAATAAAACCATCAAAGCAGACTTAATCATAAAATTTGTTCCACTATTATTCGGAACAAGCAGAACTCAATAATTATGGTACGTACACACACAACGTAACCTTTAATCCATAGAACACATTAGACATTGATATTATTCAATCAATTTCAATAACTTTTTAATAATCAGAGTAGCACCACACTGACAAATGATTTGTTCTGAAATAACAACAGTGCTCCCCACGGGGCGATTAATTGGGGATATTGGGTGGTGGGATTAATGGGTAATTTTTACAAGTCATATAAAATAATTAAATTATTTCAGATAAAAAATAGTTCGTAACACCTTCTCTACAAAATCTTGGTATTCTAGTCAAGAAATGGACATGAAAGCTGAGATTGTCCATCATGTTTGTTTACCTGTTTACCCTTCCCATTTTTGATTACATTTATGGTTTAAGAATCCAAGGATCTCTAGTATTATTTCGAAGGATTTCCGTCGTCACATCATTGTGTAATTCACTGCATACGATCCATTCAATACGAAAAAGAGAGTTTAGGTTCTTCTTCTTCAAGAGTGTGTCTTGTCAGGTTTCATATAATTTCAAACTCGACAATCACCTTGCATCAACTTGCCTCCCCATTTGTAAATATATCAAATATTATCTCTGCTGAAATTTCATATTGATCAGTCTCTAACTATATTTGCCTTTAAAACTAAACAATTAAAAACAACTACAAAAAAATCAAATTTCTAACAAACTTTGACTTTTAAGTTCTAGACCTAATTTAAACTAAAGGATACTATGATGGATTTTTCAAAAGTCGTTTTTGTCGATAGTCATATACTTTCCTACAAAAGAAAACAACATCAGGCGAAACTTTCCCAGGAGTAGATATCTTCTCAGTCCCAAGTTCAGGTTTAGTGTTCCAAACGGCTTCTGCAATTTTAGCCGCAGCATTATAGTTCTCCATAGGTGACCCTGTGATAGATAACAACGGAATATTCGGTAGCCCTTCTTCAAGCTGTTTCAGTCTTTTTCTGTATCTGTAAACAAAAACACACCCACACACAAATACGTAAGAATGAAATTTTGGTGCAAATAAGACTCTTTAGTACCATCCTTCCAAAAAAAACATACCTGCAATATTCATTATAAGTGAGGACGTAGCAACGATCTTCAATAGTCGCTACTGAGTTCGAGTCTCTGTGTTTTGAGGCAAAAATTTCATCCGGCATATCTTCCTTGGTTCTCCCAAGTTCTGTATGTTCAGGCCGATAATACCTAAAACAACAATCAGGACATGGTGAACTTCAAACGAAAACGGTCAACAAAAACTTAACATTGTTTCCACATTTCACTACACTTACCACAAAAGTGAAAACATCATTTCACCGTCCGCCGGATTTACCCACAAAGCAGCCACTTTGGCTACAAAAGGTATATCTGACTTCCTCTGTCCTGATTTCATCAAAACACAGTCTCTACTCTGAATCACTTCTCCACCATCATGTCTCATGGCAGGATAGCACATTCGTACCACAGGTGGTTCTTCATTCTAATACGAGAATATATAAAATCCAATGTAATTTATCCCACCACAAAAACAAACTAACGAATAAGATTATGCCACACACACAGAAAACTCACCTTTAAGCAAACTCGAGCTTCAAATGGTTCCCCTTCAAATGTCCAGCCATTGGACCACCGAGGAGCCTTTTTGCCCCATACTCCATTAATCACAGCAGGACTTAAAGGTTTCACCATAGCTCGTTTCTTCAGAGCACTCATAGCCATGTTGCCAAGTCCTTGCGCCTTATCTAAATTACCATTACCACTATCCTGTGAAGAAATGAAAGAACTTGGTCCACCTGTGACAGGGGTAGCAGATGAGCCAGAAATAGACAAGCTAGCACTAGAAATTCTCAAGACAATATTCCTCTGAGCTTGATAATCTGCATGGTATGTCATATGACGCAACTTGTCCCGGATTTGAGACAACCCCTGAGAGCCCCGGGAGGATGAAGCGAGGCCTCCTCGAACCACCGAACTACTTCTACTGCTATCACTTTCACTTCGTGTAGACTTGCCCGGGTTTCCAGAACCTCTACTCCGGTGAAAATTTTGCTTCCTCAGCAGTCGACTACGTAACAAGCGTTCAGTACCTTTAGATCCAATAGCTACAGAGGATTGTAGAACACTTGGTTTTCCTTTGGAACGCACTCTTAGACGAGCTCTGATCTTAGATTGAGCAGTAGTACTGCGTGTGGAAACCTTTTCTCTGGATTTGCCACTCTTCTTCCCCAAAGGCTGATTATGGTAAAAAAGATTATGATGATGCTCAAAGCCGTCAGATTTCCCACCATGCGTCTTGGTCACTAACTTTTTGATTCCATTGTTAGCTCTTCTATGAGTAGGATTGTGAAATTGTCGACTACCACTAGTAGAATTATGATGACTATTATTGTTCCTATAGAAGAACTCTGGGTTCACAACTAGCGCCCGAACTGCAGCCAGGGCATCCGAATTCTTAATCAACGTGCTTCCAAGACTTCGTACTCTAGCTGCTGTCGCCGTCTCCGCAAAAGAATCGCTATCTTCACTCAGCTCCTCTTTTTCTGTACATCTAGAATTGGACCGGGGAATGTTCACAGCAGACACCGCTTTACTTTTATTAGGGCGTCCATTGGACACACTTTTTATCAATTCTTTTTTGGCCGGTGCCACAGGAGAGATCGTTATATCACCATTAACAAGTGCAGTCCTCATGCCCGCGCTCGTGAAAATTGAAGATGCTTCCATCACTTCCTTCACTTTCGCCTGCTGATGATCCCCCGACTTGCTCCATTTACGCTTTTGCAACCCATCAATACATTCATGAAGACTCCGTTTCCCTTTCGCCTTGGATCCAATGAGCACGGCAGGCATTGCTTTGGGGGCAATTGTAGTCGCACACACAGAAGAATTACTTAACACTCCAGCTTCAGAGTACTCATTTCTAAAATTCTTAGAACTCACACTAAAGTCCAAAGCTTCATTTTGATTTTGATTCAATTTTAAACTCCCATTCATTTTCTTGGACAAATTTAAAAGGCCATCTTCACGTTCCTGAGAGATGACAGGCATCACCTTCCCAGCAGAGATACTAATTCCAGGGGGCAAATGAAAATCTAGATTCGAATGCAAATCACGAGCACAACTCTTGTGTAACTTGGGCCGAGATAGAGGAGATGGGACTAATGGTGTTGTTAATGTTTGCAAAGGGGCACCACTCTGGTAATTTTTATTGTCACTGGCAGCCAAAACGGCTCGTTTATTGCAGCCCACTTTGGATTTCGAGATCTCTTTGTGAACCAAACTTGGCTTCTTTTTGCCCGTTTTTCCAGTCTTCAGATTCTTCTTTTGAGCGCAAAGTTCCCCATCCTCCTTCCCATTAGTATGTGGGCTCGACTTTCTTATCACATGCACTTGATCATTGTTGCTGCTGTTGATCAGAATCACATCCAAGTCAGGGTTCAGCTTACTTACACTAATCACTTTATTGGGCATCTTGGGTGGACTTGCTGTGCTCCTGCACTTTATCAAGTTATTCTTTATGATATGCTTGGCAATAGTTGTCTTATGACCACTCCTGGGATCGATCACATGAACTATATCCTTCTGCTTTGAGCTTGGATTATTCATGGTGGTGACTTCACTTAGACTACTACTGCTCCCACCACCAATGTTTTTCAAAGGCAAATTATCATCACTACTAGTAGATTTCAACTGTGCAGCTTTGGACTTCCTAACTCTTTTTGGCTTGATTTTACCCAGCACTTTATGATTCTCTGCTTGAGCACCGGATGTATCAGTAGTATTAGCAATAGTATTGCAGCTAGCAGTGGAATTTGTCGTTTTACAACCACCTTGTGCTGATACCGTAGTGCAAACTGGAGAGGAGAATGAAGATGTGACTGCAGAGCTTAATAAAATCATAGATTGAGCAGGGATACCGTTGTTATTAGCATTTGCAACTAGAATGGGCGTAATGGTAATGTCTTCTGGAAGAGAATACTGCTCTGTGAACGTCTTTGCACTTTCAAGTTGACGTGCTTGGATGACCATATCACTACCTGGGATGACTTGCGGGGGCCCTGAACCGATATTGGGTGTGGAGCATGGTGGCATTATTGTAATACATGGTGTACGGGTGGGGACAGTTGGAAGTTGGGATATGAGAGTGGATTGCTCCTGAGGCTCGTCGGGTTGCTTAGCACCCGCTTCCTGGCCCTGCAAAGTAGCGTTGGAAGTTGTGGGCTGCAGCAGCACTTTGTTGCTGTTGTTGCTGCTGTTGTTGGAGGAAGAGGGGATGTTGAGCGTAGCTGGATTGTTGATGCTCAGAAGGAAAGAGTCCGTAGGGAACGGACATGCCCCCTGGGACGACTGACTGGGAAGAAAAAGCCCAGCAGGTCCTACAAAATGACCAAAAATGATATTCCATGTTTTACGATGACCAGATAATGTAACAAATGATTGATTTTAAATGTAGACCACTATACAAGAAACAAATTCATGAATATTAGGGTGAAAAGCGATCCCTTTGCGCAAAATAAGTGTTTGCAAGTGTTACATCATCCTGATTCAATGCACAGAAAAGCAAACTATTGAATTTAGTAATAGTAAGTGAGTACGGCCATGATATAATATATGGAAAAAAAGATGGGGAGAACGTGAACTCGAACTGATAACTTCTTAACGACGCATAGACGTTTTTGAAAAGCTGAACATGTATATAGAACACAAAAATATAGACTCAATGGACTCAAGGAGAGAAAATAAGCTGCTGTAAAATTAGCGAGGAAAGCACTACTTTGCATGATTACTTTCTTTTCCCATTTATTTGCTATGCTTGCATTATGGTTACGAAATAGAATGTAGCACGTGACCAGTTACATACATTATAAGCCAAAAGAACAGTTCAGAATAATACATTTCATTGCCATCCGTCAAATCATGGCATTCTCAAAATCTCAACCCCACTATATGCAATACATTATCCCATAGCACAAGTACACAGAGCGGTTCCATAAGAAAGTAATTATGCAACTTACGCGAATAGTTCAAAGAATTAATCTGTACTAACCAACCTGGTGCTGGCGAAGGCTGAACGGAATGATGAGCAGCAGTCCCAAGTTGTGACGGAGACAAATAGCTCTGAGATGGAGGCAGCATTGGGATACCGGCTGCTTGCTGCTGTTGGAAATATGAGGATGCGGCAGCCGCTGCCGCTGCGGAATGCGGATGGTGTTGAGATCCTCCAATCACTAAGGATCGTTGGGCAGCTGCTGCAGCAGCTGCCGAACTCAAGCCAGCACTTGTTGGTGTCATTGGTGAGGAGTAGAAAGGCGTCAAAAAGAAATTTTGCGAAGGTTGGGGCGCACTCGGTGCATATAGGAACGAATTGGAGTATGGAGAATGCGTTCTGCAAAGGTTAATGGACATTTAGACTTCTAATCTATGCATACGCACGTAATCAATGCTTCATATCGTGAGTCATGAATAAGAAATGAAAGGAGACTGGAGACATTATAAAGCTTGTAGTTAGTTAGCAAAGAAAATATGATAGAACTGTACCTGTAAGTCTCTTGTGGCATGATAGCATATTTAGCAGGCGCAAACTGGGAATTTTGTGCTGCATAACCAGGGGGGTAGAATAGACTACTGGTGGAGCCCGACTGCTGAGAGTTGGATGCAGTGAAAGCGTTTAGACCGGTACCAGCGGCCAAAGCCGGATGAGAATGAGGATGACTTGCCATCGCGAGACCAGAACCGGCAACTTGCTGTTGAATTTGTACTTGCTGCTGACTCAAAATGGTTGTGGATTTAGTAACTGCTGCAGATGAATGATGCAGACCTGGTGACATGAACTGACTTTCAAGAGACTGCAGCTTTTCCAGATTGTCTACTCCCGACGCTTTGTACGGTTGATGGAGAATGGAACTAGATTTACCCCCAGTTTTGGATGATTTCGATGATTTATCCGATACACTATGCCCCTTGGCACTTGAAGTTGTCAAATTCGTAGATGAAGGAGGGTGTACTTGATACGTCACCTTGAGATCGGCTGGCAGTCGAACCATTTCAGGCAACAGACCGGTGGGTACACTCATTCTGTTGTCCTTATGTGGTTCAATCAATGGTCCCGCTGGCTGGTATACTGTATTATTATCTGCAATACCATATTAAAAGATATTGATATGGCGGATGAGTGAAAGTGTCCCTTTGGTAGAAATCTGCTATCACTATCTTGCAATTCATACTTTCACTTAAAATGCATTAATGTAACTTTTAATGACATTGAAGTGACTGGCAGTTATTAATAAACAAAAATCTAACAGATAACGCCGTTATAAATAAATTTACTGCCCATACACTTATCATGCGGTACCCAAATACAAGGATAGGAATGATATAAAGAGTTTTCTTAAGATATATAATACATATAATAGAAAGGCAGAAAATAATTACCGTAAGACGCAACAGGTGTGGAAGACTTTCTATCTTTGACGGGACAAATTCCAGAAATGTTGGAATTCAGTTGTGTGCCAGAGTCCTGCGAGCAATCCAAATGGTAAAAATTATAATAATGGTTTACAAACAAACTTACAACTGAAAATGAGCAAATGTTTTACTGCATGATAATCTATGCTGTACTGAACAACCACACATAAAACTTAAATTATTTTATGCAAGCTTACGATGTGAAAAATTCATTCATTTTTTCACGAAAAGTAGCTGAACCAAAAATGCAAACCTATTGTTGGCTGCATTATGCAGCCACATTATAAATTATTTACCATCAAACATTTACATCGGTAATCCCATGAACATATTTCAGATATCTTTCTTATCGCACTATAAACTGATATGACTAATTCATTCAGGCTCCAAAAATTTACTCTTTTTTTCCAACAGATACAATGCTTTCAGCCTAGTATACGGGGAAAGAAGAAATGGTTTACAAGCTCAGTAATACAACCTACCTACTTACACATCCTGAGGGGAGGGGACTCGTCGAACACTTGAAAACAATTCACTGTGCACGATTTCTCAGATCCAACTCAATTGTGACTAAAAATTGCTCTAGAAAAACGACACTGAATCGTGCTCACATGATGATATTCCTAACCCCGTATAAACAAGGAAGAAAGAGTCCAATAAACAATACCCTTTTCGTTTCGTCCATGCCTTCAACATGTGTGAGACTGAGCAAGCAAACTTTTATATTTTACAGTTTCTCCCGTCCTATCTCTTACTGTTGATTCACGAGTACTGGTGGCATTTATTTACAGCTTCCAACTATCCAACTTACTAGCTAACTATACATACTGCCTGCCTATGTAGTTAGTTAGTTGAGCTTTACAACATAGATCGTCTAACGGCATGCATGGTAAGTCTTTTACTAACGTGACTGACTACACAACACAGACTGTTGCTGTTGCCAGCTAATCCTAACTTCATCTTGACTCCTTGGATTGCACTGTATTCAAATTTAATACCACGGTTGTACACAAATGTACTGCGTATACCATTATAATTCACTTAAAAGTTCGTTATAGAACACATTTGTGAGATTATACGAGTGCAATATGTTCGGGGACTACACAAGTATGGAAGCACTGTTACATGCCCACAGAATCCAGAGATGCCATTTTAGCCAAATAGTTAAGTTAGTAAGTAAGTTGAACATCATTTTTTTATCAACGACAGTCTCACTGTCACCCTTTTGTTTCATCTTATGCTGCATACAGAAACGACATCTCCCTACTTCACATAATAGGAAGTTTGGAATTTTTCAAAACGAATAACCAAAGCACACGAATACAAATATAACCCACCGTTGACTCGCAAATACCGCTTTTTTCTCGCATTTAGTAAGTAGGCACTCGTGTGCAGTTGCTCTAAAGAACTAGTTACTACTGACCAAGGCCAAATAATTCAAGATTTACAATTTCGAATTTTTAAAATGAAAGTTTTCTTTCTCGGTCACTGTCATCCTTACTAGTATTCATAGTGCATTGAAAACTACTGTAATACACATTAATGAAACAAAACTAATGCTCAAACTGCTATCATTAGCTCATCCATAGAAAAATTACAACGAAGAGTGCACTAGCACTAACTAAAAACGTTGACGTAACAGTTCAATTCTCTAGTAAGTAAACCTACGCACATTGACATTGGGTTCTTGTTTGAACGATGAGCATACACTCTCAATTATAATACTGTGTGTCTATACGGCAGATTACACAAAACTACTTACTTTCACTTCATCTCCCACACCACTGTCGGCACTTTCTCTCCCTGTGGGGATTTCATCTTCCCTTTCCCTAACTAACTCGTCACTAGTGACACATTGAAACCCATTTAGTTTACAGTTCCTCAAAGTCAAAACGTTCTTTTTCCAATCCAAGTGGTCCGAATTTTGTCCATTGGGACTCACATTTACGCTACTCACATTGTATGTAGTAATTCTCAAAGCAGGGTCAATAACACTCACTTCAGAAAGCATACAATCCTCATTTTTCTGGGCATTATTTTCAGTACTCATATTAACATTAGTGCAAGTAAAAAACGTATGTTTTAAATCCACGCATGTCGACTGTATTTCAGTTGAAGTTAAATCCGGCAACACTATATAATAGTATACACACGTTTAATCACAATACAAACTAAACTGCCATAAAAATGGTCTAACTAGTCAATAATGCATAGGACTTCCAAAACACATCCAATCTAAATTTACACCTGAGTGCCTACTATGAGTACTATGTGCCTGCAAAATTATTTCCCCCTTCCTATGCTGATTTGCACCACACAGACAAAATCAAAGCAAAGTCCCACTCACACTCTTAAACTAAATATACAAATAAATCACAGTACGTTACACAAAACGAGATCTTAGGTGACACCAACTATTAAAAGTGGACACAATTAACCCGTCGTGAAACCCTTGTGTGCAAGTAAGTCAACCACTCATGCACGTAGAGTACACAATACAGGTACACACGAGTAAAAACAATACACAAACTTGAGTTGATAGTAAGTAAAAGACGACACAAGAGCAGTGAACCAGCTCCTGCTCACTTTGCCTTCGCATACTAGACAGACTGACGGGAACAGGAAACAAAAAGGAAACTACCCTTTCTAATTTTAATGAGAGTCAGCCAACCCGGTCACATTCGTGTACAGAGAAACCCCCTTAGTCTTTTATCTCACTATATACACTCAACTTGCATCTAACTAACTAACTAACCAACACTTGAACAGATAGAGATAGCTACACTATAGATGTAATGCAACAAGAACACCTAAACACAATAATGCTCACAATACAACAGAGCTAACTCACACAGAACACTGCTGGCTCCCAGACCAGCATATGCCAGCATACCATCACATACTAATACATAGGAACCACAGAGTCTCCTTTTTTGCAGCACCAGAGATAGTTTCATCAAAGCATATGCATGCATGCGTATGTATGAGAGAGTGAATAGACAGAAAATGAAATACATTTTGCTGCTGCCCTTACAGTATGATTATCTGCTGACTTAAACAACAAGTCGCACGCCTTAGGCCATGTTGAAAGTTGCATTTTGGCCACTCACTCACTGTGCAATCCAAGCGGTCTAAAATCATATGAGCTATCCTTATTACATAGACACACAGAACAAGTGCCAGGAATGATGGGTGAAAATAAGGAAATACTATTATTTATTACCATTAGGCAAACTTACTTACTTTAGCCTACCACGCCTCAGACTACTTGCATAAATTACTTTTATGATGCTATTTATAGAGGTAGCGCCTGTGAGTCCCTTACACTCACATGATGAAAGAAAGTAGACTATGGAGTCCTAAAAACGATGTCATTAAGTAACATTCTTGCACAATTCTCACAAATCAACACACATCCCACTATATCCTATACATCAATTACTACAAAACAATGTCAAATCACAAAAGCAGACATAAGGAAAATATGTAAGGCAAAAGATAAACTCTGCAAAAACACGAGTGGAGAAAGATCAACTCGCAGGGCCTTAAGAATTATCAGCAGCCAGTACTCAAGTACTCTACTAGTAAGGGAATTGAACTATTGAACAAATAATCATGACATTATTGCTCAGTAAATACTTATCTGTACACACTAACTCTTTAGAAAACTTCTATAACGAATTCTTTCATTCCATCACCAAGTGAATATAGTGTATTGTACATGACACTGCACACATTTCTTTTAATCGCAAAGAAAAGTGCTGGGATTGAGAGGAGACTGTACCTAGGGACATCACTTATTTGAAGCCAAACTGAATATACCACCACAGGCATACATACACATGACATAAGATAGTGAAGCGGATGAAATCTCAGAAAGCCTTTGACTGATAAGCGAACCAGCAAGTAAGCTAGGGCTAGTAGTGAACGCTAAAAGAGGGATGCAAAAGAAATGCACACCATCAGTCATTCAGCCAGCTCAAATCTCAAAGTTATGGTTGCGTGATGATGATTGTGGTAATAGTACCAACGCTACAGAGCTCTTATGCACAACTACTAGTTGTGTGTTTCACGTATGCAGCTAACTAACTAACTATGACCATAAAATGTACTTACATTGTGTGTAACAGTACTTTTGCTCACTCGCTCACACAGACTATATAGTTGCGTAAATACACTCTATGTGAGTACAGTAAAGCAGCCAACCAAAGCATCCCTCTATTTTCCATACTTGTGTATCGTGTCTAGCAAAAAGGTCAATAATCTAGCTTACACCTATTGCAGTAAGTAATAGTTGGTTAGTTTAGTTAGAAATTGGGAAGAAAATATACGGGCTTTGGTAGAAAGTTTATACCGTGAGAAAACATAAAGGTATTCAGTGACGAGTCGTGATTTCTTGAAGTAAAAATACCATATATCAAACATTTCATATCAAATATCCACTTAAGATGGATCTATACACTTGGCTTCATAAAGAAATGGCTCCTGGAACAAGCCTTTGAGCAGTGATGCTTTCTGAGATGGTAGCAACTAAAAACACACACAGCTTTTATCCACAAAAAATGATTATTGTATGACATAGACGTGATGATGTTAATTTACTGACTGACTGGCTAAAATGTTGGCAGGCAATCCTTTCTCCCCTGGGTTTCAATCCAAATCTCTTTTCTCGTCGCGCATATTTTTTTTATCTGGGAGTCAGTCAAATCATGCATTCAATCTTCTTTCTCCCCTGTGATCATTTGCCTGAATCTTAACAAGCTATTGATGCACACTCAAGAGCCAAAAATGAAATTTGCAATGACTAATGAAAGAATTGCGTTTTCTATTCAAAAAATGGGCCGTTTAAGGCTAGCTAAACAGTTTTGCTATAACATGGACCAAATTCTCTATGGTGGTCTTCCTTTTCACAAGTTCAATCTAAAAATCTGAAAATAAGCAAATACGCACGCAAGATAACTATAGAGACCTTGATATGGACTATCTCACATCTACTACTTTTCATGTGCCAAACTCATGATACTTTTTCCAGGGTTATTGCCTATTGCTGTGATGCTTTACACTGCTGATAGTTTAATGATGCAAGTATCAATCAGTGGGTAGAGGCGTGGAAGCAAAAGCATTTGCTACATTTGAGAAAAATCATCGACAGAAAAAAGAGAGTAACTCATTCACACAAATCTACACTAATGATAGTTAGTAAAAACATCTGTGACCAAGCTATCCGCACAGAAGGCAGCATGCTTTAAAATGTTTCCCAAAAAAGTAAGCAGTGAATTTATTTCCTCTCTTCAATTCGTATATATTCGATGAAATATCAAATCCCGAACAATGTCAAAGCTTATTAAACCATAACGAAAATTGATTTGAGGTTTTACCTATTGACAATACAGTTTAAAATCGTGCCTTTATCATCCGATTGACTACAGTTCTTTCACTTCTACAATCGCTATATGAACGAGCGGAAGCTATGAGAGTTTACATATAACTTCCTACTTCATTACATGTAGACGAGAGTCCACAGCTAGCAGGCAGGCAGGCAGATAGATACACTACACACGCATAATCTTGAGAAATGATTTCTTTCTCAACCCCAACCCTGCGTTCATTTCGCCCTCAATTGCACTTCAGTACGCAAGCTCCAACCCTCCCTTCTCTTTTCTCAATTACGACGGCTTTTTGAGTACACCGTATGCTGTTCGAGTCGAATGTGCTTCTTCCCTGCTCTCAAGATATGTATGATCAAAGCCGGCCTAGGTGCAACGCATTCACACATTCTAAATGCTTCTTTAGTTTGTCTCATTTAGCCAGCTTTCTTTTGCTATTCATTGCCTAAGATTTTCTTAAAATGTAGATTACTACACTACAAAGATGCTCTTTTTTTTTTGTTCATCAGCTTCTCTGTTTTATATTACTCAGTTGCTTTAATTCATTAGGGTTAGAATATACAACTATACCACTCCTAATAAAAGACAAAAAAGTCATTTTCTTTACCTGTTTCACGTCCTTATGGTCCCCAGTGCGACTTTTGTGATGCTTCTTTTTGGATGATTTGTGAACACCATGCTCCTCCACTTTTGTTTGACTACTGTCCCACATGCCAACAGTAGGGGAAGTTGATGTAGATGTGGACGTGGTTTTCATGACAATCTTCGACTTCTTATTTGGACTTGGCCCTTTATTATCAGACTTGCTGTTTTTCCCTCCTTCACTGACCTTAGAAGCCGGGCTTTTGGCTGAGGCACTTTCTCCTTTACTTAAAGGTTCACTAGCTTTTCGTTTTCGGTCCTTCCCTTTTTCACTATTGTTGCGTTTGCTCTCGCTACTAGTTATTTCCGACATATCCTTCTTGGGAGTAGCTTTGCTAGATGATTTGTCGTCACCATCTTTGGAACTTTGGAATGATGAAGAAGCAGGCGAGGGAGATTTTTTCTCCAAAACTTCATGGCTGAAACTAGCTTCTAAGATAGCCGATGCATTTAAACTTGCCATTCTCTTTTTGCTCTTAGGTCGCGGTCTAGGCCTAGGTTTTGATTTCAATTTGGAAACTACAGACTTGTTTTTCTTTTTCAAAGCATCTGAAGCTTTCAGCTTGTTAATAGTGGATTTGGCTTTGGCAACGACCTTTGTAGCGTTTTTGGTATTTGTTTTTTTCACTTGAACCTTTCCTTTCGTTGTTCCAGGTCCGCCTTTCATTACTCGTTTAGTTTTAGCACTTCCCGACTTGGACTCGTCATTACTATCCTTCTCACTGTCCGATTTTGTACTTTTATTAGCTTTTTGCTTTGGTTTTACAAGTGGTGACCGTTTACTGTTATTTTTTTTCTTCTCAGATGAATCCGTGGAGCTCTTTGAGCGTATGCGGGTGGAAACAACATTTGAAGATACACTCTTTTTATCTCCCTTCCCTGTCTTTGTCTTTGGTGAAGGGGGCTCGTCTTCATCACTGGAACTGCTACTACTAGAAGAGTCGGATGACACCTTACCAGTAGACTTTGTCCTATTCCGTAGTTTCCCTTTAGCTTTTTCCACTTTAGTTCGTTTAGGTGGAAGCGACTTTCCCTTTCTCATGAGGACCTTTTTCTTCACAGGGGAATCTTTAATGTCAAATTTCTTCTTCCCGGAGGTATTTAGAGTCGCATCTTTTTTACTCCCTTTACCCTTCTTGTTGGCTGATTTGTCCCCTTTTCTATCCTCTTTTGGCTTTGCGACCTTCTTAGAGGCAACCGAACCCTTCGAGACTTTCCCTTGATCTTTTTCCGAACTAGTCGAACTAGAAGAATGTCTTAGAGCCCGAGTGAACAAAGAGGTGGAAATCTTTAATGGTGATGACTGCTTTTTGACCGGTTTGGTCTTCATGGTGCTTCGAGTCTATGAAGACTTATCCACAAATAGTCAAGCCATATGCAATGGGTACGATGCTGAAGACGTGGCCTAGGCTTAAATTCAGTAAATAGGGTAGCCGAAATACAAGATGCTAGCAATAATTCTTAAAAGCCTGTGTCTTCTAAATATGAAAAAGTATTTGAAGGCAACTTCCTTCAATCTCAATCAATGTTGAGCAATATAACAAGTCAAAATTTCAATTCCATGATGGGAAGAAAGCAGTCAAGTTCAACACTTTCAACTCAAAATTATGTTGAGGGCTTCGACATCTGCAATACATGATTAAAGCTTATTACTATACCAATGATTTTGTAATAAGAACATGGCCAAGAAAAACGAAAAATAACAACGCATTTCTTAAATTGAAAATCCTACAAACCAAAGCTACCTCAAACCTAAATCATTTTAAATCACACTCAATCGAGGGAATATTTTAATAGGAATATTTGAATTTAGTGAATAAATTCGCAAAATTCGAGACTTGTTGCCTTCAGGTTGAATTCATTAAAGTTTTGTTTTGATTTCGTTGGAAAATTCTCGTAAAAAAGGTCAGCCATTGCATGTCAGTATAATTTTTTATCAATATACAATCTATAGATAATCGTTGCGCATTTATACTGAATTTTATCGGACTTAATCTTAACTGAGTAGTGACTTCAACAAAAACAACTAAACCAAAAGTTTTTACTAAAATCCAGCAGGCCCTACTTAAGCGTGATCATACTTCAAATCTTGTGGCTTGCATTCACTAACAATGATTAAAATTATGGATGGTGGATTGTTATTTTCAACAATGTGCAACAATGTGGGGTGTAAGTATTGTCTACAACGTCATACGTCAGTATTAAAATCAAAGATTTCGGTACTCAATTAAATGCCTGGATGGATGATACTTATGATACCAACAATTTACAATGATAGTTAGTAGCTACATATCGACATTTCAAAAATTAAGTCAAAAAGTATCATCCGTTGAAACTGAGGCCTAAAACACCGACCGACAGTAAAAATTACCAAAAAATAAATGGACCAAAACGCATTTTTAAATGTCGACATCCTGTATGACTAACTGGCTACTGGCTTTCGTGTTCTAACAGAATTAAACAAACATACCTCGCCCATTTAGTGTGAGCTGTGTAGAATTGTCCGTAAATGGTGATTACCTCAGTAATTGCAACCACACTGATGAAATGAAATACAAAATAATTTCATTCAGTCCATCACTATACACACTGCTGGTGGAGGCTGAAAACACTGCGAATTCAGTTTCCCGAGAAAAGGCCTAAATGTTTACATAACATTGTTAACAAATTAAATTGTAACAGAACAAAATGCGACACTTGTTCTGTCTTTTCTTTTTTATTGCTAGCTCACTCCTCTTATATGTGTACTTGGTCTTCCGTCGTACAATACAAACTACTAATATTCAATTCCACTGTGTGGATGTGAACTGTACGTAAAGTTAGTACCCTGTAGTTTAGGGACGAATGAAAAAGTTGGGAAACCAAAAGCCCAACTGCAGCACGTAGATATAGCAGGAGCAATATTTTAATGCTTTCAATGTGTAGCTACAACAGCGAACTGTTTTCAAACTCGGAATCACGACTTACCTAAATGCCTGTAAGGTGTCTTCCCTGGTCTTTCCATTGTTAGTTATTGGCGTTATAATAGCAGTGTAGTTTCTTCTTTCCAGTAAAGTCGATAGTTAAAAAAAAGTACTGGAACTCTGGAACTGGAGGATTTATTAGTAAAAAAGACTTCTGCATATATGATGAGTTTCCGAGGTTCCGCAAAATATGTGGTTTGTCCACAGTCAACTATTTGAATTTTGTAATATCTACTTCTATAAAGATATGACTTCGCTTACAGATTGGACACTGACGAGAAATTGGACTGATGAATATTAATAGAATTTTTTAACTTTTTTAATATTTGTGTAGTCAATCGTTTGTTGTAAAAATTAACTTCAGCGTAAAAAGGTACGCAAAATTCAGGGCGGGATTTAATGCATAATGGATTGGACTCAATAGTATAATTAATTTCATGTGTAAAGTTCATGAAAGAACAGATTGAATGTAAGTAAGTTCGCACTTCGCAGTAGTTCAAGTTCGAAGTGAAAGCAAAACTTTTTCAGTCAATTTGAAAATACCGAACCATATTTGACTTTGATATATAATATGTGAGATTCATTCATATTTTAAGTTACATACAGTTACGTAACGCATTGCAGCGCAGCAATTGTGACACAATTTTTTTTTTGCAGCAGGCAGCAACAAGCAAATATATTGCATATTCTATCCATAAAATATAATATAGTATTCAGAATTAAATGATTTGGCTTAAAAAATGTGTATTATTGACAATAGAAGCAGATTTAGTTGGTCTTTTAGTCTTTAGCCATTAGTTCAAAAGCTGTATACGAGCTTAATTGAATAATTACATTGTTTTGCTATTTACTATTTGAATCATTATGAAGTTACTCGAGGATTTACTAGCTTTTACATAAACTAGCTAACCTTAATTTTTTGGCAAAATCAAGAAAAATAAGCAAGCAGAGTGATCTTTTGTTGTCCGATAAATGGAGCCATGGAGCACAAAATGTGTGAAAGTGGGAAAAACATGTTAGAGAAAGTTTTCGCCATTTCATTTCCTTGGATTATGGGTATGTTCAATTTCAATGATGTTTTTTTCGCGGAAAATTTAAAAATACAAGATCTTACAGTCATTGCCATTTGTTATTGTTGTGTCAATTAGTCAATAATAAATACGATTTCTTTCTCTTCTTTTGCTCCATTTTAGCTCGATTTGAAAGTTTTGAAAGTTTTTTGCTCTTCAAAACTCTCATTTAAACGTAAATTATAACTTACTTAGTAAATTATATAATTCTGCTTCTATCATTTGTAATCTGTGCCAGTCAAGTGAGTAGCAGCCATTGTAATTATAGTAAATATCCACAGTATATAATTTCGGATATTTGTTGATTCTTTATTTTCAAGCAAAACAATCTTAATAATTTTAGTTTAATTCGACATTTTTCCAGGTAGATTTGCTCTAAAAGTCTACAAAAATGTCTAGCGCCGCTGTTGCCACAACTCCTACGGCTCCTACTGTTAATCCAGCTGAAGCCGCTAGAGAGAGAGCTGTAACGGAATACAAAAGGAAACTCACAGAGCATCGTGATGTCGATACTAGACTTAAAGAGAGTAAAGATGCATAAGCTTTCAACAGTAATTAAAATTTAAACGATAGTTTATCTTTTTAATCGAATATTGTTGTTTATTTTTAGTGCGAGAGCAGCTCAGGGAATTGGCCAAACAATATGACAAATCCGAAAACGATTTGAAAGCTCTTCAGTCTGTTGGACAGGTAAAGTATCACATGTTCTATTGATCACAATAGTATTTAGTCCACTTTTAAATATTATAAACCCAGCCAGAGTACATTTCGAATGCATCTTTATGAGTATGTATTTTTTTTACCCATTTAGATAGTTGGTGAAGTACTGAAACAACTAACAGAAGACAAATTCATTGTGAAAGCTACAAATGGGCCTCGATATGTAGTTGGCTGCCGTCGGCAGTTGGATAAAACAAAACTGCGTAGTGGAACCAGAGTTGCTTTAGATATGACGACACTCACAATTATGCGATATCTACCTCGTGAAGTCGATCCATTAGTGTATAACATGAGCCACGAAGATCCCGGCAATGTTACTTACTCAGGAATCGGTGGTTTATCTGAACAAATCCGAGAATTGCGTGAAGTATGTCGTTGTTGCTATATATTTTCTATAAAATTTGAAATGTGAATGTTGGGTGCTTTACAATATTTACTGATGATTTTGTATTCTTTTAGGTTATTGAACTTCCCTTGTTGAATCCAGAGTTGTTTGTTCGTGTAGGAATCACACCACCTAAAGGATGTCTTTTGTATGGTGTAAGTATGGCTTTCATCTCACATAATCAGGAATGCTGCAGTTTTATGTTATACATGGGGCAAAGTTATTTATTTAATCAGGAATCTTCAATGTCTTTATGATTATAGCCTCCTGGTACTGGAAAGACTTTGCTAGCAAGAGCTGTTGCATCTTGTTTGGATGCCAACTTTTTGAAGGTATTTTTCGGAATTTTAATTATAGAAATTCGGTCGTGAACCAGGTGGTAGATAGTTTACTAACAATTTATAATTTTTTATTTAGATCGTATCTAGTGCAATCGTGGACAAGTATATTGGAGAAAGTGCAAGATTGATTCGTGAGATGTTTAACTATGCAAGAGATCATCAACCTTGTATCATATTTATGGATGAAATCGACGCTATTGGTGGACGTCGTTTTTCCGAAGGAACTTCTGCTGATCGTGAAATCCAAAGAACCCTTATGGAGCTCCTAAATCAAGTGGATGGATTCGATACATTGGGTCAAGTGAGTATATTTATATTATAAAGAATATTCTCAATTTTATTTTATGTTCCAATAGGTTTTTTTTGGGGGGGAGGGAAATATAGAATTCAAAATACATGCTGTATAAATGTTTATTTAACTTTCTTTTTGTGTCCAGGTCAAAATTATCATGGCTACAAACAGACCAGACACTTTAGATCCGGCTTTGTTGCGCCCTGGTCGATTGGATAGAAAAATTGAAATCCCACTTCCAAATGAACAAGCTAGGCTGGAAATTCTTAAGATTCATGCTGGACCCATCACAAAACACGGAGAAATGGGTATGTCATCTAAATATTGTACATTCCGAGTCAACATTATTATATTTTCAATAAGTGTGTTAGATCCACGTCATTTGAAATCTTATTTTTCTCATTCAATGCTTGTTTTATGCTTTCAGATTTTGAAGCAGTGGTAAAACTGTCAGACTCGTTTAATGGAGCTGATTTACGAAATGTGTGCACTGAGGCAGGCCTATTCGCTATTCGGGCAGAAAGGGATTATGTTGTACAGGAAGACTTCATGAAAGCTGTACGTAAAGTTTCAGATAACAAGAAATTGGAAAGCAAGTTGGATTACAAACCAATCTAAACTATCTTATTTTATACGTTCATCCTCACTTATTTGTATTGAAATATCTTATGTATGGGTAACTAAATAAATCATCAGTAACTTTGTTAAATAATGAGTAAATGCATTGTACTTTTTGTCCCAATCATCCGTCGGTTCATTTAGTAGTGCATTCTCATCATATAATAACCTTAAACGATAATGCATTGATAGTAATAATGTACAAATGCTAATTAGTATGGTAAGATTTGTTTGTATTGTGTAATCACTCTACCCTGATAACATTGCAAATGAGGATTCAGTCAGGTATAAAATAATGATTTTCACAAGGTCCCTATAGCGACCAAACAAACCATCCTTTTACCTTGTAACAGGATGGTTGTTTGGTCGCTATAGGGACCTTGGATTTTCATTTTATAAACCAAACTTTTTAGACCAATTTTTAGTTTCATATGATCTTTTTTACTCAAAAAGATTATCTTCCTATCATCCTATCAATGTTGATAACTAAATCTTTGAATTGCCTTTTAGCAACATTCCCTTTTTTTCTTGAGCTATAGAACGACCACATTCCAAGGTCGATTCACCATGCAGATATAGTTACCTAAGGAAAAAAGTACATTATAAACTATAAGGCTAACATAACATCTTTAGCTGTCGTTTTCTTGTCACTAGTTTGGAAAACAACTACTGTCTGTTTCAAAAAACTATGGAAAAATTTTGCCCGAAAGTTATTTGGCATTGGTTGTTTTCTCCTGGTTTCCGAGTAAACAAGCTGGTGATGAACAAAGTTTACTTTTTTTCAGTAAATTGCATTTAAAATCACGCAATTTATTTCTATCTTTGAAACTCCTGCAAACTTATTGCTATAACAATGAGGCCACTTTTCTCCCATAAATTCAACAAATCACTATTTAACCAAAATAGCAAACTTACTATTGGAGAGGTGTCTTGTATTTTGAAACAGACAGTAGTTATATTGGTTTTCCATTATGATATAGTTTTCATCAAGGTCTCTATAGTGACCAAACAATCCATCCTTTTGTACAAGGATGGATTGTTTGGTCACTATAGGGACCTTGGTTTTCATTATCACTCCACTAGATTTTGGGTCGTATGTGTTTTAACGCAGACTCACAATTTGTGTACTTTCCTATGTATCGGATCGTTATTTTCTTCACCTGTGTTTGGTTACGTATGATTGTAGGCAAATAGATTGCATAAGAAGAAATTACCTTCCCACCATATCTTCCTTAATAGCCAGTCATTTTTAGATTTTTTGTTTAGGTCGAGAAGTTTGTATCTACCAACCCTCACATGCGTACCGATTTCCACGAGAAGTTTGTATACTTTAAACATGCATCATATAATATTGTAAGTACATTAGGTATTTACTGCTCTCTACCTCCTATATTCCATCCAGCATGAGTGAGTCGTACCGGTTAAGCAGTTCCATCCAATCACGCAAAAAACTTTGTCCAGTCCAAACTGTGTGTGTGTGTAAATCGTTGTACCTCACCCTGCATCATATATGAAATACCTCACATATCAAGTTTCGCTTTTTCAACCCTATGTGTCCAGTCACGAAAGCGAAATGGTCACTACAAAGAATATAACATCGAATAGGTAGCGAAGTCTTCATTTCTTATTGCTTTGCTTTAGTTACCAGGATTTAAACACTCACAGATAGAAGAATAAAAAACAGCTAGTACTAGTGTAGATCAAATATTTCTGTAAAACACGGTTGCATAAATATTCGGATAATCCAGAATAGATTTATGAGTTTCAAAATCCATTGATATCAAGAATCAAAGTGCATTGAATTGATTTGTTTAATATATTTCATCCTTATTGCGTGTACATTTTGAATCCTTGGTTCGACTGTATACCCTGGGATAAGCGGCTTTTATTGGTTTGTCCAGCAAGCGTTGGATTTCTAATTATGTTGAATTCTCAAGAAAAACTTAAACAGTGAGTCAGAGTCAAGTCAATCGTTCAGCAAACACCAAATAGTTATTGGAGCATTAAATAAAACGGTAATGTGGTTTAAACTTAATAAAATAGCACTTGATATGTCATAAAGATCAAAAGAGATGCCGTGGGCCAATTTCCAATCATGCGGCCATGAAATTTATGTGTATGTCAGTTGAAGCCATTTTTATTACCTACAAGACCTGTATATTATGTAGGTGAAAAAGATTTTTAAAATTTGGGGCACATTGAGACACTGAAAAACTCAAACCGTTTTATTTTAGCCTGTTTATTTATTGGCTAAACTCCATTGTAATATGACTGTATATACCGACATTAATCAAACAATAGACTTTAAAACTTGTCAACATTATTAACTCCCTTAAAACATTTTCAATTACTCACTCGTGTATTACCCACAATCGCTTGCCAAATGAACTGTAATAAGATTCTCCAATATCTGCAACATTTTTCCTTTTAAAGTCATGTTATATCAAGAACTTAGTTCTTTATTACTGTCATTCTATCATGAGACTAAAAAATTTGTTCAATCTATTTCTTCAAAGAGACTCAGAAAATTTGATTTCACCTGAACCATTAGAACTGCATGATTTTCCACATGGGCAAACCACTCCTACTCCAAATTTTGAAGAAATCACATTTACTTTGGAGCATGATGAGGTGTCAGACCATTCTGAGGATAATGATAACTCTAATGATTTTCCTCATACAGAAAAATTGGTGGATGATTGGGAAATCGCCAACATGTCTGTATACGGAACGGACTTAACAGAAAATCTGCCCCTACGAAGTGCCACAGAAGACTGGTCCTCACAAACAGGGCCAACTGAAAATACAAACTTTTTTTCTGCCGCCTATGCAAAACACAAAGCTGGATTCAGATTCGCCTTAATCACTGGAGCTCTGTATGTTTCGTTATCTTCATTAAGATATTGAAAATTTTTTAATTCGAAAATTATAATTTTCAATTCTGTTTGTAATATAGTGCAACAGTTATTGTACTCGGAGCTGCTATTGGTGCCATTATAATTCGTTCAACTGACCCTGAACTTTTCGATTCAGATGTAACTAATAATGATACAGATAATAGTGATGATGATGATTATGATATTCTTGTTGGACTAAAGTGGCCAATACAGGGTAAATTTCAGCAGTTCATAATAAATAAATACATAGTCTACTAACTAACTAACAAACTAACTGACACACAAATTTTTTTTTTTCAGATTTAGCTGCCAGACGAGCGGAAAAGTTTAGCCAAGACGTTGAGAACGCTAAGGAATGGGGAGAAGGGATTTCTTCCACAAACCAATTACGTTCATCCCAACCAATCAAGACAGTGAATCCAGACTTAGTTAAGAAATGCCAGCAGTTTGGTCAAGAAGCCTTGCAATCCAGACAAAAAATTGAAACACAACTAGTCTCCAATGGAAATGTCCCAAAACATAGGTCTCCTACTTCTCACCATCAGTATTTTAACAGACCCACACCAGAAGCCTTAAAATTGTCACAAGCTGGATTCGTGATGGAGAACTCATACAAAAATTTAATAACAAGGTAACTATACATTTATGTGTCATACACTCTCTCATACACTTTAATATGTATGTATACTGTTGTTGAGTATTAACTTAAGCGCGCTTGAAAAGTTGCATGTGTACAAAAACTGGTTCAACAAGAACATAAGGTGAAGGCTATAATTCAAGTGTGAACATACTGTGGTCCACTGTGGTGTATTTTACCATACACATTATGGGAAAAAGACACATTTTTTACGATATCGTTTTTCATATCGACACATTATCAACGACAGGTCAGGATCAGGTGTCGAGTGTCGATCAGCTTTTTTTTTATAAAAAAAACTGATCTTAACCTGACACGTCCGTGTAAGGACGTTTGGTTTCCAGATTCAAATGATTCCTTCCTGATTAATGATTTTTGCATGCTAATTTTCATGTCAGATTTTGGATTTTTCTACTCATCGCTTAATGCACTCACTCAACCTTGTATCTTGTGTCTTTGCTTATAGAACTAAAGCTGATAAAACCGAAGCCAGAGATGGCATTCTCTTTTTTGAAGATTCGGCTGAAACGGAATGGTGTACACTCCCTGAAGAAATTAGCTGCAACTTTACTGATCCATATAGGACTGCGGATGGCTCTTGTAACAATTTGAAACACACATGGTGGGGTTCAGCTAATCAGCCTTTGCGTCGCATTTTGCCTCCTGATTACGCTGATGGTAATCCTCACGATAAACTAGCATGCATTTAGTCAGTTAGTTAGTTAGTTATTTACTTAATAAAAGCGTCTTTAAAGTAGGTTCTATTTACTCATTCTTATAACCGGTTCTATATCTGCGTATTACCTATAAAGGGATTTCACAGCTAAGGAACACGTCTTATGATGAAAATGGAACATTGCCCAACCCTAGAGAAATCAGTTTGCGCGTCCATGTTGATAATTATCGAGAAGATGGGCAGCTATCTTTGATGTTTCCCTTATGGGGACAATTTGTAGATCATGACATCACAGCTACAGCTGCCTCCACAGGTAAATTCATTTACCGGGGACCGGCTAACTGCTTCACCACAGTTATATCATAACGGGGCAAGTTGAAACATTTTTGTATCATCTATGTAATGTAAGTGGTGCTTTCACTTGCAGGTGAAAATGGGACTCAACTCTTATGTTGTGAAAATGGAGAATTGGTTGAACCCCAACATCCTGAATGTGCTCCAATATATTTATCGAGTGAAGCAGATGAATTTTATGCCAACAGTGGCACCCAATGCATGTCAGTAATACGTTCTGCCCCATTTCCTAAATGCGAACTAGGTACGTTACATACGTAAGGCGTGTGCCATAGTTTGTTGAATGTTGTGAACATAGTGCTAGGCTGTTATGTACTCTAAAACTATAATGAATTTAGGACCAAGGCAGCAATTTAATCAAATCACATCATTTCTGGATCTATCTGTGATCTATGGGTCTAGCGAGAACCAAACAGGAAAACTTCGTGTGAAAAAATTTGGGAGGATGAGAGCATTTTATGCTGACGATGGTAGAGCTCTTATGCCAATTTTATGGGATCCAAAAGATCTATGCAATGTTGATGAAGAAATAGAGCAAGCACATTTTTGCTTTGCTTCCGGTAAGTAAAAGCCTTAAACATTCATAACACATTTTGTTCCTAAACTCATTGGATTCAAATGGTGAACGAAAATCAAATTCGCTTATTCACCAGGCCAAAATGCTTTGCTAAATTCTCATGCTGTTTTTTAATATGGGCGTTTACTGAATAGGAGATGCCAGAGTAAACGAAGTAGCTACATTGACGTCCATGCATTTGATTTGGATGCGGCATCATAACTTTATTTCCGATCACCTAGTAGCCTTAAATCCGCATTGGGATGATGAACAGCTTTTCCAAGAAAGTAGACGGATTGCAATTGCCCATTTCCAGCAAATCACATATAAAGAATTTTTAGAGCTTTTGCTCAGCCCAGATGTTATGAAACAAAGTGGACTTCGTTTACTGGATCAGGGTCACTATACAGAATATGATCCAACAGTGAATCCCACAATTTCCAATGAGTTTGCCGCATCCGCTTTCCGTTTTGGTCACAGTATGATCCAAGGTTTGGTTCGTATGATTGGGCCACATGGGAAGGATGTAGACTTTATTTCATTGCATAAGTTATTGTTCAATCCATTCCGATTATGGCATGAAGGAAGAATGGATGCTATCTTGAGAGGAGTTAGTTCCGCACCTGCTTCAATGGTTGGCACTTACTTTACAAAGCAGGTAAAAATTGTATTTCATTTGAATAGCGTCCCAACCCCGGAGCATAATCTTCTTTTGTAACATCACGATTGCAAATTCCCGTGTAGCTTACAGAGCATCTTTTCCAAGACCGAAACTCTACGTTTGGACTGGATTTGGCAGCAATCAATTTACAAAGAGGGAGAGACCATGGGCTCCCACCGTATGTGAAATGGAGGAGCTTATGTGGCTTCAAAAATGTGTCCAGTTTTGACGATTTGCAAGGAGTATGGGACGCAGATGCGCTTCAACAAATTTCCAAAGTTTACAGGTACGGAGTTTTTTAGAGTATTCAGCAAGTCCATAATATTGAAATTACAGTAAACAATGTGAAATGAAATAATTTATTATGCACTGCGCAGCTCTGTGAAAGATGTGGATAGCTACACAGGACTTTTAGCAGAAAAACCAATACCTGGAGGTATACTGGGCCCAACTTCAACATGCATAATCACAGATCAGTTTCTGCGGCTCCGAAAAGGAGACAGATTTTGGTTCGAAGGGGATATTCAATTTCAACCATTTACAAAAGGTAATTGAAATGGGCGGAAAAGACACACAATGAGATAGACCATTGGTTAGAATTACTTTTATGCGTGTATTTAGTTAGTGATTCGTTTTTTCACTTTGAATTTGTAGCTCAACTACAAGAGCTAAGAAAAATCTCATTGGCTCGGGTTATATGCGATAACGGGGATGACACAAAGGTGATACAGGCCCATGCTTTACTTCGCCCCTCAGAAAGTAACCCAGTAGTTGACTGCGGACAAATTGCCCAAATGGATTACAGTGTCTGGAAGGACACATCACCTGGGAAAGCAAAAGCAGCGGATTTGCAAACACAAGAAAATGTATTCCCGAAATCTAACGCAAACGATGATTATGCTGAACTGAATAACGAATTTTGGGAACCAGATTCATCAGAAACGGACCAAAATTCAACTATGAGACAGAAACCAAGTACTAGTATAATTATAAATCTTAGAGCAAAAGTCAATTCTGATAAAAATAATGTAAGACCACAAAATATAACGAAGACTTCAGAGCAACTGCCAATACAACAACTGATAACTAAACCTAAACTTTCGAAAGGTGTTCAGCATATGAAAACTACTAGCACCAAAAACGGTGTACGTGTACAATTTGAGGAAGAAAAATCGTCATAAATACAAAAGATTTACTTGTAAACGCTAACGATCCTCGTGAGTTTACAGACGTTTGTTTTTGTTAACGGATTTCACTGCCTCCTGTACTATTTTTTAATTGTGTTCAGTCCTTTTCTGTTCATGTGATTTTAGTTAATCTATTACTTAATTATGAAAAAAGAATAGAGTGGGATATTTCACCGCCAGATTTTAATATAAAATAAATAAAACATTTTTGAACCTCAAAAAACATTGAATAAAATACATTATATATTATGTCATTTCATAATGATTAATGTAAATTCTCTCATTGAATTTCATCTCATTGAATATTCATTTGATATAAAATGCCAATGACCGTACTATGTCTGATCACTAGAACTTGGATTTGGGAATAATAAAGATATTACGACTTCATGTGATGCATAGAATCAGTTACAGAAACAGAACCTAAGCTACTATTATTAGTACTAGTTGCTAAACTAATTAGGGGAGAGCTTCCGCCTGATGAAACAGAAGTTGCGGTCTCACCATATTTTTGCACTGAAACAGAATCAGGAATATCTGATGGATCTGGACTTTCTGGCCGTATTAATGGCTTCCTGGCTTCAGAATCTTTTCCACCGAGGCGTTCATTGAGAAGCTTCAACGCCTTTTGTCTGCAATTAGTTATAAGAGTAACGTGAATGAACACACTAAAACCCAAGAAAACAAATGCTGTATCTTAATCCAAGCCTAATGTGTGGGTGAGGAATTATAGACAAACCTTCTTCGTTCAGCATCCTGTGGGTCTGAGCCGGGTAAACTAATAGAGATAGAGGAGGGTCCACTGGAGTCAATGAAACGTTTAACTGGTTTTTTGCAACATCCCATCTTAACAAGAGATTGATATACTGAGTTTGAAATCACAGAAATCGGAGGTTGAATTACATTCGGGAAAAACCTGAAAACAATATAATGAAATGTTAATAGTTCAAACTTTTCATAAGCAATAGTGGACAGTCCGGTCCAACTTTTTTTTAAATAATTTTTTCAGTACTATAAACAACCTTACCCAGCAAAATTAAAGTTTTCGGCCATATCTCCTTTTGTGCCATTACTGTGGCGTTGAAAGAACCGAAGATAAATCCACGACATGACACAGCCAGAGGCGAACATTGTACAATAAGTACCTTCCAAGATACCGATAACCCAAGCGATGATAGACGCAGTCCAAACGGTCAACGGAACATTTCTATGCATGCAGACCAAAAATTATATTCCAATTTCCTACTATAAAAAATTGCTCATTCATTAATTCTTAGAAGCCATCCAAACCTGTTAGTAAGTTTCCCCATAGGAGTTCGGACAATGACATGATCTGGCATAATCTGACGAACTGTAACTGTCACAGCTGCAATGTACCCAGCAAGCCCATGAATAGAGATGTAGAAAAGTACTGACGGATCCGATGTGACCGAGTATAAGAACAAATAATACAAAACGCTCAAGCCTTCAACACTGAGATTAATCAAAGTGAAAAACACTATCATTTCTTTGGCTCCCCATAATGGTTCAATCAACTTTCCTACGATGGAGAACAACAGGAGTTAGTTTACAATCAGAACAATATTATCTTTGACAGCGAAAAAGTAACCACTTACCACAAAGTCCAACTGTCACACAGTCGACAATGACTTCCCATAAATGAATTTCAAGAAAAGGGCTGGTGAACAAGGTCCAGATTTTGAATGAGGGGGGCAAAAGATTACCAGGAGAAATACTTAAGGCCTCCACAGCTGGAGGCCACCAACTTAGAATATACGAGCATATTACACAAATGCAGATAAATTTCACAGATAAGCTAAGATTTCCAACTAGAGCTCCAAATTCTGATCGAAAGTAGGGAAGATTGCGTCGAACTGATCGCAGTGAAACAGGTGGAGCCATATTTTCCCTTATTTCAATTTTCGATAAATTAAATCTATTGAGGGTGAATTAATCTACAATTCACGCAATCTCATTAAAATATAATCAGATTCTTCTTCCTAATGGTTCCTTTAAGCAAATAGGTAATAATCGAAATCGAAACCCCTCCACTTTGAATTCACCGATTGAGAGTTAAGCCTCCATCAATATCGATGGGAGGAAATCACAAAATGACTTCGACGAGCTGATAGATTAGCCTATTAACACTAGACTCTGACTTACTGATGTAAGAAAGCAACATTTAAGCAACATTACTGATACTGGTAATTCGTTTCGTAGTTTGTACAGGAAAATAATATTAGTTAATAATATTTTTTATTCTCTCCTTGTCAAAATCTGAAGAAAAATATTTTGAAATGCTTCCAGATTTCCCTCCATCCAATCTTACGATCCCATAGTAAACGCAACTGCAGCATACATAACACAGAAATTAAAATGGACACTGAAACTACACTACTACTACTACAACCTACAACTAGATTGAAATTGGATCTGTCTGATTGAAACTCCGAGATGCATTTTGCATGTCCAAACCTGTTGTTGTCCTCCATGTTTTTTCATTTTTGGAATCTGCAAGCATTTTTCGAAACTAGTTTTCGCAATAGTTTTCATGCATTTCGATGATATCCAACTGCCTCAACCAATAAACATAGAATGGTTTCTAAGCGAAACGAAAAACAGCGAAAGTAAAAACAGCGAAACTAATAACAGCGAAACAAAAATCCATGGAAACTAAACATCTCGAAGTCTACTGTAAAAGTTTTCTACCAACGAATCGTGGGGGGACGCTGAAAAGACTTTTGCTTCACACAACCCATCGTTTGAAGGAACCTGGGAAGGCCCGCCGGAAATCGCCTTCGGCGATTACCGAACCCAAGGCCTTCCCAGCTCCCTTCTGCACTCCGGCCTGTGCTCGAAAAGCCTTCCCCACTCCCCCCACACCCCCCTCGGCCAGTTTAGAAATATTCCTCCAGCATGGGCGGAGCTCCTACACATCGGGGGAAGCCTTGTCGCGTCGTAGTTCTCGATTAGAAGTAAAAAGATCATGCATTATTTGAATAGACCTTTTTATTTAGTAGAATTTTCCCAGTTAGAACGAAGTTTCGATATTATTTCCTTTCGCTGTTTTTCGTTGTCGAGGTGATTTTTTCGCTGTTTTTTGTTTCGCTGTTTTTACTTTCGAGGTATACGGGTGGAACGCAAAATGCAGACGGTTCATTTGATGCATGCATGGGAAGTTTCGTCCTTTTGTCACTTAAATTCGAATCTAGTAAAAAAAATCTGCACAATAAGGAGCAATAGGCTTCAAGATGATAATTAAATTTAAGACGAAACTACACAGAATACAAAAAAATACAAATTTGCCGGACTGGCACTTAACAAGCAAATGGATCCCAAGAAACAACGGAGGGATAATTGTTAGAATTTTTTTGTCTATCCAGAGTAACATTAGGACTGGAAATCCACTTGGACTCAGTCCGTACAAAGAAGGCTAGAAAATCGTTAACTTCATTTTTTGAAACCACTGGCTAGAATGTAATAACCAGTAGATTCGTCTTCTAAAATAGTGTACCTAGTTCATCAAATAGTAAATTGAAGTTGTAGCCAGAAAGTTGCTTATCTTAATATCTATGTATATATATACAGTAGAACATTCCATTAATTTTCTTTGTAAAAATGTATGTACTATAGCAA
>Ga0210040_10000570_pt1 | contig 61385 bp, 58 predicted proteins | sample CryGeyCG12114_NA_FD_185462 | JGI IMG/M metagenome (GOLD analysis project Ga0210040, IMG submission 185462) | Groundwater microbial communities from aquifer - Crystal Geyser CG19_WC_8/21/14_NA (SPAdes) (version 2) | ecosystem: Environmental > Aquatic > Deep subsurface > Groundwater | place: USA...
TGTTCTGGATGTGGCAAAGCTCCAAAAGCAACGCCAGTATGGGGTGAGGACCCCATCAACGAGTTTCCATTGCTTTCACCTCCGCCGCATTCTGGCAAGCTGGTGGACGCCGTACGCCCACCTGACGCAATTTTGTTAAACTCATCTCAACCGCTACGGCTCATCGTGTCCTGTAAATGGTGCCTTGTCAACAGGCACTGCGATTCATGCAACAGATGGTGGTGTGCAGACTGCTATAACCCCAAGCAAAGCAACAAGCTACGAGACCTCGAAGCACTGAGTAGTGCAGGCTTAGACTACCTACCTGCACAAGAAGAACTCCAGACATCTGATAGTGATGGATCGAAAGCGGACAGCATTAAGGTATTTAATGGTTTCTGTGTTGAAAATTGCCTTGTTGGTGAGATGATGGCTGGAGCAGGAAGTTACGGAATGTGGGCTTGACAGCAAACACACCTGGACACGATACCCGTGGACTACCCCAGAAGTAATGTTGGCTCGGGTGTGAAGATGAAAAGTGCGCAGCCGGTTACACCTTCCTCCCTCTCGACCGCCATCATCGCACCTAGTACCCTATCCAAGCTATGCCTTCTGCGACACAACTGCTAACCTATGACTCCAATAGGAACACGACCGACACCATCATTATCTCCCAGTGCCTTTCGGTCAGGCCGCAGTGACCCGCGAATGCTGGGACTGCGGTAGAGTCTGCGCGCAATGCGCCTACCGCTCAGCACGGATCTGCAAACGATGCAAAAGCGCTTACTGTGTCTGGCACAACACTGGCTGCGACGAAGAGAACTGCGACTGGTGCCAGTTTCGAGGAGGAAACACGAGGCTGAGAGAGCTCTATTGACCACAGCACATTGCGGCCTCCAGCACTCCAATGCCGACGTGAGATGTGCCGTGCAGAACCTCACTCACGAACAAAAACCAAATGTATCACAACAGCAGCGATATAGAAAGCGATCTCCACTCAACAATTATCTAATATTAATTTATGAAATGCCCTTCCTGGACTTGTACAGTCCTGCTTGAAATAGACACAGACCGCGACGACCAGGAATTGCTGACGTACGCCAAGGAGCTTCGCCAGTGCTGGATGAGTCAGCTAACATGTCTGATATACAAAGGTCATCCAGAGAGCAGCACTTATCAACCTCTTCAGCAACGATTTCACCAAAGTGTCATGTCAGACACACGTCGGTCCCCGTTAGCAGATCTTGAGCTCCCACGACGAAGGGTCTGGGGACAAAATAATGGCATTGCAGCCCCTACCAATGCAGCATTCACAGCCCGGTTTGGCCATGCTTTTCCAAAACCGAAGTACCTCGAGTCCGACCTGGGCACCACAGCTCTGTACAACCTCCCTCCTCCCTCAGGCCAATCGAAACGACCCGTGCTGATTATCCACGGATTGAACACACCAGCACTTGGAATGTGGCTCCTCGCAAAGGAGCTGCAAGCTTTGGACCCAGATGCCCATGTTGTGCTCTTCGATCTTTGGGGCCACGGTCTCTCTTCCACGCCTCTCGTCGCGCACACACCGCAGATCTTTCATTTCCAGATCTTCCAAGTTCTAGGATTTATGCAGTGGACACGTGCGCATATCATTGGTTACTCCTTCGGCGCATCAACAGCGATAACTTTTGCGATTCACAATGTTTGGACTGCATTGTCTGTGGCTGTCCTCGCACCTGCGGGCCTGTTGCGCAAGGAGGATTTCAGCAAGCACATGCAGGAGCTCCTAGATGACTCTACAGGGAGAGAGACCGAAGCGGCAGATTGTGTACTGTCATTTCTTGAAGGTGGCCCACTCGTCGTCCCAACAAATTGGCAAGAACGAGTCAACTCCGGCGAAGTCGTCGCCGAAGCACTTCGCGAATGGGAGCTGCAAGAGCATCCGGGCTACCCGCACAGCGTCCTCAGTATGTTCCGAGAAGGCGGCGTTTACGGGTGTGAGGACTCCTTTCGCAAGTTTGCGCAACTCCCCTTGAAGACGATTGGAGTCGTTGCCGAGCTGGATACTGTCTGCAGCAGGAGCCAGCTGGTCGAACTTGGATTTGGCGACGTCGAGGTTGTCGGGAAGGCTAATCATGCGTTTGTACGGGGCGCGGCGGGCGAGGTTGCACGCATTGTGTACCGGTTCTGGACGCGGCAAACCTAGCTACTGTAGCGCAAACTGCTCGGTAACTTACATGGGTCAACCCGGTCTCAGCTGCGCTGTTCAAGCGGCAACGAGGCGGAGAGTTGCAACCGGCGGTTCGCGCCCCATGGTCGTGGGCGTCATCAATGATCTCGGTTTGGTCGACGAAATAGATCGAAGAGAACACAAAGACGCATCGGTGTGTGATGTGGGGTGGTCGCGAATGTGTGAGCGTGAAACGTAGCGTGGACTAAGTTGGGGGTGCTGATACTGTGGGAAGCTTGGGAGAAGGAGGCTTTGAGAGTGGTAAGGGATGAGAACCAAAGAATGGAGGACGGGTGTTTGTAGGATGTGTTCTGAATGTGCAAGCATCAATTTATATTACACTTGTGTTTCGCTAACTAGGCTATCGAACGATGGACTGTGGCAGACTCTAAGAATACCCCTCTTCGCTCAACTCCGCTATTCACCAGTATGAACCTCACGCTTAGAAGTGAGGGGCGTTGAGCGCCAACAAGCAGAGCAACCCCGAAACAAGAGCAGCACCAGGGAGTGTCAAGACCCACCCAATGAAGATGTAACCAAGCTGGCGCCAATTGACAGCACCAAGGTCGTAATTCATCAGGGCGACACCCATAGACGAGCCGACCAGGCATTGTGTGGTGGACACGGGCAGACCCAACCGCGAAGCAAGCAGCACGGTAATCGCGGCACCAAGTTCAATGGCAAAACCTCTCGTCGGGCTCATCTGAGTGATCTTGTTACCGAGCGCCCTGATGATATGGTGGCCGTAGAACCAGAAACCGCATCCGAGGAGCAGACCGGCAACGACAAGGAACCAGACTGGAGTATCGGAACTGGTGTTCACTGCGCCAGATTTGTAGGTCTGGTAGGTGGCGGCCCAGGGACCTACTGCGTTGGCGACATCGTTGGAACCGTGGGCGATCGACATCATCATTGCGGAAATAACTTGGCAATATGTCCATAGATGTTCGACGCGAGTGTCGTATCTGTTTGCACGGGCGTGAATGGCGCGGAGGAGATCCGAGTCGTGGGTTATGACATCGCGACATACACTTTGGAGGAGGATGAACTTGAGATAGGCCCAATATTTCATCGGGTTAAACCATGAGAGGGATTTGGCAGGGACGATCCAGCGCTCGTAAGGTTGGACGTGCTTCTTCTTCTTGAGAAGGTTGGGGACTGTGCCAGCCGGAGCGTCAGTATCTGCGAGGGAGCCTTGTTTCTCCATGGTGGCGGCGTCAGGAGCTGATGGCATGTCGGATGGCGCGGTATTCTTTCTTGCCTTCAAAGAGTCGGTGCCGTCAGATGACGGATCCTCAGATCCTCTGTGCTCCGCTTGGTAGTGTGACTTTGTGCCTGCTGCAACGTTGCCGTACGAGTCCTCATAGTAGTTGGTAATATAGTCGTCTCCCTTGCCTGGGAAGTATAGAGGGGGGTTTTCCTTTCGGAGCAGTGGTCCAAGAGGTATATGCCAAAACTTGACTCGCGGGTCCTTCTTGACGAGTCTTCGCTCAAAGTACGGTACAAAGAAGACGTATGCGATCAAGAGAATCCCGAAAAAGACACCGAGGATGATGCCAGCTGCTTTGCCTCCCCCGAATTCCTCTAGCGAGGGTGCGGTCGGTGCTTCGACGACGATGAATAGCGCTAGTACAGCGCATGTGAAGGCCAGGTAGAAGGGAATCAGTCGCATCGCCCATTTGAACGAGTCTTTCCGCTCGAGGACCGAGTATTTGAGGATTCCAAAGAGGATAGCGGAGAAGGCAGCTGCGATAGCCGGTGCCACACCCCATGATGCGGCTACTTGACTCACACTGCCTTTCTTCCATGCCCATGAGATGTCAGCCTGAGTGGCGAAGCCGACGCCAATAAGGGCACCAACGACAGTCTGTGTTGTAGAGACAGGGAATCCGAGTGTAGTAGCCGTCAACAACCACACCGCATTTCCCACTTCAGCACATCCCATGGCGAGCATGAGAACGCCTGGTCGGTCTTCGAATCTGTCGATGTCGATGATACCGTTCTTGATAGTGCTCGTGACTCGAGAGCCGAGTGCCACGGCTCCGACAAACTCGGTTATGGTAGCCAGTATACCAGCCTGCCACATCTTTAATGTGCGTGCGGCCACAGACGTGGCATATGAATTAGCGACATCATTGGCGCCGTTTCCGAATGATGAGGCAACAAAGGCAATGGTGGTGATTGCGAGGATCCAATTGTACCGGGCTGTTGCTTGAGGTGCCATGGCGACGTTTAGGTCTTGAGATCGGATTGTGTTTGAGGAAACCAAGAGTGAACAGAACCTAGAGTGTCCAAGTTGTTGTATTTATGAAGCATGGAAGCCTATCCTCTACCACGTACCGAAGGGTATCCACTGGCGCACGGAGGATCCTTCTTTTAGGAAGGTTGACTATTCTGGGGTGTTGAAACGAGAGAAGTCTGATCGAACCATCCACGGCTACGCCTGCGGATCCAACTAGGTGGACACGAAGCGAAGTTCGGTCTGGCTAGTGACAACATAGGTTCCATCACTATGACGGCCAAGAAATGCCAAGCGCCAAGAGCGATCCCGAAAAGCGTGAATCTATCTTCTCCAACCGTATTTGAACCAATGAAAGCTCTTCTAGCGAGCACGTTGCGTCTTACAGAACTATCATTGCTCGCGCATCCATGTTCGCTTCGTTGTGGCCAAGCTTTTCCGCCGCGCCGCCATAGGAGAAATCTCTGAGGGTTGAGAGTCTTGTTTGCGCTATTCGAGCCAATTGAATCCTTCGCTACCAGCACGTTGCACCTTGGGATCAGCTTGCATCAGCTTGCATGAGCTTGATGGCTCTGGGCTCCGCCGCATCAGCCAAGAAATAAGCCACCCACTGGCGTTGAAGAGGCCTTTCAGTTCTGCACCACTCAACCAGGCCCAGATCCCACGAGGTTAGGTAGTTCTACCGGTATGATCGAGCGATGTTTGTCCAGATTCAGGGAAAAGTGTACTTGGAAATGCGAGAAAGTGTTCGTACGCAGGGACACTGTTTCGCGATAGGTAGTGATCGCTCAACTAATTGCACAATGTACATTTAGCTGAACTGGAGTCAGCCTTGTAGTACTGAGTCTGTCATAGGATAAGGCATACTATACTATTGGCTGACAGATCACTACCTATCGCGAAATAGTGTCCTGCGTACGAACACTTTCTCGCATTTCCGAGTGAGAGGCGCGCCGAAAGCAAAGATCTCGGTTGAACCACGTTACAGATCTCAACCTGGTCATTCGTGGATGCTTTTTGCTTCACGTACCATCGCTTGCTAGAGTTTACGCTGGCGTGCATAAGCGCCGTGGCCTTGCACATATGACGAGCCTTCCACACAGACTTAAAGGGACGGCGTGAAAGAGTCCCCTGTAAAACTAATCTGACAGTCTATCCATCCGAGCTTTTCTATACCCAGATAGCTCCAAATCACAGAATTCGTACGATACCATTAGCTGAATGAACTTCGGCCAGCATACCGTAAAATGCTAGAAGCGATGGTACGCCTGTGGACGTCGTCTTGGAACCCTCGTATTTGCAAGCATCCACCACGACCTGCAAGCGCAAGTATGGTACATCGGCCATAATATCATATCTTGATCGTCTGGCGTCGCCCGATTTGATCAATCATGGACGTATAGAGCTGTCCCTGCTCATCCTATGTGCATAGTGTCGTCACCATCGTCCCGCACTTCATCAACATCCATCTGTGATGCTGCCACTCCTCGGTTACGGCCTGCCAAGAGCTCTCTCCTGACCTCTGGGCCTATGTCTTTGTGTCCACGTGCAAGAAGCAAGTCTAATAACGCCTCTCTTTGGTCTTCTGTGATCTCATTCCGGTAGGTCTGAGCGAAGACTAGAAGACTCTGGTGCCACAGGACTGGTAACTTCGACTCGTTAGCGCCCAAGGCCTCGACACCTTTGCTCCCTCTAAATCTCAAAAAGTGGAATACCAGCGCATCTACTACCTTGTACGGCAATGCATATTTCTTGCCAAGCAGTACCCGGATGAAGATGTTCGCGGATCCAGCTGCTTCACTATTGATTTGAGATGTTTGTTCGGCCGACATCTCACAGAGGCGCAGCAGCGCCGCAGCTGAGTGCAGTACGGGGACCTTGATCTTCGCCAGCACCGACGAGACTATATTTGCTTCTTTCAATGTGCAGCCTGACTGCACGAGGGGAAAGAGGAAGCCTTTGAAGAAGGCTGCTGGACGGTAGAAGCATGCCTTCATGGCGTTATAAAGGTGAACATTCAGCTTCTTGTTCTCTCCGATCTCTTCACGGACTCGATCAAGCAGCACAGTTTCGATGAAGTGTTGACCTGTGGCTGTGTTGGCTGATATGAAGATCTTGGTGGCGCGATACACGGCGTGCGGCGTCCATCGCTCTGGTTGTGATATGGCGAGAAGATCAGGCCATTGTGGTAAGGTGGGGAGCAGCTTGAAGGGCTTCGGAAGCGGACCAGATTTGTACCTCGTCAAGATCTGGCCGACTTTCTCGAAAGTCTCAACGACCTTGGCTGGTATCTCTACCGCATCTTCTGGGTCTCCGCCTCCTCTCACGGGTGCAACGCCGGCTGCTTCTGCTTCGTCTAGTGCTTCTTTCTCGGCAATTCTTTGAAGTATCAAGTCCGCTAGGTTTGTTCCTTGCTCTGCGGACTTAGTTTGAGGTGGCGCGTTTGGCATCGCGCCATTTGTGCTCAGTTTGGCCAGTGAGGAGCCGAAGGCTTCAAGCTCATCGCCTTCAGGTAAGAATTTCTTGTAGACAGCCATCTCCTCAGGGTCCATGTCTTCCTCGAGAACTTCTTCCTCTTCTTCCTCTGGAATCCAGTTGTCTTCATCCTCGTGACTGGGGACATAGGAGTCTGCTTCCTCCTCATCAGCGAATCTAGTATCGAAGTCGAAAGTATCTTTTGTGGGTCGTGGTGCCGTTGTGCCCCTTCTCTCAGCAGCATCTTCGTCTGCAAGATCTTGTGCTATGGCCAGAATCTTCTTGGAGGACCTTGAGTCAATATAACCATCTCCTTTATTCTCCTCGTCGGGTCGTGACTTGCGCTTTCCTGTGATCGACTTTGTACGTAGCCTCCCGCCTGCGGTTTCTATGTCTTGCGCGAGAGGGACATGCCGTCTCATGGTCGCTGTTGGAGCCATGTCTCGTGTAGGATGATGGTTGCGAGAGTATTGGAAATCGGTTTCTCGACATGAACAATACGGTTAGTACTTGCGAGGCCGGGTGGAAAGTTCGTGTAAAGTTCTTAGAAAGTTCTTGTGCATCCAAATTTCTGTGGGGCAGCACGCTAGCGTTGAACTTTTGGTTCTTCAGGCAGTCAGTCAGGCATGCATCTGGCCCTTCGTCTGGACCCCTGCAAGTGGCGATCAACGTGGCCGGCACTACGGTGAAAATTACAGCCAAAAGTGCTTGAGTGCCGGCCACGTTGATCGCGCGGCGTGTGTCGGGCTACATCTTGGAAGACATTAAACCATGGCTTTACTATGCTTTAAACGCCCAGCTCTACGCATGTTTGTGATGTAGCCTCGGCGGTAAGAGACTGACTATATGATGGGAAGCATGCTATGCTTGGGCTGTGTTGCTGGTATCTTCTCCCTTGGATTGTAAGTTCTCGTGAAATGCAACTTTCCAGAGCAGTTTTATTCCACGCTTGACAGTTGATATCATAACACACTGACCGTTGTTCACGTCCCAATCCCAACTCTCGTAAGTCGTTGTAGTATCACGACACTCCCGCATCTCTGCGCTGAACTGCCAGCTCTCAATATTGTCGCCTACCTAGACTTGAAGCAGCATTGAAGCAGCATTGAAGGAGCAGCCCCAAGATGAACGAGGAGGCGCAGAAAGAACTATCCAGGAAAGAGTACTGGAACGAGCGCTACGCGAAGGAGCGTGGACAACAAGACGCCGACACAGCTACTTATGAGTGGTTCAAGACATTCGATAAGCTACGACCTTTCCTCGCCAAGCACCCTCCCCACGCCTCGACTCTACCGTGGGTACAACGTGTGGGTTGTGGAAACGAGCGTTGGTGCACATGAGCTTGCCCATATCGCTTTGACTGACCCGTCCACAGACCCTGACTGCTGATCCGTATGGCTTAGGCTATACAGACCAATTGAGCATCGACCTCACTGACATAGCCATCAGCGAGATGAAGCAGAAATGTTCGTCGCTGCGTCTCGAATGGGAAGTTATGGATGTGCGCGGTATGTCGAGTCCTTCGTCAAGCATTGACATGCCTTTAGATAAGATGAGACCTAGCTAGGCCACGCGCTTCTATCACCAGCTGATAGCATCGTTAGGGAACGCTTGATGCCATGCTCCATGGCTCACTTTGGGATCCCGAAGACGACGTGAAAGAAAACGTGGGTGCCTACGTTGATGAGGTATGTAGCGGAATCGTTGTGTGGTGGCACCCCCGGATCTGATATTGCGAACAGGTAGCACGAGTTGCCAAGCCGGGTAGAAGATTCCTTTACATCTCTTACAGGCAGCCTCACTTCCTTAAGCCTCTCCTGTCACGACCAGATCTCTGGCATGTGCAAGTGGAAACACTTGCTGATGACCCGGGAAGCTTCGAGTATTTTGGCTTCATCATAGACAAGCATGTTTCGGCGGCTTAGCATGCTACTACGAGTCTGCCCTTGAACCAGACCTAAAGCGCTGGAAGTTGACGGGCCGGCGAAGATCTCACAGCTCACCCCGAATTGCTCGTCCGTCCCGATGTTTCGGCGGATCTAATTTGGGTTCCTTCGAGAAGAGATTATCATCGATTCTGTGAAACCAAGCAATTACCTCGTGTGAGATATTCATCTCTAGAAGTGCCCGAAAGGACTTGTGGCCTTTAGAAGCAGATTTGCTTTGGACCATGGGAGCTGCGCAGCCGTCCTCGGAACAGTGTCGGGGGTGGGCTGATTGCTCAGAAGAACAAATACGAGGTTAAGCTCTTATCGAACCCATCAAAAGGGGCATGCAGCATCGTGCATGGATGCGCCTGCACGATCCGCACGGTCGCTAACTATAGTTAACTTAGCGAGCTGTGCGCCATGCCCACGCACTTTCTTGTGGAGGCTTGTTTCAAGCTGCACCGACCTCGCACGTCACGAATAAGTGCTGCACCGCCAGTGCGACACGGAATAGAAAGCAGCGATCCTGCGACAAGATACGGAAACTTGAGCTGCGACTAAACGTTCAGGTTTTAATGATTGAATTCCGTTAGTTTCGCGGCTCGATTAGTATTGTCAGGCTCGACCAGCACTGCCCGGCCCACATTTGGCCTTGGGATAAATGGCTTCTGCCTGAACTACCCAGCCGAAACCTGAGCGATTGTCCACAAGAACAGCAGATTAGCATTTTGTCCGCAACTGTTGCGGGATCTCGGCTCCGGAATGCCATGCAAACTTAGCTTCCCCATTCGTAAGATAATCTTATGGGCTACAATGGATCTGGCCAGGTCCTACTGTAGATGGTCCACCTCTATTGTCGTGGATCGCTCTTGAGCATGCAACAATAGGAGGTCAACAATTGCTCTATCGCAGGGCTGTTCTCGTCAAGCGGGATCTCCCTCGCAGTTCCTCAGTCCCTCAGTTCGCTGCAGCACAGACCTGCTGTTCACCCAGCTCCATCAGCAGTACCGAAATTAGGTTCAATAGGTTGCTTTTCATCTCTAGCTGCCTCGGCAGGGGGTATTGCGCACTCGCCTACTACGTTAGCTAGTAATTCATCCACGTTCTGAGGCCCCTCCACCCGCGCCAACCACTTGACCGAGCCGTATCCTTTTTGTGATTCTGGTCTTGCGCATTGACACTCGAGAGCGCCTCTAGAACAGTATCGCACGCCATCTACGCACCGCACCGACAACGCTCAACAATCCTGGAAAGGCTGCACCTGACTACAAGCCTCTTCAGCGTCGCGAACTTCCCTGACGACTCGGCAGTTTGAAATTTCGGGCACAGGACTAGTCAGCACGTAGATTGTTCCTCGATACCGGCTCCCCCAAGGGTCAACCAACGTCACCCAAGGTCGTCCAGGTCTGAGCAATAGTAAACATACATGTTCGGCCTCTCACAGAGCATCGCGGCAGGCTCGTCGCGACTTGAGGTACGCTGAATGGGAAGACATGAGTACGATGTTACAACTGCGAAATCCTTTCGAAGCACCATTCGACCAAAGACCAAGACCTATTGCGATACATACCACTGGCTCTCCGCGGTCGGAGCATACCAACACAACTTCTCCCTCTGCGAGCATGGGTCCGCCATCTAACAACAGTCCCGAAGTAGAACAAAGGATGGATGGCATGAATGGCAGCAGCCCACAACATTTAAGAGAGCACGGACACGTGGGTGCCGCAGCAGTCGGTGCCGCACAAGGTCCCAAAGTTGTGCAGACCGCATTCATACACAAGTTATACAGCATGCTCGAGGACAAGAGCATTGAGCATTTGATTTCATGGTCGAACAATGGGGACAGCTTTGTCATGTCTCCCTCGAATGAGTTCTCAAAAGTGTTGGCGCAATACTTCAAGCATACCAATATCTCCTCCTTCGTGCGACAGTTGAACATGTATGGGTTTCACAAGGTCAGCGATGTATTTCACACCGGCTCTTCCGAGTCTGCCTTATGGGAATTTCGTCATGGGAACGGCAATTTCAAGAAGGGTGACCTGCTAGGACTGAGAGAGATCAAACGCAGAGCCTCGCGGCATACGCTGATACACCGTGACTCATTTACGAATCCAGCACCAAAACCGGGACCGTCCCAGCCAGGCACCCCAGCGGAAATCATACCCGATACTGACTCGAGGTTGGCATACCTAGAAAGCATGCTGCACGATATGTACTCCAGACTTTCACGGACAGAAGACAGCTACGCGCTTATGTCGTCGAGGTGCCAAAACCTGACGGAAAACATTGGCAAGTGCCACCAGTGGATTGGACGAATTTCACGAACCATGAATAACGCCTTACCACCAGAGTCGTCCTTGCGCGGCGATCTTGTGAATGTGCAAAAGGAAGTCGAGAGACAGCAAGATCTCCTGCGAGCTGCAGAAGCAGAGACTCCGCCAAATGGCCACAGACACGGGTACTACTCCTCTAATATGTCTTTAGAACCACCAGTCTCTCCACGAGGCTACGCCTTCGGAGACAGCCGGCGCTCCTCCATTCAGATGTCCGACCCACCGCCGCCGTTTTCATCAAGACCGCCAGTGCCACCCGTTCCACCCCAATTTTCGTCCTCCTCACCCAGACGCTTTGGCTCAACAAGCGCAGCACATACCTCGCCAGGCTTCAGCAAGCCGCCTTTACCCAATCCAAGCCAGCCACACCCTCTCTCCAACGTCAGTGAGCCACCTCCAAACTTAGCTCGAAGACACACTTCAGCAGACATCCGCGAGCACTGGCCTCCAAACACGAACGGCTCGCCATTTGCCTCGGGAATAGACTCTGTGCAATGGCAACCATCATCACCACATCAACAGCCCGAGACAGGCAGTGACCGGGCTCTACAAAACCAGCTTGCGAGTTATCAGATCAACAGTTCGCGGCGAGGGACGATAACGGCTGCAGATGCCCCAGATTCACTACCTCTGGCGCACCGTGATTCGGCGCATTCGGCGGGACTTGGAGTCGGAAACATGTCCTGGGGCGTCGGGGTGTCGAAATTTCCTAGACCAAATTTCGATTTGCATTCTGCGCCAGCTACAAGGAGGAGTAGCATGGCGAGTAATGTGCATTCTCTGCTCAACCCGGCCGACACGGCGGAGCAAGAAAACGAAGATGGGGGAGGGCTAGGTGATGATCGGAAACGGAAAAGGCTTGTGTAGTCATGAAAGGGACCTCTGAGGATGTTGCATCCGTAGCCGGCGTGTGAGGGTTGAGTATTCGCAATCAAGTTCTTGTGGACAGTTTTGACATCAAGGAGACCGATTGCTTGGGAAATTAGAGCATTTGAAGAAATGATCAGCGATCTTCACTTTGAGATTTTGATTTCTTTTTCTTCCCACGCTCCGCCAGGAGTTGATCCAGGTAGCTGCCAGGCCGCTTCCTGGACTTTGAAGGCAGTACCTGAGGCGCAACCCCATATTCCGTATCGTTCGCGCCTTCCGCTTTTGAGAACTTCGGCCTGGCGACTAGAGAACGTCCTTTCTCTTCGTCACCACTATCGTCATCCATTCTCCTCTTCTCAGTCTTGGGCATTGGCTTTGACGCATCTAATCTGTTCGGGCTGGCCTGCTGATACCTTTGATATGCTTCTTTGCTTAAAAGCTTCTTCCTCAGAGCATCATTCGCCGTGAGGAGCTGTCGGTTCCCAAGGTCATCATCCCCAATCTGCTTCTGCGGTACGCCAATGCCAGAGTATTCTTCGTTTGCTTTCAAGTCTGCAAAGATATCGTTTGTGCTTTCCGTTGCAGGGGAGGCAGTGCCGGTTCGCTCTTCGGTATCCTCGCCAAGGGATGCTTTCAACCATGATTGAGCTCTAGTCTTGTTGCCCGCTCGCATGAGCAGAATTTTGCTCGCGAAGCCATCTTCCTCGTCAGGCATCTTAAGGCCCATGACACATGTTGAAGGGTCAATGTCTGATTTCTAGCAATAATGTATAAATGAGACTCTTGACTTTCACATGCTCGAGGCTGAGCTTGCAAGGCTGCCAGAGTAAGCGAGCGACAGGGACTCGCGTAGACTTGCTTGGAGCTTGTGGTCGGTAGCGCTGACCCGAAACGGGAAGGCACAGCTCGCGCAGTTGCAGTTGCAGTTGGAGCTGCAGCAGAGATCAGGGAACAGAGGGCACTTACATCCACTACTACCCTCGTTACCGTTCCTGTACAGTATTGCAGTGCAGGATGTTCAAGCTCGCAGCGCGTCGAAGCTTGGGCGTCGCCCTCAGGGGCACCAAGGTGAGGGCAAGTGACAGTGGCAGCAAGCGACGCAAGCTGATATCCATGGCTATAGGACTCTTCAATCTCCCCATTCCGAAGCGCAATAGCTGCACAACAACAGACGCGGAACCTGTCCATACACGAGTACCTTTCTGCAAACCTTCTCAAGTCCGTCAGTGTGCACCGTTGCTAGAGTCCGACGTCTTGTCCTGGTCTAACAAGCAGTAGTACGGCATCGGCGTGCCAAATGGTGAGGTCGCGAGGACCCCGGAAGAGGCTGAGGCTATCGCGAAGAAGATTGGTATGACCACTGACTGCATGACAGCCCCTGAACATGTCTGACGCTCTACAGGTGGAGATGACATGGTCATCAAGGCTCAAGTGCTCGCTGGTGGTCGAGGCAAAGGCACCTTCGACAACGGCTTGAAGGGGGGTGTGAGAGTCATCTACTCGTACGTTGCTTGCGAAGACAAGACAGACGAGGCTCAGCTGACCTCATCCATCACAGGCCGACCGAGGCCAAGATGTTCGCAGGACAGATGATCGGTCACAAACTTGTCACCAAGCAGACTGGCGAAAGAGGCCGCATATGCAACTCAGTGTACATTTGCGAACGCAAGTTCGCCCGACGAGAGTTCTACCTTGCCATCCTCATGGATCGAGCCACGCAAACTCCCGTCATTGTTGCCTCATCGCAAGGTGGTATGGACATCGAGACCGTCGCAAAGGAACAGCCAGATGCTATCATCACCACTCGAATTGATATCAACCAGGGTGTGACCGACGATATTGCCCGTAATATCGCTACCGAAGTCGGCTTCAGTGAGCAATGCATCGAAGACGCCAAGACCACAATCCAGAAACTATACCAGGTTTTCATGGAGAAGGATTCGACTCAAATTGAAATTAACCCTCTGTCAGAGACCAGCGACCATCAAGTGCTATGCATGGACGCCAAACTTGGCTTCGACGACAACGCTGAATACAGGCAAAAGGAGGTCTTCTCGTGGCGAGATGCATCCCAAGAAGACGCCGACGAGGTCAAGGCTGCCGAGTGAGTACATCTTGACCTCACTCATAGAGGATACTGACAGACTCTAGACACGGTCTCAACTTCATCAAGCTTGACGGCGATATCGGCTGTCTCGTCAACGGCGCCGGTCTAGCCATGGCAACCATGGACATCATCAAGCTAAATGGCGGCTCGCCCGCTAACTTCCTCGACGTGGGTGGTGGTGCCACCCCAGAAGCCATTCGAAGCGCTTTTGACCTCATCACTAGCGACCCCAAGGTCACCGCCATCTTCGTCAACATCTTCGGTGGTATCGTCCGCTGTGATGCTATCGCTCAGGGTCTGATCAACGTTGTAGAGCAGATGAATCTGAGATTGCCAATTGTTTGCCGTTTGCAAGGGACCAACATGGAGAAAGCTGCAGAGCTGGTCAATAATTCTGGTCTTAAGATTTTCTCCATTACTGACCTTCAAGAGGCGGCTGAGAAGGTTGTGGATTTCTCCAAGATCGTGAAGATGGCCAGGTCTATTGACGTCGGTGTTGAATTCTCTTTGGGTATTTGAGCGGCTTTACGTAAAGAGTGCATGCTAGCGAGCCTTTCAGATTTGAGCGCAATGCTCGTCTTTGATTACTGCTATGGAATAGACCGTCTGCGGTCTTGGATGTGGTATTATGATTCTACATCGTACCTGCTGCAATATCTGAAGTGCTATATCTAAAATGCTCGAGGCACCCATCGAAGATGTGGCTTTTGGCTCTTGTGAAGCCCCGTCTCAGGTATGAAATATCGGTATAAGTTCCAGTAGTTGACTCATCCACTGGCCATCGTTAGACGTAGCTAGATAGTTGAGCATTTACTTCTAGCGAAATATCTACCTCGGATTGCGCGGAACACCCTAAAAAGTGTATACCGTTGAGTAGGTATCAGCACCTACAGTAGTTGGGTGCCGGACGGCTTAAAGCTTGAACCCTACGCATATCAACCCTCAAAGATCCAGTTCAACATATCCGAATGGGTTCTCCCTGCTAGACAAGATCAGGCCTAGGTCTGGTCTCGATCTCCTTGAATGACTTACTCTCCTCTGGCCACCAAAAACACTTGAATCGATGCAACTTCCGGCAATACAACTTTGTCCCTGATTCGCCCAAGGAGCGCCAAAGCGCTTCACACATAAGACTGAGACTGGTCGCGACGCTTGTAGGAGCCGCCGGATCAGACCTACAAGGGCAAGCTGACATGTGCTAACTGCAACCACGCTGAAGGCCAATGTGAAAGGTATCGGGCAGCGGCATGGGTGTTTCCTGGCGTCAGCGTATCAATCAGCATCAGCGGCGGAACGGTACGCTTCACAACTACTTCCATCAGCCCATCAGTGAAAGAGCTGGCAAGGCCGGAGGTGCGCAATGGCTCGATAAGTCAAGTGATTTGATAATATCATAGTACTGCTAAGAGAGTGGTCGGCTTCAGCAATTCTTACTTCCGGCACACAGTCATCCCCACGTCGGCTAGTATGAGAGTATCAGATATGCGCTGATAGCCGTTGCCATTGCGGCGAAGAGTCTGTAGCCATGTAAGGGGAGGCTTGCATGGATCCGAGGCATTGTAGTGTTACGACGGATCAGTCTATGTCCCCATCCCATCCCATCCGACACAGTCGAGTCAGCTCTGATCTACAGAGATCGTATCGCTGTGCTGCATTCTCCCCTGGCTATTCGAAAACCTCAAGAGCCGGCCTCTTATTGCAATGGTGCATCTCAAAGCGGCCGCCAATATGCTAACTGAGCATGTACGAACGCCCCCATAGTGCGACGACCTTTTGGCCGGGCCAGTTGCACTAAGCCTGCGCTACAAGAAGTATGGTTCTTCCGGCAAGCATAACGGTACCTACGGGCGGTCGACATGACCAACACGCTCTGCCTCGATAGAGGCTTACAGACAGACATGTACTTAGCAACCTCGCGCCTAAAGCGAGGCCAAAGGACTTTCACAAAGCACGAGCGAGCTCTGCTACGGTAAGTCGAAGGCGGCAATGCTGATCGCAAAGTGAACGTCCATGGGCCCAAGAAGCCGAATGCGGATTTCACATTGCTTTGGGATCCCTACTTGAGCTGGGCTGGAAGGAAGCTATTGACGAGCGAACACAGCGAACACTGATCTCAGACCTTGTGCATCTTCTGAACATGCATCACTACAGTACATTTGCATAAGGCTTATCGGCGCTCTTGGGGACCGGGCTGGAAGGAACATGTACGTTATTCGAATGAACCGTTCTGGTGGCCGCGCTTTCGACACGATGAGCGTTCGATTGCAGCGGCGTCTCGGTCTGGTAACAACAGGCATGATGCGACTTCTCCTCCGAAGTCGAGGACAGCTCACAAGCGGGGCGGTGACCTGAAAGCCCAGAGAGATCTCGATCGTTACGCGTAGGAGACGTATGGAGGCTTGGGGCGAGTGGGAATACGGAGATTGTGGCGTGGGATGCGTTCTTTTGGATGGATTTTGTGCAGCTTACGACGAGGGTGCATCAGTTGGTGGTGCGGGATATGGCGGGGACCGTGAGGGCTGCTGTGGGTCTGTGAGCAATATAGGTTGTGTGTGAATGGGGTGAGTGAGCACAGGCATTATCAGCGTAACGAACGCAGAATGTCTTGTCTTTCCTGTGAAATGCAACACGTCGAGACACAGGGAGTCACGCAACAGCGCTCTGGGTAGCATTCCTGAACCAATGCAGCAGACTCTGACTTCCCTCAGTTTTGTCTCTGGTTCTGCCTTGACGGTCTGAAGCACATAAGTTAGCTACCGTCTCGCCGAAAGCCGTAACCCAACCCAATCCAATTCAATCCACGAACAGCAATCGATCCCATCCCATTCGATCCGCGTCATCGCACTATCCTCGCCTCCAGTCCGGTCCAGTCCACCAAACACCGTTATCTGCCAGCGCCACGAAACAAAACTCACATAAAGCCCCCAACCCCAGCCAGATGCTCTCAGGCTATCGTGTCCACAACACAACACAACACAACATGACATAACATGCTCAACTCACGACGACGTGCTCATGCACCGCATCGCACCGCACCGGATCTAAGTTAACGCAGGGCACTTGTGTCAAAGCGCCGCCATGCCATGCAATGCTGGACTGGAGCAGAGAGAGCAATGGAGTTCTGTCGGAACCGTGACTATACCCACTGGCGACCCCTTCTCACCGTACCCGAGATCCGTCCCATCTCATCTCGTCTCATCTCAGAACAAACTCAGTGCATGAGAGACATGAGCAAGCAGGTGATAGCCGCGTACATATATATATATACATACAGCAACATACGCACAGATCCTAGAGAGCAAGTCACTCCTACTAAAGCGTAGAATCACGCGAGATGCAGCGAGGAAGGAGCGGGATGGAATGTCAGGTCAGGGCAGCTCAGGGCAGCTCAGGTCATGTCACGTATACATAAGCAAGAAAGCCGAAAACGACAGTCAATTGCAGTGATGTTGGAAAATGCTGGAAAATTCTGTTATTCTCGGATTGCTGAGATCGTCATGTCACATCTGCATTATAAGATATGATAAGACAAGACGAGACGCTGTCTCACCACTTCGCCTGGAAGCCTCTGCAGTAGATGCCGGCCTACTTCAACCTGTACCCCGGCTTCCCTATCCCTAGCTCAGCCTTGCCCTTCCCCTTCCCCTTCTTGGCGCTGCAACTCGGACATGGTCCCGCTACCCTCTTCTCCTTGATCCGCTGATCAGCGCAGTAGATGGCCTGCTCGTGCACGTACGTGGCTGTCGAGGTGCTGTGGGATGGCGGGCAGCTTGAGAAGACGGTCAGCAGGAGCTGGCACATTATGGGCGGAACTGAGTTGGGTTGGGCTGTCTTTGCGTGGCTGAAGGTGTAGTGTGGTGTAGTGTGTTGTGGAACGTAAGACCTGCTTACGTACAGTTTACAATAGGCTTTCGTCGTAGGCGACCTCGCTTGTTTGACGACTTCTGAGAACGAGCTCGGGTTCAATGTAATGTACTGTTCGTGTGGATCTGATCCGATCTGATTCAGGACCCGATCGGTAGATAGATAGGTCGGGACCGTTCTGTTTTGATCTGATGCAGAAACGTGTCTGCTCAGGACCTAGGACGCTCTTTAAGTACTGTACTGGGGGCAGCTGAACTGTCGAAGCGGCTGGCTGGCTAGCCGTGCTAGATCGTGTTGTTGCCGCTCATTCAACTGTCCTCTTCGTCTTCCATTGTCATAGCATCCGTTAGTCAGTACGGACGAAGGGTCATTGTAAGGAATCTTTGTCCCTAAGCTCGAGATGACAACGAGCAAACGAACGAAAGCTTGAGAGGTGATGTACTATATGCCGAAGTCCGTTCAATGAATCCACGGTCACTTTGTCAGATAGACTGATGGAAGCCGGGGAAAGAAGAGCTCTTTGTAACTTTCATTGTTCGTTGCTTCGTCGTCTTCGTTCCGCACCCCAGGGACTATCGACCGACAAGCAGGAAGCACAGCACAGCGGACGAGAAGTATTTGCATTGCATTGCATTGTAGCGTGCATGACATTCGTCTTGACGAGTGACTTGGTTGCTGTAGCCTTGTGAGTATGAATGAGAGTATGCGTTGCCGCGTCTTGCAGAACAATGCCGGGAGTGTAGCTGGGGCGGACGGCATGGGATGTCTTGTAGCGCGGATGTATATGGGTGCGTCAACAAAGAGCTCTGGGTGACTGCAGACTTTGCTGACGTTTACTTTAGTGCACATTCACGATAGTAGCTGCGTCCCGACCTGTGCCAGCAACACTTAGAGTAGAAGGAGGACAGAACAACGGAGGAACCTTTCCGGTATATACGCTACAAATGTAGTTTAACGCTGTGTAAGGATTAGCGTGATAATACCCCGTAGACTGTGGCTGCCTTGCCGCCTGAAAAGAGTCGTGGGAAGAACCTGGAATAGTACAGCAGGCAGTAGATAACCATATGCCCAGTAAAGTAATCGTTATCACTCCATGCCAGACAAGCGATGCATGCCTGAGGTATGCTAACATATATTCGTTATCTCTTCGTCATATTCACATCTCCTCACAATCGTGCTTGTCTTCATGTGCTCTGTAATGCAGGCCTGTGTAGGCTGTCTTGAGATGTTGTCAAATTTCGCCTGCGGTCTACGTTTCAACAAGTTCATAACGAGGTAGCCACCTCCTGAAACTCCAAATCATGCTTCAAACTCGTAGGCTAGAAGGGGACGGCCCGAAGCAGAGAGACTGCCCCAGACAGATCGAGGTCTTCGGCTGAACGGTGCCGTTGATGAGGCGGATCAGCTAGTCGAGAAGAGCCAGTCTTTGCTAACATTGAAGGGCTGAAGTCCCGCAGACCCTATCGTTTCTTGATTTCTGTAGCCCATCCCTCTATGCCCTCCCCTTTGGAGCCAACAGGAATGTTGAGTGTGATGTTTTCCATACCCTTCGTCCCTTTCATAAACTCGTGGTTACTCATGCCACCGGCATTTGCACGACCTTCCGGCAAGAGATCAAGCATTGGGATCAGGAACCCAGCTATCCGAGTTGCCTCCTCCGATGAAAAGTGGTACTTCTCTTTCAAGACGTCTGGAAGAGCCCAGTGACGCAGTCTGTGAATGTTCCGCAATTCTCCTTTCCGATTGAATATTTCTTGGGACCACTTTCCTGATATGCACAACGACTTTGGGAAAGCACCAAGCAGCTCAATGATCTGAGCAATGTGGTCATCGTCCTTACCATACTTCGTCCCTGATTGCGGATCGAAAAGATAATCACCCGTAATCAACTCGAACACCTGCAATTGTTAGCACCAGAGCTTTTCACTAGGAAATCCAACTTACCATGGCTGCCATAGACCATACATCCGTGCTGGCACCCCACTTGGAGCCTAATATGACTTCGGGTGACCTGTATTGCCTCGTCTGGATGTCATTGGTAAAGTGGTGACCAACCCAACAAGCATTTCCCAGATCGGCAATCTTTACCGAGATCAACTCCCCTATCGCGTTGTCCTCTAGGGCTGCCTGGGCGACTTTCTCGGCTTCTGTGGGCTTCTTATTGGATGAGTCGAGTTTGACACCGGCCAGGTCTTGTTCGATGGGTTCTGTGGTCTTCTCTCGCGTCTTTTGTTCTTCGTCTTCTTTGTGCTCCGGGGTCGCCTTCGACTTCATCTGCAGCTGCTCTATCATAGATAGACCTTCTCCTTGTGGTTTCGGTGGTGTTGAGCTTTCGTTGAGAACCTGATTAAGACTGCTGGGGATATGTGGCATTTTGTCAATGTTGGTAAAACTTGCATTGAGAGGACTGGGTAGAGGTTGGCTTCCGGTAATCAACGTTCTACGTCGTCTTCGGCCGTTCCTGTTGTCTTCTTTTGATTTATCATCCTCCTCCTTGACGAATGTCTTGACAATCTGTTCCACGTCTCCAATCTCAATCAAGACGTTTTCTGGCTTCAGATCAGTGTGTATTATGCCGCACTCTCGGTGCAGATAGTCCAGACCGAGCAGGACTTGCTTTGTGATTTGCCTGACAAGAGGCATTGGGATACCCCTGTGGTTCCACCTCTTGATCAAGCCGAGTAGATTCTCACCCAGTACTTCGAAGACCATACACACATGTACACCGTTGGGACCCTTGTGTTCGAACGAGTCAAGCAAACTGACGACATATCTTCGACCCGGGTGGTTGGGGTTTGCTTGTACGACTTTGTTCAAGAGTTTGATTTCGTCAATGGCGGTTTCTGTGTAATGCGCAGCAGACCTCACGACTTTCAAAGCGACGTGCCTGCCGGTTGCGGTATCTCTTGAGAGCCATACGGTGGAAAAATGACCCCAACCGAGTTTCCGCACTACAACATACTTTCCGTTGTTGTATGTTTCGCCAACATGGACTGGATGGTAACCACCCTTGCAGTAATCTTCCGAGTCTTCTTCGTCGGCGGTAGTCTCTGCGGGGTCTTCTTCGGAGGTGGATGAGACGGGTGACCTGCTAAGTGGTGAGCTTTTAGCCATGAGATTCTTATTCTTGCGTGGCAGAGGTGAGAGCATGCTGAAGGTGGATTAGAGAGTTAGGTATGCGCGCGGGCAGTGAAGTTAAGTGAGGGGGGTGGGAAGGTACTCACTCTACTTGGGCGGGGCTGCCCTGATTGCTCTGTGAGTTACCGTCAGTTGTGATGATTGGTTTGAGGTTGTCCCCCTTCCTGCGCTTCTTCTGGCCATTGGCGCTGCTGTTTGTGTTTGCAGCCATTGCTGCCGTGGTTGCTACTTTATGTGCTTGGGATTTGACGGCCTTTTTGATTTCTGCACCATTCATCATGGCCAGGGTAGCTGCCGAAGTCGCGAAGGACCTTTCGCTGGCTAGGAAGGGGGATCTGTGTGATACTTGAGTCGATGAAATTGTGAAATGGTTCAGAGGGTGGTGTTTGGTGTTGTGGCGCTGAGGGCGCAGGCGAGTGGGTAATTATCGGCGACAGAGTGACGAACTTGAAGGTGAAGCGGTTGGAGTGGGACAGTTTGTTGATTGTACAAGTAGTCGAGGCGCAAGCACTACCCGGGTAAGAATAGCTATGACTTCGGGCGTTATGACTTGAGTTTGTGTGCACTGTTGTATACGAGGCACAAACAACTGCGATGTTGCTGGATGTACGTTGCCGATGAGGTGCGGTCGAGGACAATCACGGGCTCGATGGGCTCGACGTGATGTGGATGGGTGGATGACCGTTCGGCTTGACGCACTGCTGGCTGCAAACCAGGTCAAGCGTCGAATGGACGGCGTGTAAGAGAGTCGGGCGTGTGATTCGTCAGTCTGAGTCTGAGAACACTAAAACGGCGAGAGTCGTGATGCTGCTTGATACGTGGTCTATCTCGAGTCAGTTGCACCTCAACCCAGGGGCCCGTCAGTTGACGCACATTCAGATGTCCCAATAATGCCGGAAATTATCCCCTGCTGTGCTCTTGCAAATTGCTGTTATTATCAATGGTCGAAGATTGCTGGTGACGAACAATGGGTATCACGGCCTATCAGTTTCGGGCTTGGTGGCAGGAGGCGCCGAACGCACGGAAGGTGGGATGTTGGATGATTGACGTGACCGGGGTGTGCCTTCCTTGTCTCTTGTCGCAATTTGCGCCCAAACCTGATCCGCGAGCTTGGAACGTCCAGGTCGTGCTTCGAGTTGTCGAGTGCACAGCAGTGCTGTATCTCGTTTCTGCTGTGCCCTCGACTGGGCTGGCTTTCGTAGGCGTTGCGAGATCAAATACCGCCTTCTGACATTGTCATTCCAACTTCGATAGCTCGACAAGCTATCGATAGGGAAATCAATACATCTTCGAAACGACTGTCTACTGAGGAAAAGAAATCAAGGAACAGCAGCTGCACACTGAATACTTGTATCCAGTCCTCCCGTAGTCCACTGGCTCGAACATTGACTTCTGGCTTCTGACTTTCTCGAATACCATCATTACAGACGTGCATAGTGATGACGAGGGGCCCTGCTCGTGCCGACGCCAGCTGTGTTATGGCGTAACATCAAGCCTGTTAACCGTTCAAACTCGGGTAGACCTGTACCTGCATGAATAGGCCAACCACAGTTCAGCATATCCTCGACTGTCTGAAAACGCGCTCAGGCTGGACACCGCGCGATCGAGTAGTTACATTAAAGGAATAACCACTTGTTCGCGCCTGCACCTATAAGACATCCTGTCAAATGGATGGAGTCTTCGGCAATTACTGATCCAGTGGTATCTCCTTCGAAGCAGCATTCACGGTTTTCGTAGGATCATCAATATCGCACTCCAACGCCAAAGACAATTGCTCTACAGTCACTGCCGTTGAACTCGTACACCCTCTCCTACTCATATCATCCCCTCCCACCACGGCAGCAACAATGCCCGTGCTCACCCGACCAACCTCAGCCTTCGCCCCAGCATCCCCCCTCTACTACCTCCTCTTCCACCCCCTCTTGATCACCCTCCACACCCTCCTCCTCACCCTCCGCGGCCGCCCCTACAAACCACCCCCAGCCCAGCTCCCCATCCCAATAACCTGCATAAGCGACACCCACTCCAAATACCTCCGCGTCCCGCCCTCGGGCGAACTCCTCATCCACGCCGGCGACCTCACCAACACCGGCAGCCTAAACAGCATCCAACAAACCCTCGACTGGCTCAAGACCCTGCAAAAACCCTGGCCCGGCTCCCGCGACGGATACCGCTACATCCTCGTCATAGCAGGCAACCACGACAGCTACCTCGACGAACGCAGTCGCAGCCCGCACGACACGCGCACCTCGAAGGGCAAGAATGGGCGGAAATTGGACTGGGGGAAGATCATATACCTCCAGCACGGGGAGGTGACGCTCACGTTCCCCGGGGACAGGAAATTGAAAATCTACGGCGCGCCGCAGATACCGAAGTGTGGAGGGAAGGAATTCGCGTTTCAGTATGAGAGGGGCCAGGACGCGTGGGGGAAGACCGTGCCGGACGATGTGGATGTGTTGGTCACGCATGGGCCGCCGAAGTGGCATTTGGATGTTGCGGCGAATGGCGGGTTGGGGTGTGAGCATGAGTTGCGGGAGTGCTGGCGGGTGAAGCCTACGTTGCATGTGTTTGGGCATGTGCATTCGGGGTATGGGATGGAGTATATCTGGTGGGACGATGGGACGAGGTTGATGGAGGAGGTGAAGAGGGAGGCGTTTGCGGCGTATCCCGAGGCGCAGAGGAGCGGTGTTGTTGCGTTGCTTGCGGAGATATGCAATTTCAAGCTGTACGGCCTGGGTGTGCGGCTGCTTGTCGCGGACGTAAAAGGCGTGCTGTGGACGAGGTTGTGGAAGGGTGCGAGGAACGGAAGTATCATGGTTAATGCTGCGCTGACGTACCAGACCACGGAGACGTTGAGGAACAAGCCGCAGACGGTGGTACTGTGAAGAAGAGACAGGGTAGGAGAAATTGAACATATCAACTGCATGACTCGAATACTGTCTAATACACACCACCACTCAATTGCGCCGTTTCGTCGTGGTCCAATCCAGGATGATCCTGCACCAAGTAACATTCCTAAAGATATTCGTGCCGTACCTCCGGAGCCAGCTGTGCAGCAGTATTGCCCTATCCTCGGCATGATTCGTGAGCTCTCGTGGTCGGACGTTTCAATGCCGTGTGGACACGCGCTGTCACTCTTTCCAACGTACTCCAGGTCGGCTGACACTGCATATCCATAACATCAATTCCAATCTGGCAGTCCTTCTCATATCCAGCCCCTTCAACTCACGTCCTCCCTAAAAACACTCTTCCTCGTGCTTATGGGACTGGTTTCCCCGCCATCATCATAACTCTCCAGCCTCTTATGCGTCTGCGGTCTGTTCGCGTCCGGACCCTCCGGCCTTGGACTGACACTCCTCATACTACTCGCCTGATTCGCATCACTGAACGGATCCAGGTGCCCAGCGTCTCTCTCCCCGCTCCTGCCCCTACTAGCTCCGCCGTAACTCGTGCTGCCGCTCAGGTAGTCACCGTCACCGCCTGCTCCGTAGGGACCTGACTCGTTCCGGGTGTGTCCAGCACCCACACCAGGCGTAGGCGCAAGTCCCAGCTCGGCCTCCTCGTTGTACCCGCCTGGTCCGGGGCCATAGGGATCCTCGTCTCGGCCGCCGACTCGGCTGTCCCAGGGGTCGTCGGGATCCCTGCCGCCCCTACCGCGCCCACCGCTACCGGCGAGATTCTGATACGCGCCCTCACCACCACGTGTATCTTCATACCCACCGCTTGTAGTTCGCTTGTTCCGTAGCTTGTTGATTTGATCTTTGATCCATTCTACAGGACCGGCTGCTCGTGGGGTAGGATAGTTCGAGGTAGATGTTGAGGTCTTCGCAAACGGGACGTAGGTGTGCCAGTTCTTGAAATTCAGGGTGTCGCCATTTTTGCGGGCGCTGAAGAGTTTGCGGCCGAACCAACCGGTCCAGACGAGGAGGATGAGGAAGATGATCAGGAAGAACCAGCCTAAGGAAGTACTGTTAGTGTGAGAGTGTGCTACTAGTCGAAACATGCTCACTGGCGCCGCCCATAGTTGCAATGTTGCGATCAGATTGCGCTCGATCAGATCGATGTCAGCACGAGCGGAGCGTTGGCACCAGTGTTGCTGACGAGCAGTCAAGTCTTGCTCAAAGTTGTTAGGTTGTCATGCGCAGAATGTGCAAAGGTCGTCGTGTGTATGCGAGTAGGGCGCCGAGTGTCTCGGGTAGTGGATTCGATAACTTGGTCCTGGTGGCCTGAAATAGTAACACAAGTTTGAACTCGTGAGGCCTGGTCTTCGCTGCGGCTGAAGGTCGAACTAGCTATGACATGCTTGCGCTGCACTGGTTGGCTTAACGCTAGCTCACTTGGCTGCCTTAGGGCCTTGTCGGGGCGTCGGAGCTGATCGTGCCAACGGAAATGCAGCTGTAGGTGATCTGCACAACCCTACAGGAGCTTGCGACCTTCGCTTTCACCTTTCCCGCATACTAACTTATTGTATGATTCTATTTGTTGCATTTACAACTTTGAAGATATATCAGTAGAATAACTTGGTGGGGCCTTCATGTTGGCCAACTCAACTCTGATGGCGTCAGCCAGTTCGAACAACCACTCTCTACGACAGAGCGTGATGCGCTCCTGTCCAACCGCTTGCTGCTCAGCATTACTTGCTTTCTAATGCTTCCTTACGCATGCGCAGCATAAACTAGGATTTCTAACACCACACATATATTACTGTCATGGGGCCGGGGTCCAAGGCACTTAGCCTGTCCCAAGATTCTTCACCTCTCCCTGGACAACTTTTCCGTCCATGCCAGCCTCACCGTTCGCACCGCCATCCACCTGGCTTCTCTCAACCTGCCTCTTCCACTCCTCCACTCTCTCAACCTCTGCCTTGTTCTCTTCCATCGCCAACTTCTCCCGTTCCGCAATTTCACTAGCCCTGCGTGCCTCTTGCTCGTGCTTTTCCGACACGTTGACAGCAAGGAAAGACTTGGGAAGTTGGACAGTATCGAACTTAGCCTTGAGAGTACTTATCACGTCTCTCCAATCTTGATGATTAGTCAAGCTGCGTCGTGGCGCCGTGCCAATAGCATGTTTGCTGTCCAGACTCACATCAAGCGGGTCGACGGTATGGCAGCCTGGGGAGATGCTGATGCGGATGCTGTACGCTGTCTCTTCTGTTTCCGAGTCTCGAGCTTCGTACAGCTCAAAGCAGATTTGAGACAGATAGTCTAGCTCGGGGATCGTGGCCCGCTTGATCTTGGCGGGGACACCACCTTCCATTATGCAGTTCAGCAGTGTGTAGATGTGAGATTCTTTGGTGAAATAAATGAATGAAGCAGAATTGGACGACGCTTGGAGCTCTTCGAGATCCTGCACTATCTCGCGAAGCAGAGGCAGCGACGTGAGCAGTCCAATCTCCAGCTTCTCGTCATCCGAGATGCCGTATTCTTGTGGACCGATATAGTCAAAGAGAATCTTGGCATAGCGGTAGAGCTCGCGTAGACGTCCGAGGCGCTTGTCGTGCTTCGACCGCGACTCGCCAGCGCCACTGAAGAGCTTGAAGTAATTGGCGTCATGTTCGTAGGCCATTAGAGGTGGTGTGGCCGGTGGCTTGGCTAGCACTGATCTGCGCCGGAGGCCAAGCTTCTGCCCTAGGCTGTGCTTGTCGCCGTTCATGTAAGACTTGATGCTATCACGATGGCCTACTACGGCAGGTGTGTCATCCACCCGCTCGGGCTCCGGTGAGACGTCCTGAGAGAATATGCCCTCTTCACGATTGATTTCGTCAATGACTGACTGGCTCGGCGTAAAAACCCATTCGAGGAACTGCTTGTTGTGCAAGGCGTCGTACTTCATAGTGTCATAGAGCTCCGAGATCTTACTCGGATCAGCCTTCTCGGTGTCACAGAACTCCTTGAACAGCTTCTCCCATCGCTCTTTGAACAGTTCGGCATCTTCGCCTGTGCACCATCGAGCTTGGACTGAGGCAATATCGATCGGCTCGGAAGCAGCACTCTCCTTGGACTCCATAGATGAGCTCAGTGCCTGCAACGATGCAGCCGCAGGCCCTGCTAGCTTTTTGAAGTTGTGCCGCATGACTCTCCGGTGGAACTTGAGCAAATCAACCACGTTCTGCATAACAATATATGGCTCGGGTACATCTTTCGGCCACGCGAATTGCTCAGGTACCGAATTGCCCTGTCGTAGCAAATGCTTCAATTTCTTCTTCACCTTGTCCATGACATCCTTGGCAGCGTTCGAATCGTCGAGAAGATCTTTCCGTACCTGAATTGACTCCTCAGGAACGTCCTTCTGCCCTAAGAAAGCAGCTGCCCATATTTGCGCACTTGTCTTTACCCTCTTTTCAGAACTCGTGAATAGGCGAACGTCATTCAAGACGTCTCGGTTGAGTAGTTTCCAGTCGTCTCGCATATTCGCACCCAGATCTTGTGACTGGTACCGAGCGGAGTGCGTGGGCTCACCACCCCATTTCATCACGAGCTGCATCTTGTCAATGACTAGATCCTCCTCTTTAGCTGCATACCTTGAAAAAGTGGTACCCGTAATACTATCGCTTCGAGTGTTCACCTTGTGGACTTCTGGCTGGTTTGTATTAGCGTTGTCGGTTGTTGTAGGCTCAGCCGACGCAGGAGATGTTTGCACCACCGCGTGCTCTGGAATAGTAGGCTCGGGTGTCATCGAAGCATTGTCTTTCTCCTTGTGCTCACCCTTACGCTTCTTGAACATAGGCTTGATCTGTACTTTGGTATCAGGCTGCCCCAGCTTCCTGTTCAGAGCGTTCGAGAGGTTCTTCAGCTTTTCTGAGTCTTCGCTCTTTCTTTCGATGGCAGTCCGTACAGCAGCTTGCACGCTTGAAAGAGCCGCGTCACCTTTCAGGAGAACCTCTTCGTGATGACCTTTCAGCAGATCCACAAACTCTGGGGCGTGAGCTGTGAACTTGATCTTCTGCTTCGGTGTGCGATCTGCGTGTCTAATGACTGCGACGACGCCTTTGAGCTTCCAAGAATGCTTAGAGCTTGGCATTGCCGCAGGTGCCTCCCCTTTGTCTGCATCTTTCCCCACAGCCATATCGTCCTTGACGTCTTCAACACCCAGGGCTGGTGGGGGCATAATGTCTTGTGGAAGCGAGCGCGGAGCTGGCGGTAGGCTCTGGGTAGTGCCTCGCTCCGTGCTAGGAGGCGATGTTAGAGGCATGGTTGGCGCCACACCTTTTGGGGAGCTTGCACCAGAGGCAGAGTCAGGGTTCCGTGAGTGTGGAAGGTGAGCAGACAACCGATTCATGCTAGGACTCTTCAATATCGTCTTTAAGGCGCTCCGGTGCGAGTGTTGAGTGCTCTGCCTGGCTTGGGGATCGATAGGTGTGTCAGATGGCGAAGGTTCTTCGGTGACTGGTGCTGATTTGGTGAATATCCATTCCGAGAACATCGACTTCATAATTCTTGCACAGTCATTGTAATAGTCCTCGTTGTCTTTGACGAAACTCCAGCCATTGACATCGATTACATAGCTGTCGGAGCCTGATCTGAGCAAATCGAAACCGCAGATTCGTTGACCAAAGCCTCTAGCAATGCGGCTCGCAATCTGTTTCTCCTTATCGCTCAGCTTTGTGACGTATCTCAATTCCTTGCCGTGAGTATTTCTACGGACTAAGCCATCGACCACAGGTGACTTTCTCGTCTCAGCATGGCAGTACGAGGTGCCGACGGTGTATGCTTTAACATCTTCTGAATTGTCAGTAACAAGGAATTGCTCATAGATGAAGCTTTCTTCAGGCTCAGTGATGCTCCGAGGGACAATCAAATCCTCGACGTATTCGGAGGATTTGTTGCCCACCTTCCGGAAAAGCTTTCGCGCACCACCGCCGTCTTCTCCGCCTCTTGGAAAGTAGATGATGATGTTATGGTCTTCACCATCGACTGGCTTCTCGACAAATGGCTTTCGAATGATTTCACCGTCGATGAGTAGGGCGTCGCCATCTTCAATCAGCTCCACAGACTGCGTTCTAGGCACCCCGCCGCCCACACCATCGCCTGCGCCCGCAAGAGAAACGCCGGAGATCTTCTTGACGTGCTTGGCGAGATCTGCGGACTCAAGTCGTGGACCGCCATCTCGCGTCACCTCGAGCCTTCGTGGCGTCGGCACCCGGAGCTGATCAAGAATCATCAAACACAATCTACGATCCCAAAGAATCTTTTGCATTTGCAGGTCGTTGACCAAGAAGGGCTTTCGGAGCTTGACATACTTAATTGCCTTATCGAGAGGAAATCCTTCGGAGAAGAATGAAATCAAGAAGTCACAGATGGGCCAATTTTCGACCTCTGCTTTGGTCAGTATCACGGTGGAACAAAGTTTGGAACGACTTACCCTCATCCAGGATGACCTTGTCGCCAAATACGATGACCTCGAATTCGTCGTCGCTCTGAAGACGAGTCAAGATTTGGCGACTCGGCCGGCTTCGAGCTTTTACATCGAGAGCACATACACCCACCTTGCCGATTCTAGGCCTGCCTTCGTCAATACTATTGTCCTTCGAGGTGGTCCTACTAAGGCGTCGGGAATTGGAAGTCGAACGTAGGGCAGTCTGTCGCGGAGCACGTGCTGAGAGCACGCCGTCGCTCTTGGGCAGATCCATGATTGGTGGGGAGAATAGTGCTGTGCCTACAGCGGCAGTACTTTCTTCCCGAGTCAGAGAGTCGGGATTAGCCTCTTGCTTCGGCATTGAAGGAGCTTTAGCAGAGTTAGTTGGAGATGTCTTGGCGGAGAGAGAAGGCACTAGAATGGTATCATTAGGCATTGCACTTGTTGAAATGGGTGGTGACAGCACTGGCGGACCTGGGATATGTTGAGAATTGGTTGTAATGTTTGTTGTATCAGTTGCGGTTGTAGAAATCTGTGGAGGAGTTACAAACTGTCGGCGATCGTCAAAACTTCTGACAGAAGATGGCGGACTGGTTGCGAGAGTGGCGGTACCTTCCTCAGAGCGCCGTGGTAATCTTAGGTTAGCCAGAGAGGCAGAGAGTCGTCTGTCGTCGGAAGGCTTCCCCAGGGGGACTGGCATGCTCAGGCTGGCGTTGCCAGTGGCGGAAGTGGTTGTCTCAATCTGAGGACCCCTACGGACATCGACGCCGTTGCCGTTATTTGCAGCCAACAGTGTATGGGTAGTACTTGTTCTTCTGTTGAGACGTAGACTGGGAGGTCCTGTCTTTGGTCCGGCGGAAGTGTTGGACAAGACGGGATTGAGAGCTGGGCTTTCATCTTCGAATTCTTGAGAGCCATTTGTGGATACTCTTCTCAAAGTATCCATCTCGAAGACCAAGATGCTGGATTGCAGGCACACGATTGGTTAGAGATCATGAAGGGTCGGCTGGACACACCATGACATAGCGTGGTTCGACGGATAAGACAAGTTTCCAAGTTGTAAGAGATGGCGGCATATCAGTCAAAGCACAAGGTAATACTGGAGCGGTGGAAGCGATGTACCTGGATGTTTAGCACTATCCTACGAGATCACAAGCGTATTGCTCGTGATTGCTGTCCTTCTGTTCATCTACGCACGTCATATGGCAGGAGCAACTGATCTTCTAGCTTAGTAGAGTAGAAAAAAGAAAATTTTGGAGAAGTTGCAGCCGATGCCAAATTTTGGTGTTTTCTAAGAACAAAGCAGTCTCCGAGTACTAGAGACCTTGGTTTTAGTCTCTGATTCTGGTGCAGTGCATGGCTGACTTCACGGGATAATGGAGGATGACTTTGAGGTGCCTGTGGCAAAGAGGCAGAGGATAGACGAGGCTGCGCCGTCGACCAAAAATGCTGGCTCACGCCTCTTCGCACCCTTCAGAACGATTGGCCTCGTGTCGCCAACTGCAGTGCCTTTCACATCTGTGCCCCTAGGGAAAACGACATTCCAGATTACTACTTCGGTGGGTCGAAGCCTCCAAACTTACGACCTGCGACGAGGTCTAAACCTGGTCTTCTTGAGCAGTCCTCTATGTCCCGAGACAATCACTACGACGTGCGCCTACCGTGATCGAGTTCTCGTAGCCTGGGGTTCTGACAGTGCGAAGAACGGACGTGGGATATGGGTGTTCAAAAGAGGCAGGTACATCGGCAGTCTCCAGGTCGAAGGCACGACCGATCAGGAGTTGCGGAAGATCTTCGTCTTGGGGAACTGGATCATAGCCTGTGGCTCGAAAGCTATCGAGGTGTGGAAGAACGAGTCCTACGAGCATTACACGACTATTACAGTTGCCAACCGAGCCGACTTTGCTGCTTGTATCTGCGCCCTGCCAACGTTCGTCAACAAAGTCTTTGCAGGGAGGGCTGATGGCAACATCGACATCTACAATGTCTCTACTGGCAAGCTCGTCCACACCATCGCCCCAGAATCCCGCACTATGGGTTCAGTGTGCTGTCTTACACCTGCCCCAGCTGTCGGTTTACTAGCTGCCGCGTACAGTGATGGCACGTTGAAGATTCTTGATGTAGAGACAGAAGAGACAGTCACAATGTTTCAGCAATCCAAAAACGACCAGCCTGTGACGAGCATAACCTTCAGGACCGATGGTGTTGGAGCTGGAGACGATGGCCGCTCCGACGGCATAATGGCTACTGCAAGCATAGACAGTGGGGACATAACATTGTGGGACCTCAACCGTGGCGGCAAGGTTGCAGGCATTCTGAGGGCTGCTCATGAGACTTCTAGCTCAACAATAGCTTCTGGTATATCTGGCATTGAATTCCTTTCTGGCCAGCCTGTTATCATAAGTTCCGGTCTTGACAACGCCCTGCGCTCGTGGGTCTTCGATCAAGTGCCCTTCTCACCCATTCCGCGAATATTGCATGCCAGAAGCGGTCATGCCTCTTCTATTTCTAACCTGAAGTTCTTACCCGCCGCTACTGATGGTTCAGAAGCTGCCGGCAAGTGGCTTCTCTCCGCCGGCAATGACCGAAGCTTGTGGGCTTTCAGTCTGCGAAAGGACGGACAGAGCACTGAACTAAGCCAGGGCAATGTCAAGCACAAAGCAAAGAAGATTGGAAAGCTCGTCAGCGACGAGTCGAACGTGGAAGATTTCAAGTGTCCTCCCATCACGAATATCGCTTGCAGCCTCAACCGAGATGGCGGCATGGGTGCAATCGGAGGGCCCGTCTGGACGAACCCCTCGGCCACCAATGCTGAAGAAGCAAGTATGACGGGTTGGGAAAGTGTCGTGACATCCCACGAAAATGACAGGTATGCTAGAACCTGGTTTTGGGGTCGAAAGAAGGCCGGCAGATGGGCTCTCGAGTCAGGAGACAAAAAGCCGGTCACCAGTGTTGCCATCACTGCTTGCGGCACCTTTGCGCTTGTCGGTTCAGCTGGTGGTAGCCTGGACATGCACAACCTCCAGTCTGGCATGCATCGACAGCGCTTTCCGCCACGCCTGAAAGCAGGCCAAGCCAAACAATTTAAGCTCGGCCAACTCAGCTCCGAGCAACTCGCTAAAGTCTCCAGAGGTCACTCAGGCGCAGTCACAGGCATTGTTGTCGACAACTTGAACCAGACTGTAATATCAACATCGCTTGACGGCGAGGTCATCTTTTGGCAATTTACCACAGGTCTAATTCAGGATCGTTTTAGGCTGGATGGCGCCCCGGTCGCTGTTAGGTACAACCCTGTCTCCGGGCTTATGTCCGTTGCCTGCGATGATCTCTGCATACGTGTCATCGACATTGAGACAAGGAGGATTGTCAGGGAACTGTGGGGTTGCGTTGGTCAAATTTATGATCACTGCTTCTCTCACGATGGCCGCTGGGTCGTGACCTGCTCGATGGATTCAGTGATCAGAGTGTTCGATCTTGCTACAGGCCATCTGATTGATGCTTTCAAAACCCACACTTGTACCAATGCCGCCTTCTCCAGCACCGGCGAATTTCTTGCAACAGCCCATGCAGGTGACATCGGTATCAACATCTGGAACAATAAATCTCTCTTCATGCATGTGTCGTCGAGGCAGATAAACGAGGATAGCGATATCATCGACCTTACAGACGCAACTGAATTCCAAGCCGCAAGTCAGCTTGAGATAATGGACGCGCAGGCCGAGCAGGACGATCAGTTGACACAGATTGATGGCGATGGCGCGGTCGACCAGCTTGATGCATCTCTCTTGACATTGTCATTGTTGCCACAATCACGATGGCAGACCCTCCTTAACTTGGAGACTATACGGCAGCGAAACAAGCCGATACAGCCACCTCAGAAGCCGAAAGCTGCGCCTTTCTTCCTTGGCTCTTCGTTGACGAATGGCACTACGACTAACGAAGCACTCGCACCCTCTGAAGCCGCAGTAGAGCCCACGATGACGGAGACGGAAAAGTCAGGAGTATCTCGATTGAGCTCCTTGCAGCCTGTCCACTCCGTTATATCGAGTCACCTTGACGTCTTTGCAGCAGAAGGGAGGACAAATGAGTTGGTGTCCTACCTTTCAGGATTATCACCATCAGCGGCAGATCTCGAGATACGTTCTCTGACAATGCAAGAGATGCCAGGGTTTGTGCGAGCATTGACTGCGCACCTTCTGCACCGACGGGACTATGAGCTGATCAACACCTGGATGGCTGTGTTCTTAAAGCTTCATGCGGAGTTTGTGAGCGGCATTGACGATGTCAGATTAGCTGTGTTGGATTTTCAGAAAGCCATGAATGCCGAGGAGACCAGGCTCAGTCAGTCTGTTGGCTGGGCAAGAGGTGTGGTTGAATTTCTGCGGAGCTCGAGGTGAGCTCACAGTCTAAGTAACACCGTAACATGAGGCAGGAATAATCATGGTCTGGAGAGCCAGTTGCTCTTGCCCTATGACATGGGTCTTTTCCCGACCTCTTGCGACGTGTCGGGTCGCCACGTGCTCATGAATAGATTTCTGTACCTGCATATTCTCGAAGCCGTTATCGCCGCAGAGCGACACAAGACGACAAATTTGTTCTTCGCACAGCACCTGGCCTAGCTACCCGCTTCGCCGCTACTGACTTCAACGTCATTCTGGCTCGCTATGCTCGATACGCATTTACACATAAAGTATCAGAAATATCTCTTCAACGACTCCACACTAATTTTCAAACAAATACTGAGGATAACCTAAGAGTTGCGACCTCATCGGAAAGTCATACGAGTAGTAAGAGCATTTCTGAGCTGAGACGCACTCAACAGTCCATATAGTAGACCGGGTACAAATATCTCTACAAGCACTCCCTCCGCTCACGAACCATGTCATCCTGCAACGTCTCCTACGATGAGGTCCTCCAATCCTTCTTTGAAGTCGCCAAGCGAGCCGGCACAACCATTCTGAACGCCACAAACTCCCAAGCATCATCCTCGACCACCTACCTCGACACCAAGAAGAACTCCGCCGACCTCGTAACAGAAACCGACAAAGCCGTTGAGAAACTGATTTCCACGACGTTACTGTCCAAGTATCCAACGTTCAAATTCATGGGCGAGGAGACCTACAAACCCGGCACGCCCCTTGACGACTCACCAACCTTCATCGTTGACCCTATAGATGGCACAACGAATTTTGTGCATGGACATCCATATGTCAGTATTGCGCTAGGCTTCGCACTGGAGCAGAAATCCGTGGTGGGCGTGGTGTTCAACCCGTACACGGGCATCATGTATTACGCTACCAAGGGCGGTGGAGCGTGGAAGAAAGTCCTTGAGCCGACTGGGGATGGAGACTGGAAACTGAGGAATGAGAAGGTCAAACTCCCTATCAGGGAGCCTGCAGCGTTCGCTAGGCTTGATGGCACGATGGTGGCGGTTGAGTGGGGTTCCGACCGCAGTGGGTCCAACTGGCAGACCAAGGTTAATACGTGGAATAGGCTGGGGCGGTCGAAGGATGAGGGTGGTGCGATGGTTCATTCGGCGAGATGTTTAGGTTCGGCGGCGCTGAATTTGTGTGCTGTTGCTGAGGGACATGTGGATATATACTGGGAGGGGGGCTGCTGGGCTTGGGATGTTTGTGCTGGCTGGATCATCCTGACAGAAGCTGGAGGCATTATGGCGGATGGAAACCCACCAAGTGATGGCAATGAGAGATGGAAGATTCCAATTACACACAGGAAGTACCTTGCGGTGCGAGCGGCGCCCGATGGGCAGAAAGAGACGGTGAAGGAGTTCTGGGGCCATATTGAAGGCCGGATGGAGTATGAGCATTAAAGATTCAGAAAGCGACCTTTTGCAACACGATTTTTAAGCGTCGATGTAAGCCACAGCAGCTGTGTAGCAGCCGCGGACGGGCTGTTCACGCCACCCTAAGCTCGTGTAATATTGGGAATGCTGGTAAGCCGCCCGCTGAGGCATGATTTGTAAAATCCGGTGGCAAACAGTGATTTATCACGCCTTCTGCGTTATCTCTGGGATGTCTACGCCAGTTTCTTGTTGGATGCTTGCCGGTTAGATTTCAGCCATGTGACACGACACACTCGCTTACTACCAAGCGGAGACCAGCAAATGGCAACCGATGTGCTCCATGGAGCAGCGTGTGCAACCATATGACCGGGAGGGAAGCGACACGATTAAGAGAGGAGTTAGGCAGTTGCCGAGCTAGATGAACTGAGGTTGGGATAGAGACAGTAGACAGTAGGTACTTAGATTAGAGTTGGATTGAGGACTACTCCTAAGCCCAAGACGAGGCCTGTTCGGACGCCAATGCTTCTCAACACGGCAGCCGACTTTTCTGTGCTACACCTGCTGTATTGTGGCAGGTGGTCACGACTTGGCATCCTTCTCAGCCTTGTCCTTCAGGCCCTTGCCTTCCTCAACCTTCTGGTCCAACACCTTCTTGATATCGTCGAATGCGCTCTTGATCAACTTCTCAGCCTCTCCACCATGCTTCTGGCTCAATTCTTGCAATTGCTGGATCTTCGGCATTATGTCCTTGCCACCAGGAATCATCCCAAGCAGACTCTCCATGCCCATTCCCATTCCACCACCGGATGACTGCTGAGCATTCTGGACCTGGTCCTGCACGAAGCTCTTGATGTCGTCCGCATTTCCTGACTGCACCTTTTGCCACAGCTGGCCAAGATCACCCTTCAGCAGCTTGTCCTTGTTGTTCTCCACCAACTCCTTTAGCTGCGGCTGCTTGTCCAATATAGGCTGCGCCTGCTTCATGCCCTCCTGCCACGCCTTATCGCCGTACTTTCTCAGCTCCTGAGTCTTCTCTTCCACTAATTTTCTCACTCTATCAATGTTCTCGCTACTCAGTCCGCCTTTCATGATATCTTGCACCTGCTTATAGGTGTCATCAAACTGCTTCTGCGCTTCAGGGCCATACTGGTTCGCCATCTGTTTGAGCTGCTTGTACTGGCCGCCAACTTGGTCTTTCAATTGAGGGTGGTTGTCCAGTATGTCCTCCGCCGCATCACCAGCAAGACCACTAATCTTCTTCATGGCTTTCTGCAGGACGCTCCACGCTTGCACGGCAGTTTCCATTGAAACACCCTTCTTTGTGACATCCTGGAGCTCATCGTACGCCTCCTTGATAATGCTGTTGACCTCGTCGCCATGTTTGTCTTGCACTTTTTCGATATCCTTGAATGCGGTATCGACGTAGTGATTTGCGCCAGGGATGAACTGCGTGTAGCCTGTCACGGTCCGTCGTAGCCATTGTACTGCTTCGCTGGGCTTAGGTGCATTGTCGGTCGTCTGCTTGAATGCATGATCTATGTACTGCCGCGTTGAGTGCAGGCTGTCGACTGCACTCTTCACACCCGAAAGTCTGTACCATGTGTACCCTATCAGAGCTGCGATTACGCCGCCAGCGAGACCACCGGCCAGAGCGCCCGAGCCGCCGCCTGTCGCAGCTGGTGAGTCGGTTGTTGCATATCTCCGCTGAGTTCGGGTCGTGCGGCCAATGGTTCTTGGAGCTCGGGGAGACGGCCTTGTATGTAAGAAGCGGGCAGGAGCTTGTCTGGTTACTGCTCTGGCACTCAACGCAGCTGGTCTAAGAGCTTGCATCCTGGTTTGTGGTTGCTCGAGAAGAGCTTGGTAAGACAAGAGGTAGAGCTTATAGCAATGAAGTGGTGGAATGCACAAGTTTGAGCGTTTCAAAAACTCTTCTCAGTGCAATATTAACAGCGTCTTCTGTGAAATTCTCGGAAAGTCAAAGAGATTTTTACAAATATTGAGAAAGTACCTGCTTGTCGATTGAGCTCAGAACAAGGTCGTGGCCACGGCAGTCTGTGACGTATCGCCCAGCCACAGAATGGGGGTAGGTCCAAGCTCTTCTGTGGAGAACTTAGCGAAGCTATACCTTTTCACTACTGCAGGTACGCTAACTCTTTTGGCCTTAAACTCTGTGATGGGTGTCTCGAGCACGAATCAGCTCATCGCTTCACCAGGAGAGTAAAGATGTCATGCGATCAATTTAGAACGAGTACTGTGTCAGATCATCGTCGAGACATATCTCAGCAACAACCCTGGATGTCGTGACTGACCTGTCACGTCTCTAACCTCCGTTGCTACATCCTGCAAAGAACACCATGGCATCGTTTGACTACCCATGATCTACTAGTAGCTTAGCGAAGTGTGGGTCTCTGCTGCTCCGGATTTGATGGATGTCCAAGCCGCACTCATGAGCTGGAGACCGCGGCAAACGCTGCGATTGCACAAGATATCTCAACTTACTTGCCACGGCGTCTTTGAAGCGAGCCACAAACAGATGGTGAAGGTACCACTCACAGCTCTCATTCAGTGGCAGGACTTGGATACAGGTATGGAACGTAAGTCTTCGACAATCAAACTGTATGCTGTCATTGTAGTCTTGACACCATCACCATGCACAAGTTGTGGAGGACGCCGTACGAAATCAATTCAACCTCATACTCCAACTCATACTATCGCCAGACCATTTCTCGTAGCACATCTTACATGACAACTTCGTGTACCACATCCTCTGCCACAGCCCGATCAATGTACACCATTGACCGTCCTACGCGAAGCCTCATCCTCCACAAACTCGTGCACACCCCTCGTCCAAGTCTCAAAGAATTCGATCATCACCTGTTTTTGTCTTGGAAGCACAGTCCGCCCTAAGCAACAAGGTCAGCCTGTCCTGCTCTCGTACATCCCATTCTCCCTCGCAGCTCATAGTACATTACCCACCAGCACAATATTCATCAAACCACCTCGGATAAATCTCTTCCAGTTCCCCCTTCAACCACATCGCAGCTGGCATCCTCTTCAGCCCTTCCTGTAGCAGTCGCTTGTAGTTCGCATTTCCCCGCAGTGTCGGTGGACACCCTGCATGACTGTGATGGTATTTGCAGAATGTTGGGAGGATGGTTTTGAGTTTGCGGTCGTCATCTGTGTTGCGGGGGTCTGGAGCGTTGCGGCCGTTGGCATGGGAGTTGCGAGCATCGTTACTGACGGCGCGGCGGAGGAGGTCGATGTTGGCGTGCGCCATTGCAAGCGTCTTTGTCAGTAGGCGTGTGATTGGCGACGCTGGTTGGAGAACTGCACGGGTGAGGACTGCGAAGGTGATGAGAAGGAGTGTACGCATGATAAATCGTTGTGCGGAAATAGAGAGAAGAAGTAAGGTGTAGGTGGTAATTGCTGGAAAAGTTGTAAGGTGAAGGTGATCAGGAATCAGGCTTGGCAGGTGCGGACAGGGCTGGGGAGGGCTCATACTTCACATCCCGGTTGCACCCAGTTCCAACGTGTCTTCCGCGAATCAGACAACATTGATGTTGTCAAGGTATGCACATAGCAGTACCGATGCTGACCTCTGAGTAGCTCTCCCAATGGTTCCTCACATATTCATTCGCTTGCGTCATCGTCGATTCTGTAGTGTGTCTCGCAGCTTCCCCCAGTTTCTGACGGTACGACAGCGACGTCAAGCCTCGACAAGCCGAACATAAAGAGTATCACCATTGGTGTTGACATAGCTATTACAGAGGCATGGCAGCATCGCGATTCTGTGATACGCTGCAAACACTCGATCGTTCTCATAAGACGCCGCAAGTACAGCATTAATTCATTATGACGACAACATAACGACGGAATAGTAGAATACGTCCGCTGCTACTTGCTGCGGCGCTGAAGCAACGAAAAATTCATAGCATAAAAGATTTTGAAGGTGGTCGAGGACACCGAGGAAATCGATATGGCCGGCAAGCACTTTCTGTTGATCCAGTCCACCATAGTAGCGTTTCTGGGCCTAAAGCCAAATTCGACGCGGATCCTACGTGTAGCCGTACCCTCAATATTCCTCGCCTTCCATGCACGCTTCCACTTACCCACAACGGTCACTGATAGCATCCAACGAGCTCAGCGAGCAGAGAACCACGCTGTGGTTGCACCGTTGTAACCGGTCCGAAAGCACGCACTGCTTTTTGAGAACCAGCACCAGCCTGTTCAAGCTTTCAGACTAATGGTAGGGTATATACCAATACATTGCTTTTTCATGGATTGATGTGACCGCTGCATAAGGCCCCTATCATGCTTCGATCTTCGACCTAGTTCATGATTTCAACAGGTAGTTAGTTGCCGACTCGAGGACCAGGTGAGCTTTCACGCAAGCATGGCGCAAGAAGGACCAGACTCGCCACCTCTCCCATCCCACTTCTCCCCCGACCGTGAAGTCCATGTGGTCATCTCGACGCACTCCGGCAAGCACGAAGCCGAGTTGTTCTACAGCAATACACTACACGGCTACCTCATCGACCATGTCCCGCATCTGGAGTTCCGAAAGAACTACTTTGTTCACAGGACTACATCACGAACCTCCCTTTCGGAGCTCACATCTAAGCTGTTCCTCTTCAACACCAAGAAAGGCGTCAAGAATACAATCATCTTGCTCAGCGGCGACGGCGGGATGGTAGACATCGTCAACACGATGACAACAACGTTGCAGAGAGAGGTAGACGACAATAGACCGCCCAGTATTTTCTTCAAACCAATTATCGTGCTGTTTCCTCTAGGTACCGCGAACGCCTTGTGTCATTCGGCTGGTATCGTTGCAAAAGACCCATTAGAGGTAATGATGACCGGCCGCACGAGACCATTACCTCAGTTCGAAGTGCGCTTCTCCCGTGCTGCACGACTGGTGAGCGATGAAGGTCGGAAACGCCTCGAATTTGACGAACCAGGATTTCCAGAAGAAGGCAAAGAGGCGTCTGGTGAGCTGGGGTATTATGATCGCGATGGAAATGTACGAATCTATGGCTGTGTTGTATTCTCCTGGGGCTTGCATGCCAGTCTTGTTGCTCTATCTGATACCGAAGAGATGCGAAAGCGTGGAGTTGGAAGATTCCGTGTGGCCGCAGCAAGATTGCTGGAAGATGGACACAGTTACATCGGGACTGTGAAGTACAAAACGGAGCGAGGTGGTGAGTGGCAAATACTACATCACAAGCCCGCAGGCATGAGTGGTTTTGTGAGCAAGAAGAAGCACAAGTACGTCCTTGCTACAATGGTCAGCAACCTCGAAGAGACGTTCTGTATTTCACCGAGAACTGAACCTCTTGATGGCACGCTCCGACTAGTTGCGATAGGAAATCAGCCTTCAGACATCGTCATGAACGTCTTGACTTTGGCATACCAGCAGGGGAAGCATGTCGAAGAGACGAAGGATCTGGTCACGTACCATGAGATCGACAGTCTGAGGATTGAATTTGACGAGACCGATGAAGAATGGAGACAGGTATGCGTTGATGGGAAGATTGTAGCAATCGAAGAGGGTGGGTGGGTCGAGGTGAGGAAGATGCCAACCAGTGGTGTGAATGGAAGACGGGTCGTTGAGCTTGTTTGCTGAGGTGGACTGGTTGAGGAGCATGACCTGGTTGCGCTGATGGCATAGTATGCTATGTTTCACTTTGCAATCGGTTTGTGATGGCAGGTCATGTAGATTCGGGAACCCGAGCTTCCATAAATTCTGCAGCTAAGCGCGCAATAATGAGCCGTACCACCTCTGGCCCCTGAGCTGCCAAGCACAGGATCCACCTTCCGCCTTCACTTCCAGCCATCTTTTCAGCCCCTTGCACTACTAGTAGCTCCAAGTTGTGCCAGGCGAGTCAATAGTAGGAGAAACGTGGACCGCAAAACGACTATTATAAACAAGTTTGGACAGCGTTTAGGGGCTTATTCGCGCCGAAGTTCTTCGCGGCCGACTTTTTCTCTACTTCTGGCTCAGAAGTTTCGCCCCCTTCATGCAGTCCAGTAGAACTGTCTCCCCTGCTCTTCTCCGTTTCGCTGAACATGACTGCTTATCAAGGAGACTATTCTATCATCGCAGCTTCTACCAGGCACGGGATGGTGGACATTCATGAAGCCTGGCGTTCTCCGGAAATCATGTGCTGCAGTACGAATCGCCAGACGCAGATCGAGCCGATTGTTGGAAAGCCACACCACACTGAGCATAGATTACCGTCCTCCAATTGCGTCGGCTTGCAGCTCGGCCGTCAAGCCAGCATTGATCGCGGCTAGTGCGTACGTTAGCATCATGTTCGACAGAAGTACGCCTTGCATATATGCGAGGTGCTATGCTAGGCTCCGAGGAAAGAGCGACTGCTGCTACAACTGCTCAATATCCAGCCTGATGCCGCGGATATTCTGTACGAAAGAGCAATTCGGCCGTAGTTTCCGCTTGACCATTATCTTGTCGCAGCGACCATCATCGATTAACCTTCGGGCGCTGGGGCAATCACTGGCGCATGTGCTGCGAGCTGTGCTTGTCGCTCAATCAAGACCAATTCCAAAGAAGAGTGCTTGGGCCCGGGACTCGAGTGCATGACAAGGGCGCTCTTTGTATTGCGCCTGCAACTTCTCGATGAGGCTGCCAAACTTCAGCGCGAACGGAAGATACGATAGACTATCGGTGTCTACGAGCGAATCCACCCTCGGCGACGACATCTCGGTCTAGTCTACCACAAGCCGGCCAAACGTGTCGCCTGTTATTTCGCGATGGACCTCGCATGCTTCAACTTTGAAAAGCTCCATACACACAGATGAGTTGTGTTGCGGTCAAGGTGGCGATTTGGGGATTGACAAGGCCGCTACTACTCATTTGGAGCCGGAGGAAGGCGTTGAGGTCAAGTGTGTTGCCACGACAAAGAGCGTATCGAAGGTTGCCCTTGATTGTCCACAGACATTCCCAGTGAACCAGTGTTGGAGGCCTCCCCTGGCTCAATAAGTCTACACCTCTAGCATTCTGCGGTCTATATGTCGGTCTCATCGTTGCTTTGAGCCTCCTTTGGCGGGTGGAAGTTGCTCGGAACGGTTTCATTCACACAGCAGCTCGGAATGAATACTACTGGAAGTACGGTCCAACTGCTAGTAAGTAAGTCTGACGTGAGTCAGAAATTTGCTAACAGATGAAGTCTTTGTTGTAGTGGTGGCTCTATGGGCCCAGCTTGACAAGCACTGTAGGCTGGTATGCCGTGGACAGACCGACACGCCTTGCAATCTCACAGAAGCCAGTGTCTGGTACTCGACTACATCTCTCCAATGCCACAATTCGTACTTCTGAACGCCCTGCGTGAACGCCATACTGCAGTGGTTGCCTCTGCTACCGGCTCTATTATATTGAAGATGATCGTATGGGCTCGGGGCTCATGCTCAAGCTGTCCTTACTGACGCACAACAGGTTGCTGCTTCCACCGGGCTAATTGTGCTGACTCCAACCGAATTTGTCAATCATGGCATGAACGTGATGACAACAGGACAGCTCAACGTCTCGAGATTCGTCGCCTCCGGACCTTCTGCGAACGAGGTCGACATTGGGACAATGTTATATTATGGTCATGTCGCCAAGGGTCTACCACTACGCAACGGCACAGACGTATCATCTGCGTATCAACAACCATCGATGCCGGACGTCATTGAGCGAGATTACACTTTAACCGCTCCCGCAGATATCTTCATTCCTGGATATCAGTGCGTTGAGGTCAACACAACCAATAGGTTTGGGGATCTGAATGACGACGGAAGCTTTGAGCTGAATTTAGACGTGGCGCCTTGTCCCGCAGCGCTGAAGGATGCGCCTCTCAATACAACACTTATGTCTACAAACCTGACTATATGGACTATGCCCAGGAAGACCCGTGGGCCGGAGGGATCTGCATTCCTCCACCTCGACTACTATCAATTCCCTTGCCCTGAATTTCTTGGCATCGGGAGCTCTCCGCAGGTCTTGATGGGTGAACGCACAGTGAGAGGCTCTGACCCAAGCATCGAATCGACAGCATTCTACGTTGTCAGCAAGCTCAGCCTGAACTCTTCTGACTGCAGAATCAAGAATTACGGCATTGGTGATGGTATGGATTGCGATATCACGGCAAAGTTGTCCAGTGTTACAACTGTGGCATGCACCGCCAACTTTGCAGCGAAACAGATTGAGTTGAGCTTGAGAAAGGCACAGAGAGACTCTGTCAGACCTTTTCTTCTGGATACAAGTCACGAGCTATCGGCAACAGATCTGTCTGTGCAGGGATTTAACAACTCGCTTCTGCAATCTGTGATTCCTTGGCTGAGTGAGGCTGCAGCAGGATTATCCGTGATCGACTACGACATGAATTCTGTCGACCTCTATCAGCCAACGTATCGCGTCGCCAATAATGATACCCCCATCATGCTGAAGCGGTCGGGAGTCGAGGACGGCCGAGACTGGCACAACCTGTTTGAGTTCTTCATGAACCCCATCGACGCGGGTGGTTACGCGAGTACGATTAATGGTACACTTCTGCGGCATGGGGTGGAGGAGACGATGAATGGTATACTCGCTCAATGGGGGGCACTCGAACTCTTCAGCAACAACACAGCGACGGTAGTCGCCAGTGCATCGTACTCCGAGGACAGATTACACATCAAGCCCCTGTCTTACTGGTTTATGGTAGCATGCCTCTTGATCATGGCGCTTCTCAGCATAATCTTGACCTTCAACTTACCCTCACCCCGCTTAAGAAGCTCGCCTGCATCAATGGCTGGTTTCACAACACTGCTTGCAGAAGACAAGCATTTGCAAACGACATTGAATGCATCTATACCTCAGCAGAAAATTTCGGTAACAGCTGATGCCAGCAAATGGTATCGTCCTTTGAGTGTGCAGAGGCCTGTTATCATGTTGACGCTAATCACGCCAGTGATGCTCGTTGGTGTTCTTGGGGGACTTCAGCACTTGTCGGACTCCGCTCACGGTATTGTTCAGATAGACAAATCGAAGCCGCCTCTATACCTTGAAGGGTGGACGCACTACTTGCCGACAGTAGTTATGATCGGTGTTGCTGCTGCCTACGACTGTCTCGGCTTCAATGTCTGCCTGTTCAGCACGTTTGCCAAGCTCAAAAGTGGTGCTCGCAGTGCTGATACAATTGACCATGACCTGAGTATACAAATGAAGGTAAGAGCTCTGGTCACGAGCTGCTCTATGTACCAGAACGGTGCAGCACTGTCGATACTTGCAGGATTACTTGGCAGTACCTTAACGATCGTCGTTTCCGGCCTCTACTCAATCAACACTATGCCCATCGAGCTCAACATGCCATACAGGTTTCAATCAGTAATAAACCCAATGAAGAGTAATGGCTCTGGTTCCGTGGGCAGAGAGGCGGCAACGACGCTCGCACTCATTGATCAATTCAACCTGAGCTTTCCTTCATGGACAAACGATCAATTGGTTTTACCTGTCATGGTTGCAGCTCCCAAGCTCATGACAGACGAGGATAGAGTCATGAGCCTCTTCATGCCCAACCGAGATGATCCGAACATTACCAACTCCCTGCTTGACATCGAGATCCCAGCTTACCGTCCTTATCTTGATTGCACAACTCTGCCGGTGGAGCATGTTGCTGCGAGGCTGGTAACGCCCCTGACAAGCGACGGATATGCGAAAGTCAATATCACTGCGCTACCTGTCTTGTCCGAAGATTGCCTCAGAGAGAGCAATCCCCTTGTGGATCTTGGCGTGGCTCGATATACTTGGGAGGGTGCACGCGTCCATGAGATCGACAACGATGGACGGCTGGTTGCTGGTTACTTCTCGGAGCTGTCTTTTTCTAATGGCACGATGTCCGAGTTCTGGACCCCGAACTACTTCGCATGTCCGTCCCTCGCCTTCATGGTGGCTTCATTTGACAAGTTTCACGCTCTGAATGCTAGCGGGAGTCCTAGCCTCGACGAGACCCTGTCGAGGGACACAATCACAGTGCTACAATGCACGCAAAAGATCGAAATCCTACTTGCAGAAGTGCAGTTACGACTGCCAGACTTCGTGATCGATAAGGCCAAAGCACCTGTACTCCTCGACAGAGCGTTAAACAATTCATTCTTCCATGATAATTTCATCAGCAACTTCAAAGGGTTTGGCATACACATCCGAGAGACATTCAACACGTCCTATAATTTACCTACCGCACCGCCAAGCGCTAGCAAGTCATTCGACAGCTTCATGCAAGGTGTCCTATACGGTTCTGAACCGCATGTCGTCCGGGACTTCATTGGCTCAGATCCTAACACTATCGACAGATTCCGAAATGCTGTTAACAGAATGTATGCTCGCTACACGGCTCAGTTCCTGAACGCGTACTCGCGGGAAGACTATGAAATCGGTTCCGACCGGGTCAGTGGGAAGATCACAAGCTGGAATACCTACAGACTCGTCCAGCATAGGGGCCCGAAGACAGCGCTACAAGTGCTGCTTAGCGTCATGGTGTTTTGTGCAGCGCTGGCCTACCGGCTCGTTGACATGAGGCGAACTCTTCTTCGCGAGCCCTGCTCAATAGCAGGCAAGGCGAGTTTGATCATGGGAAGCCGTCTCCTAAAACAAGTAAAAGAAGATTTAGATAAGGAAGGCGAGGGTGTCGAAAGGTGTAGTCCGAGGCGCAGCCTGTTCGAGGGATATGTGCTCAAGCTGACTTGGTGGGAAGATAGAGAAGAAAGAGATAGGATTGGACAGATGATTCACGGTGAGGATGACGGGTTGGACGCAAGGTGGGGAATAGATGTTGTGCAGGACTTCTAGCACAGCTTTAGGTACAATGTCAACTCTTGAGTACACAACCTTCGGCCGTACTGATATTCTGGAGGGAGCAACGGAAGCCAGTGATTCCACGTCTGCATTCTCTGCGCCTGCCCACAGACACCCCCATGTGGTACATGGTGAAAAGTCGCTAGGTTTGCGGCGGGCTTCCAGGAAGTTCTCGGCGTTTGTCAGACTGCTCACGTGTTCATGACGAATTGATATCGTCTAGGAGCATCGGAACACCACTCGGCATCGCCACGACCATCGGCCGCCCTTGTCCTGACGAGGATGTTCACCCCGTCGACCTCGTCGCCTGCTCCAAGACGTCCTTCTCACCACCCCTGCCGCCTGCATTTCCGTCCTTCTCCTCCTCCAAAGCCAGAGTATCCAATACACCCCTCACGATCTCCTCAACCTCCTTCTCCCTAACCCCCAGTAACTCATTATCACTCTCCTCCCTCCCAACAACCACACTACTCCCCTTCCCGTCCACCCTCCCAAACAGCTGCACAACAACCAAATCCCGAAACCCACTTCTCTCGCCCCTCGCAAACCCCGCCCTCCCCCGCTCATACAACACCTCACTCCTCTCCATACTAACCACATACCTACACCCCTGCTGCTCCTCCAGCGCCCGCACAATCCCAACCTGATCCATCTCCACGCTCCGCACATGACAAAACCGGTTCCTCGTCTGCGCCGGCGCCCGCAGAATCCCCCTCACCGCAACCCCAATATCCGGCAGCGTAACAGCAGTAACGCGCTCCGTCCCCTCATCCGTGTACTCCACAGTGCGCTTCCTCACATCAATGCCGAACTGCGGGAACTTGAGCAAGCTAAGGTCAATGATATTCCCCACGGCCAGGCCCGTCCAGCTAAACGCCGCGCACTCGGCCGCGGCCGCCTTCGCAACAGCGAGCACATCGAGCCGTGGCTTGCGGAAGCGCGCCGTCTCGGCGAGTCCAAGCTGAGTGATGGGACTACTCGCGAATTCGTTCAGGATAAACCGGGACACACCGGCTGCGACCGCGGCTTCGATCATGACGGGTTGGGACGCAATGGACGGGATGCCGCCCACGTGGACGATTGCGTCGTGGCCATGGAACGTGTTCGTGAGCGCTGCAAGGTCATCGTGTGCGACACGGGCGACGGCGATGGACGAGTGAGAAGGGAACGTCGACGTTGATTCTGGTCGTGTGAGGACAGTCACCCTGAAGTCGTCTGCTGGGTCGGCCAGGAGGGCGTTGAGGACATGTGTGCCTATTGTGCCTGAGGCCTGTTGTTGGCAGGAAAAGAGCGATTAGTTGCTGTGGGAGGTGAGAGAAACAAATGTACTCACGCCGACAAGAACGACCTTGGAAAGTATCTCTACCATCTTTCACTGGTGGTAAGCTGTATCACCGAACACGAGTCGAGTTAGCCATGAGCTCTTCATATATATACGTCCTTCGGCCGAACCATGGACGAATCATCCAATATGGATGCCTCACTATGCGTAGCGAAGGGGCCGTCTCAGACCTTGTTCCTGACGGTCCACCCGGCGCTTGTCAAGCTCGTCGGTCTGCGAATGTGCTTCCATGTTGATGTTTCGGTTTACTGATGGAGGATCGTAGTGAGTACTAGCATTTAAACCATTCCGTGAACGAACCATCAGTGGTGTGAACATTGTAGTCGGTTGCTTTTCTCACATGACTAGAATTATACAAAGTGCTTCACGCCACATAGCTAACTGGCCTTGGACTGCCCCGACAGCATAAGCGCACGGGTGCACGCTCCGCCTCCACCTTTTTCGCTTACACAAACCTCTCATAACAGCTTGACCAGTATTTTATCCTTATACACTCTATAATTGGTTTTCTTTGGTTGTCCTATCCTGTGGCGATCGACCGACATTTGCAACCTGCATGCTCCTAGGAAATGCTGTCAATTTTTGAAATTCATGCCTCGCAACTCCTCTTGATGTTCTGAGCAACCAACGCTTTGCCACCCATCCTCACAACCATGTAAGTCGCGAACAGTTTTTGCCCAGTCTATATGCCATTTGTCGTCAATCCATGCAATTGTATCGTGCTGTCGCCCGTGATCCAGCCAAACTCTTTGTCGCTCCCGTGTACCATCCACCATCAACCGCTGCCCTGCGAAACCTCCATCAAGGGCCTAAACAGTTTTCGCATGTCGAGCTCGAGGTCCTCAGTCTCGTACGTCGGATCAATGTCAGCCACACTACCCGGTTCTTCTCCACGTCGGGCGCCATCACTCAAGCTCCAATCACGTGCCTTCTTAAGGCCGTGCATGAATTGTCTGAAGCGTATATCAGCAGGCAACTGCCAGTCATGGGTTCTGTTTGGCTGCAAGAATGCGTTTGCAAGCCAGTAAAAATGAATGCCATCCCGACAAAAGCCAATACGTCTTGGTGCAATTTTCATGCCAGGCACTGAGGGATATTGGAGTTGCATGTCGGTATCCCAGCATTGTTTCCACCTCGTCAAAGCCAAGGCAATGGCATGCTGTTGGGTTTGTACATTGACAGTCACTGTGTCAGCATATGGCGACGCGTTGGGGCTGAGGAAGGAACGTTGCTTCTGGAGTCGCCATATATCCATATGCAATGCGTGGATAAGTATGAATTTGCCATAGATGTTCGTGTCTCGTGGTTGCAATATTGACATGGAAGAGTCTTGTAAGGCTCGATAGGCAAAATCAAAGTTGAGCTGCCGTGGCTTGAGGGAACCGGCTGTGTTGAACTGAGACTGATAGTAAGGGCCATGCAAGCCAAGAGCAGATGCACATCTGGTCTCGTCAGGCGCTTCCCAGGCTGCGTCATCACATGGCAACGGCAGCCGTACTTCGGAGGTCTGAAATTCTGGCGAGCAATTGAAATAAAGCGTTAGTGCAGCGTCGGACAGAATCGCCAGGAAGACGATGCGCAACCTCTTCTCTTGCTGCAGCCACGCATGCCAGTTCCATTGCGTAGCATCGATAGGTTGACCTGGTTGGATGTTGTGCAGATAGCTATACGCAGGCTGTCCTAGAGTCGCCAAGTTGAGCAATTGACATTGCCGTATAAGCTGTGACAGGCGTTTACTCCCAGCTCTTGCTTCGGCTCTTTGCCCCGGTCCGCCATGCCACGTAAGAATAGATTGTACGAGGAACATTGCCTGCAGCTCCTCCAAATCAGAATCGGTCGGCGAAATCACATCCCCAGCAGAGTAATAGCGAAGGAGATGCGATGTCCGTTCGATGCCAGCTTTCGTATAGAGAACAAGGCTGCGCACCTCCGCTTGAGAAACGCGATCAGAGTACACAGCGCCGGAGCACGCAAGAATAAGTAACAGGCCATCGTAAATATTGAAGAGGTCGAGAGTAGGTATGTGCAGCCAGGGAAAATGGCCTTGATAATTTTGATAAAGCTCAAGAAAATGTTTGACGTTATCAACGGTTAGGCACGATCGGAGAGCATCGTTATTTTGGTGCTCGTGGAGCGATTCCTGAGGGAAGCAAAAGTCAACAAGACGCTTCACTTTTAATTGGAGAGGATTGTTATGGGCGGAATTGAAATGCCATAGAGGGGGACCAAGCGTACCATCGGCTCCTAGAGATGTGGACGGCATGTAGTAACCGTTCGATCCACTCTCATGGGATTCGTTCTTGACTTCGGGATGTGCTTGCTCATAGCCATACATTTGTCCCATGTAGTTCTCGTTGCCGGCCGGGGGGAGGAACTGGTTCCAGTCGTTCTCGACATGATGGCCACCTTGTGCAGGTGACGCAGTGTTGGAGCTGTACATCAATTGGCTGTTGCGGCCGTTGTGCATGCCCCAACCTGGACCATTGTTTTGATCTTGACCACCTTGCATCTGCTGGCCCATCGGAGGCTTCGAGTCGTTCTGACCATTAACATAGGGCATCGAGGACATGGCAGGTAGGCTCGCAGTGGTGGTGGGCATGGAACTGCCAGGCATGGAAGTGGCATACGGGCTCGGCTGTACGGCAGCTGATGAAGCCGGAGTCTGATTGCTACTCTGTGGACCGGCTGGTGAGTGAGCTGCGGATGCCTGAGCGGCAGCAGCTGCAGCTTTCTGGGCAGCGGCCTGAGACTTCTTCAAGTGGGCAGCTGGGTTGGATAAATGACTGGCTCCAGTTGGGTTTCCTCTCCGTACTGAGCATTTCTGGAAGTGACGCTTGAGGATGTCACTTCGCGAGAAGGTATCAGTACATAAAACGCACATGTACGGTCGGTCACCAGTGTCTGCAAGCGTTAGATTAGTGGTTGGGGACGAACAGAGGGCGGAAACTTACGCCGCAACATGTGTCTCTTCAGGTGCTTGGCATGCAGGTAGGTCTTGGTGCAATTGGGGCATGGAAACTTTCCATCGGCATCCTTCTGTGGGATGGTGTTGCCTTTGGGGGAACCGTGGAGGCCGTTTTGCATGACGGGAGGACGTCCTGGCGCACTTGGTAAGATGCCTCGTCTTCCTTGAGAACCAACAACGTGGGTGCGAGTTGGGTCTCGACCAACATCAGTCGTCATACCTGGCATTTGTTCTGCTCCTGTCCATGGTCGGTCTGGCTGACCATAATTTCCATATGGATCATTCATACTCGATCTCGGTGGGGCTGGAGCTAGCGGTTGTGGGTAACTGCTCGGACGCGACGCAGCTTGGGTCGTGTACGGTTGTGGCTGCGGAGTTTGACTTTGTCCTGGTTGTGGAAGCATCGAACTTTGTGGCATATTCCCCATTGACTGCTGCGGTGCCATGTGCGAAGGATACCTGTTGTCGGGCGTTGCCGCAGGAGATGGGTTTTGACTGTAGGGACGCATAGGATCGGCACGGTACTGCTGCTGGGGCATGTAGCCCTGGTTGTTCGTGGGAGGCAGGTGGCTAGGTGGTGGGTATTGCGCGTTGATTGGGGGCAGGTGGGTAGGACCGTAGGATGACTGCGGCATCGTGCCGTTGTACGCAGACGCCATGTTCGGGTTATTGTACGGAGACTGTTGCTGCAGGCTGGAAGAGGCAGTCCTCGACAGAGCTTGTCTCGGGTCCATCACCAGTAGAGATGTATCGTTTTTATCGCGTCGATGACGAACTCATAGGATATTGAGCTCGTCTATACAATAGTTCGCGTCGTGCAAGAACTCGAGATGGTTGTGTGGATGCAAAGCAGTAAGGACCGGACGTGTTGAAAATTTTTGTCGTGCTGGCTGGTGGTGCAACAACTGCGTCACTGCCCGTCAGCAAAATGAAAGGTGAAAGACGCGCTCGCTTGTGGAAAAAAGCCACACCAGCAACACGGATGGAAGTGAATATGGTATACTGAAATGTGTATACAAGTGGGATGCAATAAATGGAGACGATGAGCTTTGGGTGTGGTAGGGTGGAGGATGGTGTAAGGGTGGGATGGTGTTAGAGAAAAGGCTCGATAGAAAGTGCCTGGTAGTGCAGCTGGGTATAGGTGAGGGTCTGTGCCGAACAGCAGCGAGAATTGGCACGCCTGCAGCGCCCGAGGAGCCTTCCAGTGCAGCGAGTCCAGCAGCAAAGTGGGTGCTGTGGACGCTGTGATGGACATCCACTTGACTGCTGGTCGGCGGAACGCGCACTGGCCCAGGCCACTGTATGGCTCACACCTGTTACCGACCCACAAAGCGTCGATCGAATGTGCAGCGTGGCTCACAGACAGAGCAGGGACAACGTACCCATAAAAACTGGACTTGGGAGCAGATGTGGATATTGAGGCTTGAGGAACCCGACGAACAACAGAAAGCTCCAACTTCGACGATTATTAAAGAAGAGAGCAGACAGAGAAAGCGCGGCGGATGCTGATGTGCTTGATCGCCACCTCGGAAAATCTCTTCACCCTTGAGCAGGAATCGCAAGCACGATGCGAGAGCAGCAAGAAAAGATGAGAGAGAAGAAAAGTTGTGGAAGGAGGGAAAAGGCCTGGGACTGGGACTGGGACTGGAACTGGGCAAGCGTCGTGTCGACACTAGCTGAGAGCCTTGATCGATTACACCTTCCCCGGCTAGGTATCTTCTCGGCAGGAAGAAGCTGCTGTACCATACCACCTCTGACCTATGATGCACCGGTGCCTGGACTATTGTGCTTAATTGATGATAATTGCCTATGATTTCTAACCAGTAGCACCGAATGCCACTTCCAGCTGGCTTACGCCTACCACTCTGCTTAGACTTGCTCTAGTCTCGAAGTTTACCTCTGGCTGCATCGCCAACGCCTTCCTTCGGCCAAGCAGTCAAGATGTTGGTGCATCATGCGCTTGCACTATTGGTTCGGGCGATGGATCTTCTCGCCGTCGAGCCGCTGGGCCCCGAGGATTATTACAGGTCTTGAGCCAGGTGGCAGTTTGCGTAAGACAACATCATGTTAATGACAGTGACTCGACGCCTAGAAAATCCAGAACGCCATTAGACACATCCCAGGGATCTGCTGCGGTCTCAGAACACACAAATTAGCTGCTTCATTATCAGGTACTGTAGGTGTCAGCATCGTTCCTTTGCCATGACAGACATGAGGCATCGGAGTTATGACGACGCGTTTGATTGTTTTGATGAGACAATTCCTGCATGCAGCGAATGGCAAGCCGTCCTCAACAACATCGGCTTGCCGATAGTTCTCCGATCCTCCCTATCTTTCGCTCCTTGTCCATGCAGTGCTAGCCATCCATTGCCCGAAAGCCGAGTCGTGCTGGTGCAACGTCAATAATGCTTTACCTCGAGACGCTCTTGAACAGCGTCGTGCTCAAGGTCAAGAAGCATAATCATGGTTGATATCTGGTGTACGGCAGATCATGCCCTACGAGTATCGAGCACTGCTATTGATCGAATTGTAGAAGACATTTCAGTGCATGACCTCGGACGGCTACAAGATTGTCACAGTCGAGACATGCAGCTCTGAGATCCATTACACCCATGGCTACATACTAGGTGGAAAACGATCATTGTCTAAGCTATAATACCGGCCGTATGCTCCTTTCATTTCTACGAAGCCGATGTAATCCATCATTGTGCTTTGCATCGCAGCATCCATGCTAGATTCCATTCACTTTTGACTATTTTGTCTGGTCGTGCTTCGACTGCTCTCACGCAAGGCAACAACAACATACTGCCACGATGTTTGTTGGTCTTCCTGTTCGTCCATCAAACAGTTGCAGAGTGCGAAGGCGGGATGAGGTTGCTTTAAGAATAACATCGAAGCCCCACTGTCACCACTTTTTTATTCAGAGTCCAACCACGGAAGATGGCGACCGTGTTCTCGAAGCATACCGCTTTCACCACCCGCAGAAGTGGATCGACGTGTCATTCAGAAGTTCTTAGTATTGCTTCTGCTGCGCATGGCATTAACAACGACAGTGTAGTGTTCCAAAGCCATCTTCACTGTAGTACTCAACAAATGCCATCGTGAGAACTGGTGAGTAATCACGATGAGATTCGAGAGCGCAACACGTGCCGGCTTACCAATGATCAAGATTACGCGGACACTGAATCGCGGCTTTAGGAAATCACATCCCCGTCTGCCATAGGATCACCTGTGAAGAAGGATCTACGCCACTAAAGAATGCATAAACTTCGGTTATAACTTACAGTTCAAGGTACCTGCCATACGGTCTTCGGCCTCCCGTCCTCCGTCAAAACAATAGCTGTTTGTAAATGTATGCAATCGTGTTCATCCTTTTCGAACAGATATACGGCAGCTGTATGACCGCGCTGGTCGCACGGTTTTGGTGTGGTGGCAGGAAACACAACAATAAGTACCAAAGTCAAGCAGGCGTGCGGCAAACACGTGAAGAGTTTCGGAGATGGTCCATTTGTGCTACATGACTGGCACCCAATCATTTGCTGTCATCAACAAGCAGAGATTTTCAGAGTTCGATTGTTGTGTCACATCAGCATGCTTCAATCAGTAGGAAGGACGGAAAAGTGATTTCTTGTTGGATTTTTGCTCGATTGCTTCATCACTTCTGCAACGCTGCATATGCGTGGCTGGGTTAGGTAACTTAGTCTACCGTAGAAGCCGTTGCAGCGCATGGTAAGTACAGCCGGTGCAAGCTTTGTTGCCAACCACTGGGGCCGGACCACTGACGTCTGTCGACGTATCTCAGTTGACAAGACTTGCGACACGCCGATAGCGGAGAGCCGGTGTCGCATAATCCAGACTGCGGCTCTAGCAAGAAGCGAATCATGCTTCTTCGTGCCAAGCTGTTAGGGTGTGCTAATTGGATCTTTATACCAATACTCCGTGGAAAATAGTCCCGGCTGCTTACGCTTCCAACGGTGATATCTACGCGGGCTCGGAACACGCCCTCGCTGTTAGCTGTTGTACCTTCCTCGTTAGCATGTCTACGTAAATATGCTAGCCGTGTAAGGCCCAACGGCCGGTCATCGCGAGGCAACTGCCGAACCCAAAGCTTTGTTGACGGTTTCGGATGATTTGCCAATTTGGATGAATCGACAAGGTCCGGCGTTGAATGGACAGCGCCGTGGCCAGCCACTTTTCCAAATCCTTTAGATTGTGCAAACGCCACTTCTCTTCATGACACGATGAACTTGGGATGCTCACCGACCAAAGCGCTTCGCCGCTGTCGATCGTGTCGGGTGCAATGAAATACTAACTAGTCAGGCACGACTGTGAAACTTGCACGAGGGTCACAATACAATGATGCGAGTTTCAGCGCAGTTCTTCCTGCGCCCGACTGCTTCTTGATCTATACATAGTATGCAGGGTCTGACCCGACAAGATGTGAAGCTCCCGCGCCTTTGCACGGCATGCTGGCACTGCTATTGGCATGCTAGACGGACAACACATTCGACCTGTGACAATCAGCTACAATGTCCAAGAGCAACCCTCCGGAAGACATGCATCGAATAGAAACCTCTGACGGGTCCATGCTAGCAGCAGTCGATGGGCTGTGACCAACAACACCAAAACGCTCATTGCGATGGTCTTGCAGTTCTGTGTTAAGAGTGTTTGCCCTTGTCTACTTATACAATCCTACTAGCCACAAAGGCTTCGAAACGATGAGGTCGAAGTACATACGTCCGACAGTGGATCTTCCTGATACGGCTAACTCCACGTTCCTGCCCGCAGTGGGACAGTGGTTGTCGAAGCCGCTCTGCCTCATTGGCAGATCTTGACATCACGACTTCTTCCACACCATGCAAGGTCCCCAAGATTCGCGAAAGCTTGGCTTGCCATGAGCTCGGTCTTGTATGCTAACAAACGTAATGCAAAGTTCATCGTGATTTGCCTGACATATCTTCAATTCAGCTTTCATATGTTCGTGGTCAGAGCTTGTGAGCGAGTACATCTATCTCGTGCACTGTCACAAGCGTCGAAATTGTGCGCTTCTCCTGCTAAAACGCGTCACGCGGCTAGGTCGATCAGAGCTCAGACAGGCACTAGCCGACTAACTTCAATAGCCGTTTTCAGCACAGTCTACTCAAACCTTGCGCGACCTCTCGGCGGGTCCAAGACGAAGACTCACGCAATGGCAAAGCGCAAAGAGCCAGCAACACCCATTGAGCATCCAGAGCTGAAACACCCAAGCACACAGCGTGCGAAGGAGGTTGATGGCGATCCGCCATACAATGAGCTGAAGGAACTTCACGAATCTCAGAAGACTGATCGCCAAGCGGAGGTAGTCCTTCATTGGTTTCGGAGCAAGGATCTGAGGATCTACGATAACCGGGCCTTACACGACGCAGCAGAGACTGCCAAGGAAGCTGATGCGCCCCTCATATGCGCATACCTACATTGCCCAGCGGAACTCAATTGGCATGGCACTTCTCCGGCCAGGACCGACTTCATCATCAGAAATCTAGAGCTGATACAACAGGAATTGAAGGAACTCGATATTCCCTTGGTATTCCTTGAAGCTTCTGAGAGAAACAAGATTGTCCCTACGATCGTAGATTTCATTAAGGACAACGAAATATCCCACGTTTTCGCCAACTACGAATACGAGGTTGACGAGCTTCGGCGCGATCTAAAGCTCCTCAAACATGGCAGTGAGGAGAAATTCCAGGTTGCGCTGCGCCATGACCAAACGGTCGTGGAACCATTGACAATGTTAACAGGCAGCGCAAAGCCGATGAAGGTCTTCACGCCATACCACAAAGCATGGTGTGCTGAAGTTGCAGGCGATCCAACGTTGCTGGACACCGTGCCCGCGCCCTCGAAGAATTCGAGCAACGCGAAGAAGAAGGTAGTGAAATTGTTCAAAAGCAAAGCTCCCAAGGCGCCGAAGGAGAAACAGTTCGCGTCAAACGAAGAACGGGATCGCATCCGAAATCTGTGGCCAGCAGGCCATAAAGCCGGCATCGACAGAATGCAAAGATTCGTTGACCAGATCGACAATTATGCCGCCACCCGGTCTAACCCAGCCAAGAACTCAACCTCTCGGATGTCGCCATATTTCGCAGCCGGTGTCGTATCAGTACGCGAAGTTTTGCAGCTTGTCAAAAGATACAACGGCAATTCGGCGGACTTCAGTCAGTCAGCCGCGGACCCGGGCGTCTATGGTTGGGTGCGTGAGATAGTGTTCAGAGAGCTCTATAGGCAAACCTTGCTTGATACACCCCACATGTCTATGAGCATGCCGACGAATCTCAAGTTCGATTTCGTGCATTGGGAAGACGACGAAGAAGGCTACAAACGTTGGGAAGAGGGGACGTTGGGTGTGCCATTCGTGGACGCAGGGATGAGGCAGATTTCCGCGGAGAAATATATGCACAATCGGCTGCGGATGAATGTGTCGAGCTATCTCTACTGTAACCTTCTTGTAAATTACCGCCGCGGCGAGAGGTATTTCGCTTCAACGGTAAGTGTCCTTCTCCTCCGGATCCCGTCACCGCATAACCGTGCATCGGAGCATTTGCTGAACCGTCCACCGGGTGATGCGTTATACCAGGTGTTTCAGCTTGCTCACTCAGGCACTCACAACGACCTCCTCTTCCAGCACTAACTACATTGTGATCTATCTGCTGACTTTTTTTGGTGCAAGCTGATTGATTGGGACCTCGCCAATAACCATCAGGTACACAGCTTCCTCTACATCGCTGCCGTGCAAACACGCTGATATTACTACAGGGATGGGAGCCCAGCTATACAGTGTTCAACCCTGTGTCTCAAGCCGAGAAGAACGATCCAGATGGCGAGTATATCCGAAAGTGGATTCCAGAATTGAGAGATGTGAAAGGCAAGGCGGTCTTCGATCCTTATCATCGACTGCCAAAGGAGGAGTTCGAGAAGCTTGGATATCCTGCACCTTATGTGGATTGGTCAGAGACAAAAGCTCGTGCGATAGAACGGTTCAAGAGTGACATGAGAGATGCTGAGCCTTGAGTGAGGGTCAGGTGAGAGTTGTCAGATTAGGCTCTATCCATGTATCGTGCGCTCGATTGAAGACGCTTTCGATACTTCGTCCACATACCTCGGGCCTTCGATCCACTAGATGGAGACACCGACAATCCTGGCACTCCCTCTGACAAGCATTTCAAGCAATTCTGCGGAACCGCAAAAACGATGTCTCGAGCCGAAGAACCAAACATCCTCGAGCAGGACCGAGTAAACGAATTGAGAGCAGCTGTCGCGAAGCTCCAGTCCGAACAGGATATAGCAATGGAAGAGCTGAAATATCGACAAGAGAATGAAGATAGTTTCTTCAATCAGCAAGAAGTCCTCGAATATGATATAGCAGAGCAAGAGGACCTGCTGAAGGCGGCTCAAGAGACGAAGAAGCAAGCTGAACGCGAAAGAAAGGCTGCCTTTGCCCAAAGGGACAAATTGCGTTGTGAGCAATATAAGGTCGAGGCGGAGCTCGAAAAGTTCAGAATGAGAGGTACCTTCGACGAGGAAGAGAATCACGTTAGCGACCTCAAGGAGAAAACTTACGAGGCACGAAGGGATCTAGAAGCAGCGCAGATCGAACTCGAGATGATGAGGAAGTTCCCTTATACAGGACCAAAACTCAGACCATATCTTGAAAAGCTACGGAAGGTACACAGAGCACGATCCGGAAGCCACAACATCAAAGAGGAAATGGAAGCCAGCAACAACGCCAATGAGGCTAGCTCGACTGTGGACAATGAGTCTACGGCACCAGTCCCGGGTGAAAGCGGGTGTTCAGGCGATGAGAACAAATCTTCGTTATGTATGGAATCGGACTCCGAGAGCGACTGCAAAGAGATAATTTGTCCTCGCTACATAGCTCCTACCTCCAGAGCACAAAAGCGCAGAAGGTTGGACTCAAGTTCAGATTCAAGTTAGGATCTTGGCAAGTTGCAAAGCTCTGGCGGCCGCGGGATGAGTTTTGTTGCAGTTCACCAGTTTCTGATATACCAATTGAATTGACAGTGAAGATGTGCGGGAAGTGGCATGCCAAGGTCACAATATGGCATATCAATCCAGCGTTTTTGAACACGAGTCATGCATTCCAACCATAAATGTCATCAGACGTAAGAGAACCCCATGCGCTTCAAATCTTTCTACTACTAGTCGTTGTGTAATGATAGTAGCACGTATCCTGGAGAACGTGGAGGTTTGCGCCATTGCTCCACTGGCTTGACCGTAGCTAAAAATGGGAATGCATGCATTGATTCTTGAACTTCATTCGTCCTCGAGTGACTTCAAGAGATCTTTCGGGTCTTTCCCACGCTCACATTTTGGAAACCTTATTGATCATGGCAAATCAGAGGTGTCTTCCTGTGCATGTAGGGACGATATTCGGTCCCTTTAACGATGACTGGCATGTGGTACGCGCACGACATAGTCCTCCTTCTCCATAGAAACCGCGTCTTCCTGAACATGCTCGAGCAACATCGTTTAATTCGTCCTTTACTCGGTTGTTTCGATCAACATGACCGACGTTCACGCCGTGAACTCCTACACGAAATCGAGGTGCGGGCGGGTGAGGACAACCTCAACGGGAATTCGGAATCGGATATGGTGACTCTTTATCTGGTTCCAACGCTGGCCGAGTGCTCCTGCAAATCACCTTTCTCACTCACCTCCCAGTCACAAACTCGAGTGAGCCAGCGAGCTTGTCAACAGGATGTATGTGCAGTTCGGGCCTGAGACAGGCTTGATACTCCTCGGAACCGCGCTCATCTGTCTTGCACTGTTTGCATTTGTCGCTCAGTACTTTGGCTTGCCTTTGTCAATATCACCCGACAAGTTCTTCTTGACACCATATCTCAAATTTGCATACGTCAGCTTTCTCAAGCCACATACAGGAAGGGCAGATGGTGGACAGCAGTCAGCGCTCGAAAGCTTCTACGCGGCACAGGTAAGACTCTCAATTTCCAGCTGACCATTTCTTATCGGCTGTAGGCCTCAATCTACGATGCCACGAGGAAGCAGCTCCTTCGTGGCCGAGAGGACATGCTGGGATGTGTAGCAGCACAGCTACAACTTCACAGTCGCAGGCCGGCCGGCAACAGGCGGCCGATATGGTTCGACATCGGCGGCGGCACGGGGTATAACATTGAGATCATGGACAAGCTCGTCGGGATCGGAGACTTCTTTGAGCATGTCTTTCTTATCGATCTCTCGCCGTCTCTGTGCGAGATCGCTCGCGACCGAGTCAGGCGCTTTGGCTGGACGAACGTCAGCGTCCTTTGCCAAGACGCTCGATCGATGCATTCTAGAGCTCAGACTGCTGACCTGATCACAATGTCCTACAGCCTCTCGATGATCCCAGACTTTTACAGCGTCGTTGATCAGGTCACAACATTGCTCGCCCCTCGCGGAATCGTTGGAATCTGTGATTTCTACGTCCAGTCGATCGTCGACGTCTCTTCGCGCAATTGGACCGGAGGCACGATCAATCGCCACGTCAATTGGCTTGGTCGAATGTTCTGGCGCACCTGGTTCGATGCGGACCGTGTCAACCTGGACGCTGGCCGTCGAGACTACATCGAGTACCGCCTGGGAACCATAATCTCTGCCTCGGAACGAAATTACCTCCTGGGTGGAATCCCTTACTACCTCTTCGTAGGCTGCCACATCGACGCCGAGACAGTTCGGGATTCAAAGCCTGGTTCTCCTGCACTCAGTGCAGTTGATAGCCTTGCACGCTACGACTCAGCGCTCACCGAGTCACCTTACATGGCACCCCGGGAATACCAACCCACGGTACCAGCCATACCGGTCCGCAGCAAGTCTTATGAAAGTGCTTTGGTCAACTTGTCGTCAAATCTGCCACTTCCCGCATCTTTCTACCAGCATCACACCTGGCGCACAACCTATTCTGATCTTCTTCCCAAACATACCCAGTTCGCATCTGAGTACATCTACGCTTTCAACTGGGAAGACCCTGCTGTCGACCTCGAAATCCTCAAATTGCAATCCGACGACGTTCTGGTCACCATCACATCCGCGGGCGACAACATCCTCGACTACCTGAGCCAGAGCCCTGTCAAGCGTATCCACGCCATCGATCTGAACCCCAACCAGAACCACCTCCTTGAACTCAAATGCGCGTGTTTCGCTGCAGGTCTCCCACACGACGAAATCTGGAAGATGTTTGGAGAAGGGAGTCACCCCGACTTTCGATCTCTCCTAATCCACCGGCTGAGCCCGCACCTAAGCAGCAACGCCTTCCAATTCTGGCTCTCGCGTGCTTCCACATTCTCACCCTCAGGCCGAGGGCTATACGCAGCTAGCGGCGGCAGTCGGCGTAAGTTCCCTCGGAACCCCCCACACCATCCAGCGCATTACTAACAAATAACCCACCAGACGCCATCACCCTATGTCGCTGGCTCTTCCGCATAACAAACCTAACGCAAAAAGTCAAGACCATCTGCTCCGTCTCCACGCTCGCGGAACAAAGAGACCTCTGGCACGGCAGCCTCAAACGCATCCTCCTCTCCTGGCCCCTCCACATGGCCCTCGTCTCCACAGACTGGTGGTGCTGGAAAGCAGCCGGCGTCCCCCCGGAGCAACGCCAACTGATCGTGACCGACCACGAGTCAACCCTGACGCCCTCGCAGCGCCAACGCATGACGAAGCGCCAAATCACCGGCGAAGCAATCTTCAGGTTCCTCGAGGACACGCTCGACCCCGTCGCCAACCACACGCTCCTCTCCCGCGACAACTACTTCTACCACCTCGTCCTGCAGGGCAAATACACCAAGCAGTGCGCGCCCCGCTGGCTCAGCGAGCGCGCACACAGACGGCTCAGTCGCGAGCACGCGAACCGCCTCGACGGCCTCCGGATCCACACGGACGAGTTCCTCGAGG
>Ga0210040_10000571_pt1 | contig 61356 bp, 62 predicted proteins | sample CryGeyCG12114_NA_FD_185462 | JGI IMG/M metagenome (GOLD analysis project Ga0210040, IMG submission 185462) | Groundwater microbial communities from aquifer - Crystal Geyser CG19_WC_8/21/14_NA (SPAdes) (version 2) | ecosystem: Environmental > Aquatic > Deep subsurface > Groundwater | place: USA...
AAGGCCAGTTTCGCCACGCCGTACTGGGCTTCTTCGACCGCCTCCCCGAGTGCGGATACGACCTCGCGTCCTTGCTAACCCGAAACTATCATATCCTCGATTCGCAACGCACTTCGTGACGAGTATAGGTAGTAGGCACCTAAAATCAGTGGTAGCACGGATATATGCAGAGGGTGTAATAAGGAGTTTTGCGAGCAACCTTCTACCACTACTACGCATGACTTAGTAGTGATGAGTAGGGACAAGGCACTTTGGTATTAGCATATCATTGTGCCATGCTACAAGGCTTTCTTAATCCTATCTACTCTGCTTATGAAGCACTCTTTACTCAGTAACCGCCTTTTATCTTGTACACTTGTTGGCTTCGGGCTATGCTTCTGCGCACATACGGTGTCGGCGCAGCGCTTCGTTGGCTTTAGTAGCCAAACCATGCGGGTAAGGACGACGGGGGGCGCTACTGTCAACGCCTCTTTATTTACTAAACCGGACGACAAATACGTATTTAATGGAAAAGCCTTGTGGCGAGCGGCTATTCTGGCTGATGGAGACTTTAGCAAGACACTAAGTCAGGAAGAAGGCGAAGAAAACGTTGATTCGCCTAAGGCCGGTTCGCTGGGTTTCAGCTTCACGCGCTTTAAAGAATGGGATTATACGGAAGGAGGTGTAGCTAAAACAGTGGAAGTACCTCACTTGCAAGGCAACATTATCGTAAGCCTTGGTTCGCAGGGCGATACACTATCGGTACAGCCTAATCCTACTGGCAGCGGACGGGCAACAAATCAATACGCTTTTGGCCAAGCCCTATTGTTGCCTGGTAGTAGCGCGAAAGCAGCCCGCTCCTTCACCGGAACATTGTTATGGCGCCCTCATTTGTTGTCGCCGAAAGCTTGGCTACAGGGATTAGGGTATAACGCCTTTGTAAACATCACACAAACCCGCTGGCGCTATGCTAGTGTAAGCGAAGACATTCGCCTCACTTCATTTTCGGCTGGGTTGCACTATACTGTATTCGACCTTGCAGCACAGGAAGGTGATGATGGGAACAAAAATTCTATGAAATTTGACGTGCTGTTGAACTATTCGCTACGCCATATATCAGGTGACATACGCGAAGAAACAGACATTCTGCGGCAGGCTTTTGGGAGTAGCCGCTACTGGTATTCCGGCTTTGAGCCCGGTATTATTTTTAGCGTCAATTCTCTCCGCCTTTCTGCCACATTCCCTTTCTATCAAGGCAATATCAAGGGGTTCTCTAATGGCCAGTTTGTAGCTGGACTAGGATTCAGTACGGCTCTAAATATTAGTAGGTAGGCGGGTTGTACCAATCCGCACTACGCCGGCGTTTAAACGTATAAGAACGACAGAATTTCAGGGCTGATTCTTACTGCTATAGTACGGTTACGGTAGATCAGTTGCTGTATGTAAATAGGTCGCTAATGATGCAACGTAATCTTCTCGTACCTGCGACACGGCCTCGGCTACCATTCGCCTCAGTCAATGCCTTTCGCAACGGCCGCTCCAGTTCCGCCACGATGAAGTGTTACTCGGCGAAGGCAAATAGAGGGTTTTTGCTATAGTTTAGCCACTTGACCGCCTATATCTTTGAAGGTATAGGAAGCAGATCCCTTGGCTTATTTCCTACTTAAGTTGTTGGTGGGCCTATAGGAATTATAATTCCTATAGGCCCACTGCCATCCGCCCATACTTCTCCCGATACTGCTTCGGCGACAACCCCGTCACCCGCTTAAACGTCAGCCGGAAGGCCTTCGGGTCGGTGTAGCCTACGCGGTACATCACCTCGCTCACGTGGTCGGCCGATGATTCCAGGCTGGTCTTGGCTGCTTCCACCTTCACCCGCTGAATGTACTCGACCACCGAGTTGCTGGTGGCGCGCTTGAAGCGGCGCTCCAGGTTGCGGCGGCCCAGCGCCAGCAGGTCGGCCAGCTGATCCACCGTGATTTTCTCCTGATAATGCGTTTCGATGTAGGCCTGCGCGCGTTTGATGACCTCGTCGGCGTGGTTTTTCTGGCCATTGAACACCACGAACGCCGACTGGCTAACCCGCGCCATATCAATCTGAAATACTTTGGCGCAGAGCACCGCCATTTCGCGGCCCGCGTATTTCTCTACCAGATACAGCACCAGGTTGAGGTAGGAAAACGCCCCGCCGCTAGAATAAATGCCGTGCTCGTCGGTGAGGAGGCGGTCTTCTACCAGCTCCACTTCCGGAAACATCCGACGAAAATTGGGGGCGGCGGCCCAGTGCGTAGTGCACTGCCGACCCGCCAGCAAGCCGGTGGCTGCCAGCAGAAATGCCCCTACGCATAGGCTGGCTACCTCGGCGCCGCGCTGATGCTGTTGCACCACCCAGGGTAGGAAGGCTTTGTTCTGTTCCAGCGCCAAAGACAAGTCGCCGTCTACGGCCGGAATAATGACTAAGTCGGTGTGTGCTGGCTCGGGCAGCAGGTGGTCGGCAGCTACTGTGTAGCGGCCGCCGCACACGGGCGTAGTGGGCTCCAGCCCTACCAGTTGCACGGCAAATAATGCGGGGCGGCCCATGCGTTGCAACAGCGCGTTCACTTCCGAAAACACCAGCCGAGGACCTTCGATGCTCCCCAGAATGGCTCCCTTCGGAACCAGAATCGAAATGTGTTTCATGGCAGGTGCGCTAAAGTGAGGCGGTGTCGCAATTACCCCTGATTTGGTCGGATTTACCCCCACAAACGCAGAAGCTTTTTACTAATTTTGTTGGCAACATCGCCGGAAATATAACTAATATTTCCACAAGAATTAGCAAAATATTTACCGGCATGCATATTTCAACTCCTTGCTTCACAGTCTTATGCATCAGCTCCAACTTCATTCCTACCTTGTGTTCAACGGTACATGCCGCGAGGTGAGGACCTGCTGCGTGGGGATGCGCCGGAAGCCGTTCGGCAGCTCAGGCAACAGCCGAATCAGAAGTTGCTCGTGTATGGCATCAACTAGCTGGTACGCACACTCATATAGCACAACCTGATTTTGATGCGTACCGGCTGATGGTGCACCCCCTGATGCTGGCCAGTGGACAACAGCTATTCGCTGAAGGCCCTGTTGCTACCCTGCAACTGGTAGAGGCCCGGTCAACCAACCAGTTCCGGCGTGCTCCTGCTCACCTACCGGCCATAAACTGCTTAAGCCTACCCTCCGTTTCACGCAAGCACCTTGTGTTATGATAGAAATTTTCAAAACCAATGTCCGCACCCGGCGCCATGCCCGGCAGCTGGTGCACCAGATTCACACCACGTTTGCGCACTACCGCGCCAACTTCGATTTGGAAGACTGCGACCGAATCCTGCGGGTAGAGTGCGCCAGCGGCTTCGTGCTACCCTCCTGCCTGATTAAGCTACTGCGCGATGCTGGCTTTCAGGCCGAAGTGCTGCCAGAGTAAATAAAAACAACCACGCCCTGTTCTATAGTGACAGAGCGTGGTTGCTTGTGCAAAATTGCTGTACGTCTGCCGGTCCGACGCCCTAGGCGTCCAACCGGCAGACGCGGGCCAACTACTATTTGCTACCCCAGGCTGCGGTAGCGCACGCGCTTGGGCTCTACGTCGCCCAGGCGTTTCTTCTTGGCCTCCTCGTAGTCGGAGAAGTTGCCTTCGAACCACACCACTTCCGAGTCGCCCTCGAAGGCGAGAATGTGGGTAGCCAGACGGTCCAGGAACCACCGGTCGTGGCTGATGATGACGGCGCAGCCGGCAAAGTTTTCCAGGGCGTCTTCCAGGGCTCGAATGGCGTTTACGTCCAGGTCGTTGGTGGGCTCGTCAAGCAGGAGCAGGTTGGCGCCTTGCTTGAGGGTAGTAGCCAGGTGCACGCGGTTCCGCTCACCGCCCGAGAGCGAGCCTACCTTCTTCTCCTGGTCGCCGCCGCGGAAGTTGAAGTTGCTCACGTAGGCGCGGGCATTCACGGGCCGGCCGGCTAGCAGCATAGTTTCGGTACCTCCCGAAATCGACTCGAATACCGACTTAGTAGGGTCCAGCGTGTCGTGCTGCTGGTCTACGTAGGCGGTTTGCACGGTAGGGCCTACCTCAAAGGTGCCCGCATCGGGTTGCAGCTGGTCGGTGATGAGGCGGAACAGCGTGGTTTTGCCGGCGCCGTTTGGTCCAATGATGCCCACAATGCCGCCTTGGGGTAGGGAGAACGACAGGTTCTCAAATAGCAGCTTGTCGCCAAACGCTTTGCTCAAACCCTCGGCCTCAATCACCTGGGCACCCAGGCGCGGGCCGTCGGGGATGAACAGCTCCAGCTTCTGCTCCTTCTCCTTGGCGTCTTCGTTCACCATTTTGTCGTAGCCAGCCAAGCGGGCCTTGCTCTTGGCCTGGCGGGCTTTGGGGGCCATACGCACCCATTCCAGCTCGCGCTGCAAGGTTTTCTGGCGCTTGCTCTCGGTTTTCTCTTCCTGGGCGAGGCGGTTGGATTTCTGCTCCAGCCACGAAGAGTAGTTGCCCTTCCACGGAATACCCTCGCCGCGGTCCAGCTCCAAGATCCAGCCGGCCACGTTGTCGAGGAAGTACCGGTCGTGAGTGACGGCAATGACGGTGCCTTTGTACTGCTTGAGGTGCTGCTCCAGCCACAGCACACTCTCGGCGTCGAGGTGGTTGGTGGGCTCGTCCAGCAGCAGCACGTCGGGCTCTTGCAATAGCAGGCGGCACAGGGCCACGCGGCGCTTTTCACCACCCGAGAGGTTGCCGATGATGGCATCGGCCGGGGGCGTGCGCAGGGCGTCCATGGCGCGTTCCAGCTTGCTATCCAGGTTCCAGGCGTCGAGTTGGTCGAGGCGTTCCTGTACTTTTCCCTGCCGTTCGAGCAGTTTATCGAAATCCGCGTCCTCGGCACCAAATGCCTCGTTAATTTCATCGAATTCCTTGAGTAGGGCCACGGTTTCAGCCACGCCTTCCTGCACCACGTCCAGCACGGTTTTGGTGGCATCAAGCTGGGGCTCCTGCTCCAGGTAGCCCACCGAGTAGCCGGGCGAGAACACCACTTCGCCCTGAAATTGCTTATCGACGCCGGCTATAATCTTCAGCAGCGACGACTTACCGGAGCCGTTCAGACCCAGCACGCCAATTTTGGCACCGTAGAAAAAGGATAGATAGATGTTCTTGAGAACCTGCTTCTGGGGTGGGTAGACTTTGGTTACCCCCGCCATCGAAAAGATAATCGTCTGGTCGCTCATGTAGTGAAAGAAATAGAGATGAAAAGGAAAGGACAGCCGCACCATCTTCCGGAGAAATACGCCGGAAGTTCCCACGCTACACCCACCGGTACGGACGATTCGGGACGGGATGCGTGGAAGTATACTACAGATGCCCTATTTTGCGTATGATTGGTTTGTAACAACAACATGATAGGAGGTTCTACTCGATGCAATTTTCCTCTTGCTGATGCTGACCGCAACGGCAAAGGTAGCGCCTGCCGCGGCTTATTGCGGCTTTACGTATCGTGCCAGCCGGTAGCTTTGCCCGCTGTACCGTAAACTTGTGCCCTTTTTTATCTGCGCATTCCGCTCTCATCCTCTCCACTTATTTGCTTCCGCACTATCCCAATTATGGAACAACACAATCCCCTCCTCGCTGTTGCCCGCCAATACGGCTACGTCGAGGACGACCAGGTGTGGCTCCGCCCTTTCATGCACCTGCCGGCCCGCCGGGTAGGCCAGGTAAAAGACTCCGCTGACACTTCGCTTGTTTACTTTGCCCAACGCTTCGAGTTGTTTCGGGCTAAGGTGGAAGACCTGCTCGCTAAGATGGCAGAGTCTGAAAACAAGGGCTCTTTTCTGATGAAAGCCCTGCACCTCAAGGAGCAGATAGCTAGCTACGATGGATTAGGCGACTTTGAAAGCCTCTACCACCGCCTCACTGATGCCGAACAAGGCATCAACGTCACCATTGCCCAAAACCGGGAGAAGAACATGGCCACTAAGCTGGGCGTGATTCAGGAACTGGAAGTCCTGCACGACACGCTGGACTTCCAAACCGCCACCGAACGGGTGAAAGCCCTGCGCCAACTCTGGATCAAGACCGGCCCCGTGGACAAGGAGCTGATTGAGGAGATGGAGGCGCGCTTCCGGGGTTCCATCGACGGCTTTATGCAGCGCAAGCGCGATTTCCTGGCCGACAAAAAAGCCATGACCCACCGCGTGCAGGACAAATACATGGCCCTGATCCGGCAGTCGGAGATTCTACAGGAATCTGATGATTTTGAGGGTACTACCCGCAAGCTCAAGCAGTTGCAGCAAGATTGGAAGGAAATCGACGCTTCCCTACCCCGCAAGCAGGCCAACGACCTATGGACACGCTTCCGGGCGGCGCACAACTACTTCTTCGAGCGCCTGAAGGTGCACATCAATACCAAACGCGCCGAAAACCAACCCGAGGATAACTTAGCTCGCAAGCGCGGCTTGGTAGCCGAAGCCGAGGCCCTACTGCACCGCCCCATGTCGGAAGCCGTGACCCGTGCCAAGGAGCTACAGGCCGCCTGGAAAAAGGTAGGCCCCGTACGCGGCGAAGAGTCGGACCGGGTGTGGGGGCAGTTTATTGCCGCCTGCGATAAGGTGTTCGAGCTTAGCTCGCTGGAGCACTACATCCGCAAGCGCCACGGCGGCGCCCCCGAGCCCGGCACCCGCGACGAGCAGGTAGCAGCCCGCGTGCACGCCCTGCGGGAGTTCATCAAGAGCGACCAGCAGGAACAGCTAGTGCTGGAAGAGAACCTGAGCAAGCTCGCTGTATCGCCCGGCAACGAAGCATTCCGAACAATGCTCCAAGGAAAAACACGAGCGTTTGAGCGAAAAATTCGCACAAAAAATCATTTAATTGAGCTTCTGCAAAAAGGTATGCTTGTATAAGCAACCTTCAGTTGTATTTTACGTTGTCGGCAAAGAGCAACGTTTTGCCGGCATCCGTGTCTACCTTCACTCGTCGAAGGCTACTGTGCCCGCGACGTGCCATCTTTTGCCAACCTTTTTTTATAGTACAAGACTATGTATTGGACGCTGGAACTGGCTTCCTATCTGGAAGATGCCCCCTGGCCTGCCACCAAGGACGAACTCATCGACTACTCTATCCGCTCGGGTGCTCCGATGGAAGTAGTGGAGAACCTGCAGGCTTTGGAAGACGACGGTCAACCCTACGAGAACATCGAGGAAGTATGGCCTGATTATCCGACCAAGGAAGACTTCATGTTCAACGAGGACGAATACTAAGGACTGATTGTTAAATGATTGAGTAGGTGAATGACTGATAGTCACAACACGGCAATAAAAGGTCAGCCATTCAACCACTCAGCCATTCAACCATTAGCCATCGAAAATCTGGTTGCGGGGTACGAACAGCGCGTTCTACTCCGCAACCTTTTTTTTGTGGTGCCGGAACCAACTTTCGTGGCCATTATCGGGCACAATGGCTGTGGCAAAACCACATTGTTTCGCGCCCTTACAGGGCGCATACCCTATCAAGGCACCATTTGGGTAGGCGGCCGCGACCTGCGTACCGTGGCGCGCCCTGCCGCCGAAGGCCTGCTGGCCTACCTTCCGCAGCGCACCAACGTGGGCTTTCCTATTGCTGTGCGCGAGTTGGTAGTGATGGGCCGCTACCGTCACCACCGCTTTTTGGGTGGCTACTCCTCCACCGATTATGCTCTGGCCGACGCTGCCTTGCAGCAGGTAGGCGCCGCCCACCTGGCTCCCCGCGACTTCACGCTGCTTTCCGGCGGCGAGCAGCAGCTAGTGTGGCTAGCCCAGCTCTCGTTGCAAGAAGCCGCGCTCTACCTCCTCGACGAGCCTACCCAGCAGCTAGACGTATACTACCGACGCCGGGTATTTGAGTTGCAGCAGCGCTGGGTAACCGAGCAGGGCAAAACCATCCTCTGCATCACCCACGACCTCGACAACCTCACCAGCTTTCCGCCTGGCGGCTATCTGCTCAATCTCTCCCGCCCTACCCCTACCCACCTGCCGCTCACTCCTGCAACGGTACTAGAAGAGAAGGCTTTTCTGGAAAGTGAGGAGAGCTTTCAAAACCAGCATTTTTAAAATATTATAGCGTGTGCTGTTACCCTGGCAAACTTGGCGCAATGGTGCACTCGCGCACTCGCTCGGCTGTGCCGAGTGAGGATTACGCCCAAGCAGCTCTGCTGCGCGCGCCTTCCCCTTTTGCGCCAATCAAGCAACCTCGTGCAAACGGCGCGGGCGGATTCGGGGCATAGCCCCTCAGACATAGGCCTCACTCGGCACAGCCGAGCGAGTGCACCAGCAAGTGCAATGGCGCACTAGTATATGCCTGCCCGACAACTAGTTTATACCCAACTATTAGAGTTCAATTCTTCCTGCGTCCTGGCCGGCCGCGGAGTACATGCCAGATGGAGCGCAGAAACGGCCACGGCTGCACCGAGTTCATAATCTGAACGTTCTCCTTCCAGGAGGTGCGCTCGTCCAGAAACCGCAACACGCGCTCCAGCGGATTGCGGGCAAACAGGTCGGAGAAAATGCGGCTGGTTTGTTCGCCGCGGCGCTGCATGATATCGAGCAGCAGCGTATCGAACAGGTGGAACTGCCACCGGTCGCCGGTGAGGTGGCGGGGCGGCGCGCCAGTTTCAGCCAGGGCCGCTACCAACCGGGCCGTGTGCGCCTGAATGCGCTGAAAAGCGTAGCCGGTACTAGGCTTAGCTCGCCCTGCCCGCGTGCCCAGATTGATGATGCGCGCGCTAGCGCGCGCCGGCAGCGGGTGGTCGGTCATCGGAATGGCACCTATTTCCTCGGCATCAATCTGGTAATTTTCTACCCCCAGCGTATCGCGCAGGTAGGTTTTTATGGCCGATTCGTACTCCGCTTTGGCCAGCGTTTCGGCTGAAAACAACGTGTACTCTACCAATGCTTTCGTGGGGCTGAAGGGTAGCACGTAGATAAAACGCGCCTCCCGCTGCTGCGGCCCCCGGAAGTCCATAAACTCCACCGTGGCTGGGTCAAATACGGCGCGGTCGGTGGTTACTTCCCAGCCCACGAAGTGCTGGAGCAGGTAGCGGTGCTTCTCGGGCCGACGGGTGAAGGCAGGCGGACGGCTGTCGAAGGCATAGCGGGCCGTGAACTCGCCGGCGGTGGTACTAACGCGTATTCCATCGGGAAGCTCAGTCACTGCTTCTACCCTACCCCGCACCTGCGTTACCTGCGGCGCAGCGGCCAGGGCACCCCGCGTGAACTGGTAGAAATCCAGCCCCCGAATCATCTTGTAGGTGTACTGCTCCAGCCGAAATACGCGGTTCAGCCAGGGGCTGCGAAATGCCAGCTGCCGCCACTCGTGGGCCACAATGCCATCGAAGGGGGTAGGCGTGGCCGTCCAAAACGACCACGTCCGGTCGTTCTGGTCTTTGGCCTCCGGCTCAATCAGCAGAATGCGCTTTTCGTGCAGGCGTGGCTCCTGGATTAAGGAATAGGCCAGACTCAGCCCCGCCGCCCCGCCGCCTATCAGTACGTAGTCAAAGTCAACCTGTTCCAAAAGCAAACGGCGGCCGGAAAAGACCGGCCGCCGCTGCAAGTTAGACTTCCTGACGCAATGCGTGCAGTGTGCTCGGGTAGGGTGCCCCCAGCCCATCGGCCAGGTCGCGCACGGCATCGCGCACATCCAGATCCAACTCGGCACTGAAATGCTGACGCCCCGACAAAATACTTACCTGCGACTCCAGGCGCTCCACCCACAACTGCTCGTTTTCTTTATAGCCGGAAGTGTAGGGGTCGTCGTCGGAAAGCAACACCATCAGCTTATCCTTCGGAATCAGGGTGCGCGCACCTTCGTAATCGACGGGAGCGTGCATCCAGTTCAGAATATCCTGCCAGGGGCTATCCACGGAGAACCAACCCGCTACGCACAGCACGCCACCAACCTGCCGGGGCTTTTCTTCATTCTTCGCTACGCTGGCCAGGTAGTGCAGGATGGCCAGGCAGCCCACGCTGTGCCCTACCAGAATAACATTTTCATTGAGCTGAGACGGTGGCAGCACCTCCTGCAAATACTCCACGGCGCGTTCAATCACCGGCAAATCCCAGGCGGGCATATGCAGCGCACGCACCTGGTAGTTGACGCCGTCTTCTGCTGATGCGGCTACCAGTTGGCTTTGCAGCCATGGATACCAATCGTTTTCGGCAGTACCAGCCCAACGCGGGACAATGTATACAGTTTTGATAACAGGAGTAGAGGTAGACATAAAGTACAGGTGGAGTTTGAGAAACTATATACTACAAAGCCATGTAGTTGGATTGCTCGCATACAAAAAGCCTTCCACCTCGTGGTTAGAAGGTTTTGCTTTGTCTTTTTGGGATAATTCAGTAGAGTATTTTCGAAGGCGGCATCATGACTATGCTCACCAGCCAACGCTTCACTACCTGCCAAATAGAAAAAGCCGACTACTCTTATGTTAGAAAGAGTAATCGGCTTTGCCACGGGTAGTACTACTTATAGCAGTTGCCAAGCCAGTGTACGGTATAGAGACACAACATTTTGTGTCTCGTCGTTGAACAGTCAACGTCAGCAACGACGAGACACAAAATGTTGTATCTCTACACCGTATAGTAACTTGAGATTTGCTGTAATTCTGACCTTCTAACAGCTTTAAGCTGTTAGAATTAATTTTTGGAGCCTGTTCAGTGGTGTAGAAGCGCAAGAGTTGGCGTCTCTACCTCATTGCTGACCTTGACTTTTTAAACGCCAATCGCTCAACGACGAGACTCCAACTCGTGCGTCTCTACCCCATTCAGATTAGCTCAAACAGTCTCTTAGAAGTTTGGCGACAATAGATACTTAGAATAGAATTCGTCGATGATTTTGACGGCTGATTCGGCATCATCCACAATCTGAACCAGTTGCAGGTCTTCGGCCGAGATGTTGTGCTCTTCGTGCAGCATCACGTCCTCCATCCACTTAAACAGGCCATTCCAGTAGGCCGAGCCTACCAGCACGATGGGGAACCGACCAATCTTTTTGGTCTGAATCAGCGTCATAGCCTCAAACAGCTCATCAAGTGTACCGAAACCGCCGGGCATCCCAATGAAGCCCTGCGAGTACTTCACGAACATCACCTTGCGCACGAAGAAGTAGTCGAAGTTGATGATCTTGTCGGAGTCGATGTAGATGTTGTGGAACTGCTCGAAGGGTAGTTCAATGTTGAGCCCTACCGACTTGCCGCCTTCGGCGCGGGCACCCTTGTTGCCGGCTTCCATAATGCCGGGGCCGCCGCCCGTAATCACGCCATACCCGTGGCGTACCAGCTTAGACGCAATTTCTTCGGCTACTTTGTAGTAAGGATTTTCGGGTTTGGTGCGCGCCGAGCCGAAGATGCTCACGCATGGCCCAATCTTGCTCAGCTTCTCGAAGCCCTCCACAAATTCGGCCATCACCTTGAAGATCTGCCAGGAGTCGGCAATGCGGATTTCGTTCCAGTCCTTGTCTACGAAGGCCCGGCGAATGCGCTGCTCATCATCTACCTGCACCGTGCGCTGGCCGTGGGTTTGCTCCCGGATGTCGCTGATGGTCTTGGCCTTATTATCGTTTACGTCGGGCCGAACGATGGTTTTGCCGCTACCTGCATTCAGGGTTTCGTCGGCAATTTTGGTTTTGCTGTTTTTGGTAAGTTTAGACATAGCCTGTACTGAAAAAACCCGTTGGGCCGGGCTCATTCGGCGCAACGGAGGAAAGGGTAAAATAAAAACGCCCGCGCTGGGGCGGGCGACCAAAAGTAGGTCCGGCCAAGTTAACAATTTGTTAACAATAGGTAGTGCTATTGTTACGGGTAGGGGCGCATGGCATAAACGTCATTTCGACCAGCGGGAGAAATCTTGCGTGCACCAGTAATTCTCACTCAATAAGAAATTACCGGGAGCACGCGAGGTTTCTCCCGCTGGTCGAAATGACGCTCTGTTATTCGCTACCCTTGCCGCCTACCCTACTTCGCCCGGATGGCAATAACCGGGTCGAGGTTGGCGGCCAACACGGCCGGAATAATGCCGGCCAGCATCCCAATCACCACCGACACGGTGAGGCCCAGCGTGATGTTGCCGGCTGACAGGAATAACGGCATGGCATCCTGCGGAATAATCGTAATCAGAAACACCAAGAAGATGCCGGCTCCACCGCCCAGCAAGCACAGAAACACTGCTTCAAACAGAAACTGAAACAGAATGAAATAGTTCTTGGCACCCAGCGACTTTTGAATGCCGATGATGTTGGTGCGCTCCTTCACCGACACGAACATGATGTTGGCAATACCAAAACCGCCTACCAGCATGGCAAAGCTACCAATGACCGCCCCTGCTACTCCAATCACCGAAAACAGCGACGTGATGGCATTGGCCATCATTTCGGGTCGGTTGAGGGAGAAATTGTCTTCCTCGCGGGGCTTCAGGCCGCGGATAGTGCGCATCATGCCCTGCGTTTCCGACTCCAGGTTGAGTAGGCCAGGGTCAGAGTCTACCCCTTTGATGCCAATGTTGGGGGTAACGCCGCCGCCGCCGCCACTAGCCACGGCAAATATCTTGGTAAACATCCCGAAGGGAATCAGCGCATTGGCGTCATTACTGGGCGTATCGAGCAGCTTTTTCCCTTCTTTTTGCAGTACACCAATAATGGTAAACGTGAGGCCCTTTGCCTTGAACGTCTGCCCAATAGCTGAGCGGTTCGGAAACAGGTTGGTGGCAATATCGGCACCGATGATGGCCACACTTCGGGCCGACTCTACCTCCTGGGGCGTGAAATAGCGCCCCTCGGCCAGCGGCACGTCCGACACGATGTAGTAATCGTAGCTGACGCCCTCCAGGCCACAGCTCGTCATGCTGTTGCTACCTGCCTTAAAGGTGTTGCCGCTGGTACTGGCAAAAATGGCCACCCCCCGGTTGCTGCCGGGGCTCAGGTTGCGCTGCAACGCCCGAAACTCGCGCACGGTGGGCACCGGCCGGTTGAAATACTTCCACCAAGGCATGCCCGGCCCAAACGACCACGGCCACTTGTTCACGTAAATTACCTTATCGCCCACAAAACTCATGCTCTGGCGCACGTTGGCCTCCAGCGAATCGACCACCGCGAAAACCGAGATGATAGAAAAAATGCCCACCGTGACGCCCAACAGCGACAGAACTGTGCGCAGCAGATTACCCTTCAGCGCGTCCCACGCAAACCGGAAACTTTCAAACGTCAGACGGAGCGCTTTCATAAGTACAAGTAAAGATGAGCCGATAAAGAAATAAAGATTGCCGTAAGGAATGAATTTATCGCACAAAGCGGCCCAAGTTCATGTTACATCAGGTGAAGCTCAACGGACTCACACGGCAAAAGCCGCAGGGTACTTGCCTTGCTTCCTGCTTATCCGGCGAATTTATGTACTTTTGCCGGCTCAAATTTTCGTTACTTCCCCTACTATTGCCCATATCTGCCCATGAAACTTTCTGAGTTCAAATTTGATCTGCCCGAAAACCTAGTGGCGCAGCATCCGGCCAAAAACCGCGACGAATCGCGCCTGATGGTACTGCACCGCGACAGTGGCAAGATCGAGCACCGCGTTTTCAAAGATATTATCGAGTATTTCGACGAGGGCGACGTATTTGTACTCAATGATACCAAAGTGTTTCCGGCCCGCCTGTACGGCAACAAGGAAAAAACCGGCGCCAAAATCGAAGTATTCCTGCTGCGTGAGCTGAACAAGGAAATTCACCTGTGGGACGTGCTGGTGGATCCTGCCCGTAAAATCCGGGTTGGCAACAAGCTCTATTTCGGCGAGTCGGATATGGTGGCTGAGGTGATTGACAACACCACCTCGCGCGGCCGTACCATCAAGTTCTTGTTCGACGGCTCGGATGAGGAGTTCTACAAGGCCCTACACGACCTGGGCGAAACGCCCCTACCCCGCGAGATTATCACTCGCGATGCCGATGCCCAGGACAAGGAGCGCTACCAGACCATCTACGCCAAGCACACGGGCGCCGTGGCGGCACCCTCGGCGGGCTTGCACTTCACCCGCGAGGTGATGAAGCGGCTGGAAATCAAGGGCATTGATACAGCAGCCGTAACGCTGCACGTGGGCCTGGGCACCTTCCGTCCCGTGGACGTGGAGGACCTGACCAAGCACAAGATGGATTCGGAGAACTTCATCGTGTCGCAGGAAGCTGCTACCATCGTGAACAAGGCGCTGGATGCCAAGAAGCGGGTATGCTCGGTGGGCACTACCACCATGCGAGCATTGGAGTCGTCGGTGTCGGCGCACGCGCGCCTGAAAGCCAACCAGGGCTGGACCGACCGCTTCATCTTCCCGCCCTACGAGTTCAAGATTGCTACCTCGTTGCTCACCAACTTCCACACGCCGGAAAGCACGCTGATGATGATGGCCTCGGCCTTCGCCGGCCATGAGCTTCTGATTGAAGCCTATCAAACGGCCATCAAAGAGAAGTACAAGTTCTTCAGCTACGGCGATGCCATGCTGATTTTGTAAGAAAAGTTGAGGGTTGAAGGGCTGAGCTTTTTGCTCTGCTTTTCTGAGCCTCTTCGTAAACCGGCTGTTATCCTGCGTTGCACTCAGGATGACAGCCGGTTTTTATTTTTACCTTCTCCTTCTTCTCGTCTATTGCCTATTCTTCCATCCTATCCCATGCCCACCAACCAAGACCCCGAAACGCCAACTAACCCAGATTCTAAACCCAGGTTCGTCATTCTGGTAGCCGGTGGCAGCGGTACGCGCATGGGCGCCGCCAAGCCCAAGCAGTTTCTGGATTTGCTGGGCGAGCCGGTGCTGCTGCACACCCTACGGCGCTTCCTGGAAACGCCTCTGCGGGTGCAGCAGTGTGTGGTAGTGCTGCCCGCTGAGCAGTTTTCAACCTGGCACCAGCTCTGCGCCGAACACCATGTGCACCTGCCCCATGCCGTGGTGGCGGGCGGCGCTACGCGCTGGGCCTCTGTGCGCAACGGCCTCGCCTACCTTGCCAGCCAGCCGGCCGGCACGGTAGCCGTGCACGACGGTGTACGACCACTGGTACCGGCCTCCGTTATTGAGGAGTGCTTTGCTACGGCTGAGGCCCACGGCACGGCCGTGGCCGCCGTGGTGCCCAAAGACTCGGTGCGCAACCTCTCGCAGCAGGGCTCCTATGCGCTCAACCGCGCCCGGCTGCGCTTGGTGCAAACGCCCCAGTGCTTTGAGCTGGACTTGCTGCGCCGCGCTTACCAACTGCCCGAGTTGCCTACCTTCACCGACGATGCCAGTGTGGTAGAAGACCTGCATCCCATCCAACTGGTGCCCGGCGACTACCGCAACCTGAAGATTACGACGCCCGAAGATTTGCTGCTGGCCGAAGCTATTCTGCGCAGTACTACGTAAGGTAGGCTACGGTGTAGAGACACAACATTTTGTGTCTCGTCGTTGAACGACTTGCGGTAGCGCTGTTCAACCAAACAATAGTAGCTGTTTAGAAAGTCTGAAAATTCAAGAGTATCGGTCATGCTGAGCTTGTCGAAGCATCTCTACCGCTTCGTTGTAGCGGCTCATACGAAGCGGTAGAGGTGCTTCGACAAGCTCAGCATGACCGCCTGACGACTTTCTAAACAGCTTCAATAGTAGCAACGACGAGATACAAAATGTTGTGTCTCTACACTATATACCGCACCACCCGGCCCCCTCCATCATGAAAAAGCTGCTTGAAAAGCACCCGCTGGCTATTCGCTGGTTTCACTGGATTAACTTTCCGGTACTGCTTGTGATGATGTGGAGCGGCCTGCTGATTTACTGGGCCAACGATGTGTACCGCATCGGTTGGGGCGACACTACCCTTCTGAAGTTCTTCCCGAAGTCGTTTTATGAGGCGCTGCACGTGCCGTTTCAGTTGGCAAAGGGCATGGCCTGGCACTTTGTGGCGATGTGGCTGTTTGTGCTGAATGGCATAGCCTACGTGCTCTACACATTGATTTCGGGTGAGTGGCGTTACTTGGTGCCGGGCCGCCATGCCTTGCGCGAGGCGTGGCAGGTAGTACTGCACGACCTCGGAATTCGCAAGGCGCCCCTGCCTGCACGCAAGTACAATGCGGCCCAGCAAATTGCCTACTCCGCCGTGGTGCTGATGGGCGTGGGCTCGGCTCTCACGGGCTTTGCCATCTACAAACCTACTGAGCTGGCCGGGCTGACTACCCTGCTAGGCGGCTACGAGTGGGCCCGGGCCGAGCACTTTATCCTGACGCTGGGCTACGTGCTATTCTTCGTGGTGCACGTGGCGCAGGTAATCCGCGCTGGCTGGAATAACTTCCGCTCCATGATAGCCGGGTTTGAGCTGGTCGACACATCGGCTTCTTCTTCCAAAACCACCCGCCCATGACCTCTCCTGACCGCCCTACCCCTGCCACCGACGAAGCCGTGGACCAAGAAGCCACTCGCCGCTCGCGCCGCGCTTTCCTGACGGCCGGCTTGGCGTCGCTGGCTGCCTTGGGCGGCTGGCGCTGGCTCGTAACGCGCCCCCAGGACGATGGCGCGCTGTGGCCCCTGCGCCGCGTGTTGGACGTCAATGGCAAGATTTCCAAGGAGTTTTTGTCTAATGCCGACCTGGCGCCCGTGTTTCCGCGCAACCGCGCCAAGGAGCCACGCTTCAACGGCCGCATCGGATTGAAAAGTCCGTTGGATCCGGCTACCTGGCAGTTGCAGGTACAAGGCCTGGGGCCGAACGGCCCTACCCCGGTCCGCACGTTTTCGCTGGCCGATATTCAGGCCCTACCCCGCGTAGAAATGACCACTGAGCTAAAGTGCATTGAGGGCTGGAGTGTGGTAGTGAACTGGGCCGGAGCGCGCTTGTCCGATTTCGTGACACGCTACCAGCTGGCCTCGGCCGCCGACTTGGCGCCCTACGTGCACCTTCTGACGCCCGACCGCAAGTATTACGTAGGGCTGGATATGCAGAGTGCCCTACACCCGCAAACGCTCCTGTGCTACGAGATGAACGGCCAGCCTCTGACGCCGGAGCATGGCGCCCCGCTGCGCCTGGTCACGCCCCTCAAGTACGGCATCAAGTACATCAAGCGTATCGGCAGCATTGCTTTCACCCGGCAGCGTCCTTCCGACTATTGGGCTGAACGAGGATACGATTGGTACTCGGGGCACTAGTGGCCTCAATCGGTTTCGTTGTCGAATACCGGTCCGACACCGTAGGCATCCAACCAGCACCCTGGCTGAGTTGAACCACTAGTTGAGCTACGTATCTGTCTGATCGGCAATAAGTCAACTACCACGCCGGGGGGCACGTATAGCAGGGCATGATTCTCCCTACCCTCCCTCCATTCTTCCGACATTATGCTAGCCTACTCGTTGTGGGTGGTGTGCTGTTAGTGAGCTCCTGCTCGCCAGGCGCCAACAGCGACGACCCTGTGGCGGCCGCTATTGCGCAGAATGAGCAGCGCATCGACGACCTCGATATCACGAAAAAACAAAAACAGGACGCCGAGTTCATGGTAAATGCTGTGGCCGACGGCATCCTGGACCAGCAGCTGGCTACCGTGGCCCTGCAACGTGCCGCTACGCCTAGCGTGCGCAATCTGGCCCAAACGCTGCTCGATCAGCACATCAAAATCAACGGCGAACTGAAGGAACTGGCTGGCCGCAAAGAAATTATGCTGCCCGAAGCCCTGGGAGACGAACGCCAGGAAACGTACAAAAACCTGTCGGCACTTACGGGCACGGCCTTCGACAAAAAATACAGCACGGCTATGGTCGACGGTCAAAAAAAGGCCGTAGACTCCTACGAAGACCTCAGCAAGGACGCCTACGATGGCGACATCCGAGGCTTTGCTGCCAAGTACTTGCCGGTGTTGCAACAACAGGTAACCCAGGCCGAGCAAGTGCAGGACGAGGTAGAGAAACTACCGTAGACGCCGCAGGCAGGTAGACATTACCTGCTAAACACTTAATAACTACATCCCCTCCGCTCTTTTCCACACCATTTCACCTCATTCTTTTTCCGATGATGTATCGCATTTTGACCGGCCTGACGCTGGCCGCCGCTCTTTCCCTTTCTGCCTGCAACAATGCCGAGAAACGTACCGATGGCACCGCCGGCGAGGCAGTAAGTAACATTGATGAAGCCGCCGAAGAAGGCGGTGTGCAGGCCGATGCCGTGGTGATTGACAACAACGCCGGCCCTACCGTAACGCCCTCCGCCGCCGACTCAGCTGCTCTCGACAACAGTGGCATGACGCAGCCCTAAAGTACCCGTTACCACTTCCCTTCCACCTTACTCTTTCTTTCCTATGAAACGCATTTTGCTGGCCCCGCTCTGCGCGGTGGCCCTACTGGCAGCTACTGCCAGCTGTACGTCTAATGGCGACTCCGTAGATCAGGCCCAGAAAACCAACGAGGCCCGCAACGAAAACGCCACCGCCAGCACCGAAATGGGCGACCTGAAACAGGACAAGCTGGATTTTGATTCTGAGTTTATGACCAAAGCCGCCAGCGGTGGAATGCTGGAAGTGGAGTTAGGCAAAGTAGTGGCTAATAAAGCCACTACTCCGGAAGCCAAGCAGGTAGCCGAGCACATGGTGGCAGACCACACTAAGGCCAACGAGGAATTGAAAACGCTGGCCTCTCAGAAAGGCCTTACGATTCCTTCCTCGCTAGGCTCTGACCAACGCGATGTGTACGACGACGTGACCGATGAAAAGGGTCTCGATATGGATAAAAAGTATATGGAGGAGATGGAGAAAGATCATCAGGAAGATGTCCAGCTATTTACGGAAGCTTCGGTGAGAGCAACCGATCCGGACATCAAAGCATTTGCCACCAAGACCCTACCCGTATTGAAGGAGCACTTGGCGATGGTTACAAAGATGAAGCCTGCCGTGGAGAATCGCAAGTAACAGACACATACCTGTCTTCTAGTTACTTGCCTCGATTTTACCTTTCATTTCACCTATCTATTTATCCAATGAAAACGAACTCTCTTTTGATGTTAGCCTGTGTAGGGCTGCTCACCACTGCTGCTTGCAGCAACAACCAGGAAACGGCCACGGATACCACTGCCACAAACGCAGGTGGTATGACTGATGCCACCACTGTCGATGAGGCCAATACGGGCTCTACTGCGTTGAATGGCTATACGCTGGACGATGAGCAGTTTATGGTCAAAGCCGACCAAGGCGGACACAACGAAATTGGTCTGAGCCGATTGGCGCTGGAGAAAGGCGTAACTGGCGATACCAAGACCTTCGCCAACAAGATGATTACCGATCATACCAAAGCTGGCAACGAGCTGAAGCCCATCGCGCAGGCGAAAAACGTGACGCTAACCGGCGAAATGGATGCTCAACACAAATCCTTGCGCGACGCCATGAGCAAGATGTCGGGCCAGCAGTTTGAGCAGGCCTATATGGACCAGATGGTGAAGGACCACGAGCAAACTGTAGCCTTGCTGCAAGGTGAGATTGAAGGTGGTGAAGACCCCGACGTGAAAGCCTGGGCTCAAAAAACCCTACCAGTAGTGCAACAGCACAACACCATGGCCAAGCAACAAACTGACATGAAAATGTAAGGAACATGCTGCATATCAGCTATTCAACGGCCGCCCTGAGTTCCTTGGAGCGGCCGTTGCGTTTCTTGGCTGTTTGCACAACTTCCTGTTGCTCCTTGTAGTATACTTTATATGTAGCTACATAGCTACAGTTCGTTTGCCATGAAAAAACAATTGAAAACTATACTCACTGCCTTGTTCATCGGCTCTTTTACACTGGCCGCTGCCCCTCAGGTACAGGCCCAGAAAAAGCCCGTAAAGGAAGCTGAGAAAATAAATAAGAAGCGTAACAAGTTGAAGGCTGACGCTTCCCCTTACTCCAAAGATCAACTGCAATACGATTCTGATTTTGCGGTAGCAGCATCGAGCAGCAACATGCTGGAAATAGCCCTGGGCAAACTGGCGCAACAGAAAGCTATTGCTACGGAAGTGAAAGAGTGGGGCAAACGCATGGAGCAGGAGCATGGCCAGGCCGAGCAGCAACTCCAGGGCATTGCCGAGCGCGCCCGCATCACCCTACCCCAGATGATGGGCAAAGAGGACAAAGGCATCTACGACGATATCGACGACCGAAAATACTTCGGCTTCGACAAGAAGTACATGCGCGACCTACAGGAACTGCACAAGCGCACCATTGCCCGTTTTGCCGATGCGGCCGCGAAAGCCTCTAGCCCCGAGCTGCGCACCTACGCTGCTGAAATGCTCCCCAAGCTGCGCGAGCACGAGGAAATAACGGCTCAGTTGTTCGAGCGCGCCAGCGACCGGAAGTAGAAGCAGGTTTCTATGTTATACAACGAGGCCCACGCTACGTAGCGTGGGCCTCGTTGTATAACATAGAAACCTACTGGTATTTGAACCGATATCGTAGCCCTACGCTAACGCCGGGCTGGAGGCTATAAGCAGCATTAAGCAACGGCCTGATAAATACTCCTTCGGCTGTGGCTTGTACCCGACGGGTGCGCCCAAAGCCGTAAGCCATATTTAGGCCCAGCATAGGGTTGACGGCCGCTCCTTGGTCACGGCCAGTGTCGATAATTAACGGATTTGCTTGACTAGTTATATACTCTTTACGCTGATAATACCTACGATAGATAGCCAACGCAGCTCCTGCGACCACGTCTACCTGCACTCGCCGCTGTGGCAACTTGGTCAAGGCATAGCGAAGTAGCACAGGTATTGCCAAATTATACCGACTTAGCGAAGTTTCAAGATATCCTTGATTCGTCAGATAGAAATAATCGTTATATCGTGTGTGCTGATATTGAAAGCCCAGTTGTACCGCCAGACGAGGTCGAAGGTAGCGACCTATATAGAGGTAGGGGCCAATAATGCCACTCTGCCTGTAAAAAAAGGTGTTCCGGTTGTTGAGCACTACGTAGCCGTAGGCTCCTACCTGTGCGCCCACATACCATTGCGGTGTCAGCACACCATCCGTCACCTCGGGCACGTAGGGGCGCGCCGGAACAGCACTACCTAGCGCTAAACCTACGCGCACGCTGCCGGTAAGCTGCTGCCGGTAGTTCCTTTCCTTATCCGTCAGTAGGCGGGTGTAGCCGGCGTTGACGTCAATAAAACCATAGCGCCCCAATCGTCGCTGCACACCGTAGAGTAGGGCTACTTGTGCATGTGTACGCTTCTGGCCGAGAGGATTCAGAATGAATGGCAGATCAGAATATCGTCCGAATCCAGCACCTAGCACAGCCGAGAAGTAGTTAGCGGAAAAGTTCCCCGCATTGTGGCCCTGCCGAATGCGGCGCTCCAGGTTGTAGTAGAAGCGCCCGGCCAACTGCGCCCGCACGCTCAGTCCCGATTCAACACGTGAGCCACTGTAATCATACCGGTAATAGCGCAACCACGCAGGGCTCACCTCGCCCATTACCGACCACGCCCTACCCACCTTGTGCTCATAAATTGCATGCAGCCCGTATCGTTGGTACCCACCGCCGGGCGTAAAGTTATTGAGCCCTATTTTCCAGATTGCCTGGTCTTCACGCTGCACGCGCAGTGCCACGGTATCTACAACCAGCGGATGATACACCTCTTCTGAGTAACTGATGCGAGCGGAGTCAGCAGTAGTTTGTGCAGCGGCAACGGCGGGAATACATACTATTCCAAGCAGGAAACAGTGGCGCAAAAACAACAGTGTGTAGGGCATAAGAATAGGAAGAAATAGAAGGTTAAGGCTGAGAAACAAGCTCTTGCGTTTGGAGCGTGAGCGGCGCATACGTAGTGCTCACGTGTACCACTGAGCGCGGGGAAGCAGTTGGCGTGGAAAAAGTAGCCCGCCCGCCCGCAATATGCCGGGCGGGCGGGTACGTGTCGGGAACCAGCAGAGTACCTTGCTGCACGCTTAATTGGTAAGTAAATAGCTCCGGCTGTGGCGCACTCACGACCACTTCCGTGCGGTCGGCATCCACTATCAGCTTGCGCAAGTCGGCAGTGGGTTGGGCGTGGACGCTGCCATATTGATTATGGATAGTAGCTATCCCACCAACGCGCAACAGCTGCACCGCCGATTTATTGGCTTCGCAGGTGAAGGTGGCATTCAGATCGGTAGCAGATAGGTCGGCGTAGCGCGCCGTAATAGTGGTAGTCCCTTGTAAATTACGCAACGTTATCTGCCCGAAGTCCTGCGTCAGTTGCTGCCAGCCGCTTAGTTCCGTGAGGCTGGTGTGGCCGTAGGTATTGGCCGCTACTAGGTGGTTGCCGGCAGGCATCATCACAGTGTATTCAGCCCGAAGGTCGCTCTGCACAGCGGCGGCACCAGCAGGTAGGGAGAAGAAGTTGACCAGATTAATAGCGGCGGCACCCTCCTGCAAACGATACTGTGCCGCAGCCAAGTCGCGCTCAGCCACGGCGCGGTCGGGGTGGCGGGCGCTCAGGCGCAGCACCACCTGCACGATGGGCTTATCCCAGCCCTGCACCCGAAGAGTAGCTTTTTCGGCTCGGATGCGCACGAGCGTATTCGGCTTACATACCCAGCGCTGCTCCAACGTGCGGGTTACTACCTGCACTTTCTGCTGTGCATGGGCGCCGAGGCTACTTAGCAACCAGAGCAGCACCAGCAGACTACCCGCCCGGCAACGGTTTTGTACTATATTGCTCATGAGATGAGGAGTTGAACCAACTCACGGGTGAGCGTGGCGCGTAACGTAGTCAGTTGTACTTGCTGCCGCACCAGCGTTGGCGAGGCGCCAAACCGTTGCGCATCCTGCCGTAGCCGCCGTTCCTGCGCCTCCACTTCCGTCAGCTGCGCCCGCAGTTCCCGAAACTCGCTCGTTTGGCATACCGTGGGTAGGGAAGTGCAATGCGCATCAATAAACGCCTTGCCCTCCTGCGCCAACGGATCGGCAGATGGGGCAAGCCGCATGGCCGCAACGGGTAGGGTAGCTTCTTCCTCGCTGAACGTGATGGTTTCGCGGGGTGCAGTGGCTACCTGCTTCTCCGGCGAGGCAGGCCGCAGCCACCACACACCCAGCAAAAGCAGAATGGCTGCGGCTATACTTCCTACCCAACGCAGTGCATCAGCAGGCCAGAGCGCCCGGACTACAACGGCCGCAGCTGGTGATTCGGCTTCATCAAGTCGGTTGACAATAGCGCTCCACAGCTCCGCATCGGGTTCGTGTGCAGGCAACGTGGGTAGGGCTTGGGTAATAGCTTCCTCTGCTTGTAGCTGCGCTGCAATGCGCGGCCAGATGGCGTCGTCGGGCTCGTGCGGGGGTAGGCTGGCTACCGCCCGGCGTAGGTGCTCGTGCCCGGCTTCAGGTGGTTCAGGAAAATCACTCATCGGTATACATGCTGAAGTTTGCGTTGTAACAGCCGCTTGGCGTGGTGCAGCTGCGACTTGCTGGTGCCCTCCGTGATGCCGAGTAGTTCGGCAGCCTCGCGGTGGGAGTAGCCCTCTACCTCAAGCAGGCAGAAGGTGGCGCGGTAGCCAGCCGGTAGCTCGCCAATGGCCTTTTCCAGGGCCTCGCCGGTCAGGCTGTCGTGCCAGGCTACCAGCGGCTCGGGGTGGCTATCGGGGTCGTAGAGTTCCATGCGCTGCTCGCGCCGCAGCGTGAGCAAAGCCCGCCGCACCACAATGGTGCGAATCCAGGCGCCCAGCGCCGACTGCTGCCGGAAGCTGTCCAACTGCTGAAACACCTGCACGAAGGCGTCCTGCAAGGCATCCTGCGCCAAATCCCTACTCCCCAGAATGCGCAGGGCGCAGGTGAACATGGCCGTTTTGTAGCGCTGGTACAGCTGGTACTGCGCCTGACGGTTGCGGGCCAGGCAGGCGGTCAGCAGCAGCTGTTCTTCGGCGGAAAGGAGAGCGGGCGAGGATGACACGGGGCGGATAGTTGCCCTAAAGTGCTGCGCCGCCGGGAGAAGGTTGGTTGGGGTAGGAAAATTATTTTGCAGGCCGTGGCCATTACGGCAATTGCTTTCTCTATTTTCCGGCCACTAATCTATCTTTCAACAGTTTATCTACATGAAGAAAGTCTACCTACTACTAACTATTTGCGGCGCTAGCCTATCTGCAAAGGCCCAGGTGAATGTGGCCTACCACCAATCAGCCCTACCCTTCGCCTCCGTATCCTACGACTTCGGCCGCTTCCACCCCGACTTGCGGGTAGGCACCGACGCCTTCACCTCTAACCTGAACCCGGAGCTGACGCTGAATTACAAATTCGTCAACAAGGAAGATTACTACGTGTACGGTGGTATTGGTGCCCGCACCAACGACTTGGCGGGCGCCGTGGTGCCGGTGGGCGTCGTAGTGTTTCCGTTCGCCAAGAAACGTTTGGGCTTTCACACCGAACTGGCCGTTATCGGCATTGGCGACTATGGCACGGTGCTACGGGGTAGCTGGGGCATCAAGTTCCGCTTTGGCCGCGAGGAGGTAGGGCCGGGGTTATAAAAATACTTGCTATTTAAAATGTAAAAGCGCCCGCACTCTAGTAGTGCGGGCGCTTTCGCGTTATGTCCTCTCAGAAGCAGATTACTCCACCACCTCCGCGTACTTACTCGTCTTCAACTCCTCGGCCAAGAACTTAGCAGTGTACCCTTTCTTCGACTTAGCTACCTGCTCGGGCGTACCCTGGGCCACAATGGTACCACCGGCGCCGCCACCTTCGGGGCCAATGTCGATGAGGTGGTCGGCTACCTTAATCAAGTCGAGGTTGTGCTCGATGATGAGGACTGTGTTGCCTTTATCTACCAGCTTTTGCAGCACATCGGCGAGGTGGTTGATGTCCTCGAAGTGCAGGCCGGTAGTTGGCTCGTCGAGGATGTAGAAGGTCTGGCCGGTGTCCTTCTTGCTGAGTTCGGTAGCCAGCTTCACGCGTTGGGCTTCGCCGCCGCTAAGGGTAGTAGCCTGCTGGCCCAGCGTGAGGTAACCCAAGCCTACATCATTCAGCGTCTTGATTTTACGCAGAATGCGCGGCTGATACTCGAAGAACTCCACGGCCTTTTCCACCGTCATGTCCAGCACATCGGTGATGCTTTTGCCCTTGAAACGCACTTCCAGGGTTTCGCGGTTGTAGCGGCGGCCTTTGCAGGTTTCGCAGGGCACGTGCACATCGGGGAGGAAGTTCATTTCGATGGTGCGTAGGCCAGCACCCTCGCAGGTTTCGCAGCGGCCACCCTTCACGTTGAAGGAGAAACGCCCCGGCCCGTAGCCCCGGATTTTGGCCTCCGGCAACTCGGCAAATAGCTGGCGAATTTCGGTCATCACGCCGGTGTAGGTAGCCGGGTTGGAGCGCGGCGTGCGGCCAATCGGCGACTGGTCTACCTCAATTACCTTATCGATAAACTCCAGTCCTTCAATGCTATCGTATTTCAACGGCTCACGTTTGGCGTTGAAGAAATGTTGGTTCAGAATGGGGTAGAGGGTGTCATGAATGAGCGACGACTTGCCCGAGCCCGACACGCCCGTGACGGCAATGAGCTTGCCCAGCGGGAACTTGGCCGTTACATTTTTTAGATTGTGGCCTGTCGCGCCTTTTAGTACCAGTTCCTCGCCGGTTCCTGCCCGCTTTTTCTTGCGCAGCTCAATGTGCTTCTGCCCACTGAGGTACTGCGAAGTGAGGGAGCCGGAGTTGAAAATCTCCGAGGGCGAGCCGGAGGCCACAATGCTGCCGCCGTGGATGCCCGCGCCGGGACCAATGTCCAGCACGTGGTCGGCGTGCATGATCATGTCCTTGTCGTGCTCCACTACAATCACCGAGTTGCCGATGTCGCGAAGGTGCTGCAACGCCTTGATTAGGCGCTCGTTGTCGCGCTGGTGCAGGCCGATGCTAGGCTCGTCCATGATATAAAGCACGCCTACCAGTTGGGTGCCAATTTGGGTAGCCAGACGGATACGCTGGCTCTCGCCACCCGAAAGCGTCCGTACTGAACGGTGCAGATCGAGGTAGTCCAGCCCTACTTCGAGTAGGAAGCCAATGCGCTTGCGAATTTCCTTCAGCAACTCGCGGGCAATCAGGTTCTGGCGCTCCGAGAGGCGGTCTTCCAGCCCTTCGAACCAAGCGGCCAGCTCCTTCACGTCCATCACCGACAGCTCGCCAATGTGCTTATCGGCAATTTTGAAGTGCAGCGACTCCTTTTTCAGGCGGTAGCCGTGGCACTCGGGGCACTCCTTGGCCTGGGTGTATTGCTGGATCCAGTCCCGGATATTGTCGGAATCGGAATCCATCTGGCGCTGCAAGAACGGGATGATACCCTCGAACGGCTCGGTGTAGTTGGCCTTCGTGGTATCGGCGTCCTCGTCTTCCGGAATGCCGTGCAGCAGGCGCTGTACCAGGTCTTCGGGCAGCTTCTGGATGGGCGTACTTAGCGAAGCCTTGTGCTTTTTCAGAATAAGCTGTAGTTGCTGAAAAATCCAGATGTCGCGGTATTCGCCCAACGGCGCAATACCTCCCCGGCTGATACTCAGCTTCTTATCGGGCATCACAGTTTCTTCCGTAATTTCCTGCACCTCACCCAGGCCGTTGCACACAGGGCAGGCACCATAAGGCGAGTTGAAGCTGAACGTGTTCGGCGCGGGGTCGTCGTAGGCGATGCCGGTGGCCGGGTCCATCAGGAAACGGGAGAAGAACTGCGTGTTGTCCTTCTTCTTGCTATCGGGGTCGAGCACGAGCATGGTGCCTTTGCCTTGGGTAAGCGCATTTTGCACCGAGCCGGCGAGGCGGTGCCGGTCGTCGGCCTTCACCACCAAGCGGTCCACCACAATTTCGATATCGTGAATCTTGTAGCGGTCTACCTGCATCTTGGCGGTGATGTCGAGCAGTTCGCCATCCACGCGCACCTTGGTGAAGCCCGACTTGGCTACCTGCTGAAACAGCTCGCGGTAGTGACCTTTCCTACCCTTCACCACGGGTGCCAGCACTACCAGCTTCTTGCCATCGTAGTGCTTCAGGATGTAGTTGATAATCTGGTCGTCCGACTGCCGGATCATCTTCTTGCCCGTCACGTAGCTGAACGCCTCGGCCGTGCGGGCATAGAACAGGCGCAGAAAGTCGTAAATCTCGGTGATGGTGCCTACCGTTGAGCGCGGGTTGCGCGAGGTAGTCTTCTGCTCGATGCTGATAACCGGCGACAGGCCCTCAATCTTATCCACATCGGGCCGCTCCAGGCCGCCCATGAAGGAGCGGGCGTAGGCCGAGAACGTCTCCATGTAGCGGCGCTGGCCTTCGGCGTAAATCGTGTCAAACGCCAGAGACGACTTGCCCGAGCCGGAAATACCGGTGAACACGACCAGCTTACCGCGCGGAATCTGCACCGAGACGTTCTTGAGATTGTGCTCCCGCGCGCCGTACACTTCAATGAACGGTGCCTCGGCAGCGGCCGGGTTGGGGTGGGCGTGGCCGTTGGAGGGTAGGGCCACGGCCGCGGCCGTTAGCTCGGCCTCTGCCGTGGCTACTTGGGAAACGGGAGAAATGGTAGCGGCCACAACGGCCGGGGCTTTTTTCTTAGCCATGCAAAGCAAGTCGAATAAGTCTGCAAAGGTACGCAAAACGCAACCGGATGGCTACTCCGAATAGCTTCTTAGCCAGTGGCTTTAGCGAACAACGGGGCGGCTCGAGGGTGGCTGCGTGTGTAGCAGATGGGATATAACAACGCTACGCCCCGAAATGTGCCGCTACTCTGAAAGTTCTTGTGCCTCGCCACAGTAGGATTATGCTGTGGTAAACTTGGCCTTGTTCTTGTCAAAGGCTTATGAAATTGATTTGTTCTCTCTGTATCCCATCCTCTTATGAAACGGCTCACAGCATTTGCTTTCTCCGCTTTCCTTGCCTTGGCTTTTACCGGACCTTCGGTGCAGGCGCAGCAGGTAAACATCCATGTTAACACTCCTTCGTGGGGACCCGCTGCCCCAACTGGCTCCCAGTATTACTACATTCCGGAAGTAGGCGGCTACTATGACCTGCGCGACCAGTATTACGTGGTAGAGCGCCAGGGCAAGTGGCAGCGTCTGAAATCCATCAGCGGCTACGCACCCAGCAGCTTCCACCCCGTCGTGATTGACTACCGCGGCACGCAGCCTTGGGTGCAGATCACCCGGCACCGGCAGCTCTACCCAGTGGCCCTCCCCCCCGGCCAAGTGAAGCGCTTGGAGAGCAGCAAGGGCCTACCTCCCGGCCAAGCTAAAAAGCTGTATGGAGGCAAAGGAAATGGCAAAGGGAAGCATTAAATACCCCTTGCGTAAAGAAACGGGGAGCACGAATTTGTAATTCGTGCTCCCCGTTTCTTTACTGGGTTGCCAACGCTTGCCAGTTTGTATCCTCGCTGATGTCGGCGGCGTTGGGCATCTTGCCGGCAGCCAGCAGGGCTTCGATGTAAATCATTTCCGGGTCGTGGTTCATGCCGGCGGCGGCTTTCACCTGCCCGTTGTGCACATAGAACGCCAGGAAACCCTGCTTGGCTACGTCGCCGAGGTAGCGGATATCATCCCACTTTTCGGCGTGGCCGGCATAGCGTAGGCTCTTGCCATATTGCTGCGTCCAGAAATACGGCGTGGCCGTGTATTTCACCTGCTGCCCCAGCAGGTTGCGGGCCGCCAGGCGGCCGTGTTGCTGGGCCACCCGCCAGTGTTCGATGCGTAGCGTATCGCCGGTTGTGGCCGGGAAATGCGCAATGTCGCCGGCGGCGTAGACGCTGGGCGCCGCTTGCAGGTATTCGTCTACCTTCAGGCCACCGTCTTTTTCTAGTTGAAAAGCGTCTTTCAGGAAGTCGGTAGCCGGGCGCACGCCTACCCCTAGCACCACCAAATCGGCGGGCAGTTCCTTGCCGGACTTCAACCGGACGCCCGTTATGCGGCCGTTTTGGCCGGTTAGCTCCGTTACCTCGGCTTCGGTTTCAAACTGCACGCCTTTTTCCTGGTGCATCAGCCGGAACATCTTGCCTACCTCTGGCCCAAGCACTTTCTCAAACGGCTCCTTTTCCTGGGCCACCACTGTCTCGGTGCGACCGTCTTGGCCGGCGAGGCTGCTGGCGGCTTCCATCCCAATGAAGCTAGAGCCGATGACCACCACTTGGTGGGCGCCCTGAGCGGCCGTCAGCAGGATATTGGCGTCAGCTTGGGTACGCAGAAGGAGCACGTTGTGCAACTCGTGGCCGGGCAGCTTGGGTAGGGTGTTGGGTGTGCCGCCGGGAGCCAGCAGCAACTGGTCGTAGGTCAGGGGGGCACCGTTGGCTAGCAGCACCTGCTTCTTTTCCAGGTCCAGGCCGGTGGCGCGGGTATTGGTTAGCAGCTCGATGCGGTGCCGAACATAGAAATCATCCTCGCGCAGGGCCAGGCTTTCGGGCTTGGCCTTGCCTGCCAGGTAGGCTTTGCTGAGCTTGGTGCGGTCGTAGGGTGCCGCCGCATCGGCCGATACCAGCACCACGCGGCCAGCAAAGCCTTCTTCGCGCAGCGCTTGGGCTGCCATTTGCCCCGCCGCACCGCCGCCCAGTATCACAATGGGATGCTCCTTATCTGATAGGGCTGGGGTAACGGACACCCGCACGCCGCCTACCTCGGCGGTGGGCGTCGCATCGGGCTTGTCGGTGCTGGCGGGCGGGTTGTCGGGCACCGACACGTATACCCTACCCTCGGCCTCGCGCACCGCAAACGTGGGTAGGGCGTCGAGGGCGGGCGGCTCGCAGAGGCTGCCATCAGCTAGCTTGAAACAGGCGTGGTGCCACGGACACACAATCTGACCACCTACTATCCGACCTTTTTCGAGGGGGGCGCCGTAGTGCGGGCAGTGCGCGGCAAAGGCACGATACTGTCCTTCGTACCGGGCTAGCAGCACCTCCGGGCCCTTGTGGGGGGTAGGGAAAGCACGTAGTTCGCCTTCTTGTAAAGCGTCGGCGGGGGCCAGATTAATTTCGGTGGGCATGGCACAGAGCTTGGTGTGGTCTCCACAACGCACGGCAGCACAACCGGGTTGGGCCGGCAGTACGTATTACTATAACAATCGATTTCCCACCACCCTTATCCTCCTTTGTATGGCTACGCCCTACACGCCCATCAGCTGCTCGTTCTACGATGAACTGGAAGCGCTGGCTACCACCCGTCAGCCCTGCCAGCTTGTATACCGCACCCAGCCCGACACACCGCCCGTCACCTACCAAGGCATCATCGCCGACTTATTTATCCAGGATAAAGTAGAGTACCTCCGCCTCACCGATGGCTTCACCCTCCGCCTCGACAACCTGCTGGCTGTAGACCAAAAAGAGCGCCGCGACGTGTGCTAGATGGGGAAATGGTGAGATGGTGAAGTTGTGAAATGGTGAATTTGACGTTCTAGCTGCGCCACTTGCGCAAAATGCGCCGGTAGTATCACCAAAATGTCAAACTCACCATTTCACAACTTCACCATCTCACCATCTCACCACCATACCACCTCACTATTTCACCAACTTAAATAAATGCGGTGTGCTGGTGGGTGCATAGCGACCAAAGGTGGCGGGAAGCTTGTAGCGCAGCTCCGGTAGTAAGTTGTACTCGTCGATGAGGTAGGCCGGGGGCGTGCGCATGTTGTGTGCCAGGCGGAAGGTAGCAGCGTACTCGTTGAGATGGCCAAAATCCTGCTGCGCCAGTCGCCAGTCGAGGTAGGGCGTTGCCAAGCGGTTCGAGAGGTAGGGACGACGGTCGGCGCCCAGCACCAGCAGCGTTTGGCCGTGCAGGCTGGTATAAGCCGGATTGGGCTGTACGGCGTAGGTAGCCTCAATAGGAATAGGCAAAACGGAGCCAAACGGCAGCACGCTCCGGTACCGGATGCCTACCACCGTAGCTATCAGCACCAGCAACAGCAGCTCCAGCAGCCATGGGCGCGGGGCACGCTGCCACAAAAACAGCCCAAAATACGTAAGCGGGGGCAGCACCAGCACCAGCGTGCCCGGCGCCCGACCATCGCCAGCCACTATCACGCCCACGGCCACAAATAGCCATACCAGCATCAGCTGCCTGAACTTGGCCTGAAATACCAGCCCCAGTGCGGTAGCAAATGTGCGCAGCAGCGCTGCCGCCAGCAGCACGCCCGGCAGCACCAGCAGCCGCAGCTGCACTAGGCGCGGCAGCCCGTCGGTGCCGGCCGTGAGGCCACCCAGGGTAGGGCGCAGATGAAACTGGGAGAAAGCCGGCAGCGCATCGGCGTAGAGTAACACCGTGCCCACTACCACATACGGAAAGAAGAAACCGCACAAAAGCAGCAAAAAGCTCCGGAACGAGTTGGCCGCGAAGATGATAACCGCAAACAGCGCTAACACCAGAAACAGCGCCAGCGGCAGGTAGAACAACGCCGCTAGCCCCAACAGAAACCCCGCCTGAAACAGGCGTCGGTTATCGTAGCCCTCGCGGGAGGTAGGCAGCAGCGCACTCAGGGCATACACCACCAACGTGTGCCCTACCAGCAGCGGCGACAGAATATCCAGGTCTGAGGTGAGGCTGGCTACCAGCAGATACGTGAGGGTTGCCACGTAACCGCGCTCGGGGTGCACATCTGCACGGTTGAGCACTTGGTTGAGGCGCACGGCCTGCCCTACCAGCAACGTCAGGGCCAACACTCGGTACAGCCACAGCGGTCGGCTCCCCACGGCTTCGAGCAGGCCAAACAACGTGCTGGCCAGCGGCGCGGTGCTATCGTATAGGTCGCGGTAGGGCATGGCGCCAGTGTGCAGCCGCTCACCAATCAGCAGCGCGTGCAACTCCACGGCCGAAAGCGGCACGCCCAGCCACAGCAGCGGCAGGCGCACGGCCAGCACTAGCACCAGCAGCACCAGTAGGCGCGAGGGAAGCGGACTTTTAAAGAACTGAAGCAGGATGTTGGGGTCTTAGGGTCTTAGGGTCTTAGGGTCTTGGTTGCTGGAACATCAACCAAGACCCTTGGCACGCAAAAGTAGCAAGTACAGGGGCACTGGTTCAACAACCGCAACGGCGAAAGCCTGTTGGGTCACGTAAAACAGGGTAGGGATTTAGCCTTCGTAAAATAAAAAACCAAGGCCCTAAGACCATAAGCCCCTAAGACCCTAATCACCTATCTTTGCCTGTTCTATGGAAAGCAAACGACAGCAAAAAGTAGCCAGCGTACTACAACAGGAACTGGCCGCCGTATTTCAGCGCGACCTGCCGCACCTATTCCCCGGTCTGGCTCCCGGCATCAGCACGGTGCGCGTATCACCCGATCTGGGCATTGCCCGCGTGTACCTGAGCCTGCTACTGGTAGGCGACGGCGAGGCAATGCTGGAAAAAGTACGCGACAGTGGCAAGGAAATTCGTATGGCTTTGGCTAAGCGCATCCGCCAGCAGCTGCGCGTGGTGCCGGCCCTCAGCTTTTTCCTTGACGACAGCGCTGCCTACGCTGCCCACATGGACCAGATATTTGGCGGCATCACCATCCCTGCTACTGATACCGACCAGCCTACCGACGAGGACACGCCCAAACCGCCTACCCGCCCTCGCCTCTTTGCCGACGAAGACGAATAACAAGGTGAAGTTGTGAATGGTGAATTTGTGAATTTTCAGATATCCTCTTTCCTTCCGCCTACTCACAACTTCATAACTTCACAACTTCACCATTTTATCCCTTGCATTACGACCCCATTAAACGCTCGCTGGGCAATGTGTTCAACCGCACGCCGTGGCTGCGGCGCCTGTTTTATCACCTGCTCGATCTGCTGCTGCTGCGCACTTGGCACGTGCACCGCGAGTTGCGCCAGTGGGCCAAGGGCCGCATTCAGGAGCCGCTTACCCTTCTGGATGCCGGCGCTGGCTACGGCCAGTATAGCTACTGGCTGAGCAGCCTGAGCGCCAAATGGCAGATTCTGGCCGTGGACGTGAAGGATGAGCAGGTAGCCGATTCCAATAGTTTCTTCCGAAAGATTGGCCGGCCTCAGGTACAGTTTGCCGTGCAAGACTTAGTGTTGTATCAGGAGCCCAACGCATTTGATCTAGCCTTGTCGGTGGATGTGATGGAGCACATTCTGGAAGATGTGGAGGTGTTCCGCAACATCCACACCTCGCTCAAAGACGGCGGCATGTTGCTTATCTCTACCCCCAGCGACCAGGGTGGTTCCGATGTGCATGGCGACGGCGAAACCAGCTTCATTGAGGAGCACGTGCGCGACGGCTACAACATCCACGAAATTCAGCAGAAGCTGCGCACAGCCGGTTTCGAGCGCATTGAGGCGCGCTACAGCTACGGCGAGCCAGGCCAGATTTCCTGGCGCCTAAGCATGAAATACCCGATTCTCATGCTGGGCAAGTCGCGGCTGTTCTTCCTTATTTTGCCGCTTTACTACCTTCTTGTATTCCCTTTCTGCCTGCTGCTTAACTGGTTTGATGCCCGCACCACCCACGATTCTGGCACTGGCCTCATCGTGAAAGCCTGGAAGTAGTGGTTCTGCCAGTGGTAGCGTATCTTGGGGTGTTGATTTTAGTTTGCAGGATAATGGAAGACAAAAACGATTTGCCGACGCTCTTATTTAAAATGCAGCACCGCTTCAATCATCTGCAAACACAACTCGTACTGGCTCCCAGCCATGTAGCAACGGATGTGCATAGCAGCTCCGAAGAGTTCATGCGTCGCGCCAGCTAGCTTTCCTTTTATCTAATCTAGCCTCCCGCTTCGCCCTACCCACGCCCCGCACGTGAACGTACCTTTGCTCATTGCCCGGCGCTACTTTTTTTCGAAGAAGAAGCGCAACATTATCAGCATCATCTCCAACATTTCGATGGTAGGGGTAGCCGTGGGCACAATGGCGCTCATCATTGTGCTGTCGGTGTTCAACGGACTGGAAGACCTGGTGCGCGGCCTCTACGGCAAATCGGACCCCGACCTGCTGATTTCGGCCATGCAGGGCAAATCGTTTCCCGTCGACAGTGCTTTCGTGGACCGCATATCCGCCATACCCGGCGTGGCCCTCGTAACGCAGGTGATTGAGGACAATGCCCTGCTGCAATACCACGACCGCCAGATGGTGGTGAAGATGAAGGGCATGAGCGAAAACTACTTCGCCCAGAGCAATATCGACTCAGCCATTGTGGAGGGCGACCACCGCCTAGTGCGCGACGGGCAGGATTACGCGCTGTTGGGAGCCGGCGTGCAACACGAGCTGAGTATTGCTCTCGACAACCGTCTCTCGCCTCTGCGCTTGCTCTACCCGCGCAATACGGGCAAGAAAACCCTGTCGATGAACCCCGAAACCGCGTTCAATGAGCAGGCCATTCTGGCCGGTGGCGTGTTCCTGATTGAGCAGCGCATCGACGACAGCTACATCTTTGTGCCACTGGAGTTTGCCCGTGACCTGTTGCGCTACGACAACCGCCGCACCTCCCTGGAAGTACGCGTAGGCGACGAGCACAATGTAGACGATGTGAAAGAGGAATTGCGCCGCGCGCTGGGCGCCAAGTTTCAGGTACTCGACTCCGACGAGCAGCACGTGAGTTTGCTCAAAGCCATTAAGGTAGAGAAGATGTTCGTGTTCATCACCTTCGCCTTCATCCTGCTCATTGCCTCGCTCAACATCTTTTTCTCGCTGTCGATGTTGGTGATTGACAAGAAGAAAGACGTGGCCATTCTGCGGGCTATGGGCGCTACTACGCAGCTGGTACGCAACATTTTCTTGCTGGAAGGTGCCATTGTGGCCATGGTAGGCGCCATCACAGGCTTGGTCCTGGGCGTAGGCATTTGCTGGTTGCAGCAAACGTTTCATCTGGTATCGATGGGCATGGCTACGGCGGTGGTCGACTCCTACCCCGTGAAGATGCAGGCCACGGACATCGTGCTCACGGGCTTGGCCATTGTGGTCATTACCATCAGTGTATCGATTCGCCCGGCGCTGAATGCCTCGCGGCTAGATGTGCGCGATAATTTGTAACCCAGCCCGCATAGGCTTAGTATTCTCTCATAGTGGTCTTGCTTGCCCCACCTGTTTCTGCAAACAGGCGGGAAATCTTGTATATAATTATTCTAATAATACAGTATCAGAATAACCACATTTTAACATTTGTCCTTACTTTCATCTTTGCATCTCCGTCGTCAAACATGAAAGTCTCTACATTACAGCCCTTTCAGATAGTTTATTCGCTACTCGAACACGAATATTTAGGCTATTTATTTGAGTCGTATGTAGTGCAGCGCAATGCCCGCGGCCAACTTACGCTACAACACCAAACGGTTTCGGCGAAGAATGCCCCAGAGTTTGCCGATGGCCTTGACGAGACGGATTTTGAGTTGGTAGCCCTCACCGACCAGATTCAGCAGGATGTGGTGATGAAGGAGTTTTGGCCCAAGAAGAAAACCACGCCCGCCGACTTTTTTCTGAAGATATACGACGCAGACAAAGGCGATAAACACCTTCAGAATACCATCTGTACCTACGTGCAGGAGCGCATGGCGCAGATTCTGGAGCGGCTGACGGGTAAGCAGGTGTTTATTATGGGCAAAGACGGTGAGCCTACCTGGCATGAGATTGAGGTAGCGCCCGAGCCAGCCAGCGTACTGTTTCACTTTCGGCGCAACGAGGACAACACGCACTACTTTCCTACCATTCAGTACCAAGGGCAGAAGCTCGACTTCCAATATAAAAACGCCGTGATTGTGTGCGCCCAGCCAGCCTGGCTGTTGCTCAACGACCGGCTCTACCACTTCCGCAACGAGGTAGACGGCAAAAAGCTACAACCCTTTCTGAACAAGAAGTTTATTGTGGTACCGCGGCAGGTGGAGGAAAGCTACTACCAGCGTTTTGTGGCCCCGCTCGTGGAGTCGTTCGACGTGCACGCACGCGGCTTCGACATCAAATCGGAGCGCTACGTGGCCCGGCCGCGCCTTACGTTCTCGGATGTGGCCACTGCCATGGTAGCCGAGCCGGAGCCGCCTACCCGTGGTCCCGGCCGCCGGCCCGCCGTTGACACGGCGCCGGCTGTGGCCGCACCTAGCAGCCACATTCACTTCGACCTTTCCTTCCAATACGGCGGCCACACGGTGCCACGCGGCCACGACAAAAGTGTGTGCGTACGGTTGGAAAAAACGGATGATAGCTACGTATTTCATCGCCTGATTCGCAATCTGGAGCAGGAACAGGAGCTGATTCGGGCATTGCAGGACCGAGCCTTGGAAGTGCGCGACGGCCATGCTGTGCTGGACAAAGCCACCGCCTTCCGCTGGCTGCACCTGCACGCCGACGACCTCACGCGCTTGGGCTTTACGGTGCAGCAGGGCGCCACGTCGAGCAAGGACTATTTCATTGGCGAGGTAACGGTGCAGGTAGGCATCACGGAAACCAACGACTGGTTTGACGTGCACGGCACGGTGCATTTCGGGGAGTTCGAGGTGCCGTTCATCAAGCTACGGCCGTATATTCTGAACAAGCGCCACGAGTATCGCCTACCCAACGGCCAGATTGCCATTATCCCGGAGGAGTGGTTTGCGCAGTACCTCGAGCTGTTTGCTTTCGCCGAGGAACACGAGCAAAGCCTTACCCTGCGCAAGCACCACTTGGCCTTAGTTACTGATTTACAGAACGGTAATCTGGCCGAAGTGACCATGACGCGCAAGTTGGAAAAGCTGCGCGAGTTTGAAGCCGTGGAGGACAAGCCCATGCCCACCGGCTTTCGGGGCACGTTGCGCCCCTACCAAAAAGCCGGCTACAACTGGCTGCACTTTGTGCAAGACTACCACTTTGGCGGCTGCCTGGCCGACGATATGGGCCTGGGTAAGAGCGTGCAAACGCTGGCACTGTTGCTACAGCGCAAGGAAAGCGGAGCAGCCAGCGGGGCGGCATCCCTATTGGTAATGCCTACCTCCCTGATTTACAATTGGCTAGGTGAAGCGCAAAAATTTACCCCTGCCCTGCGCGTACTTACTTACACGGGCACTTACCGTGAAAAAAACGTAGAGCAGTTTCAGGGCTACGATCTTATCCTGACCAGCTACGGCATTGTGCGGCTGGATATCGAGCTACTGAAAACATATAAGTTCGACTACGTGATTCTGGATGAGTCACAGGCCATCAAGAACCCCAGCTCTACCACTTCCCAGGCTGTGCGGGGGCTGCACTCGCGCCACCGCCTGATTCTGACGGGCACGCCGGTGGAAAACAGCACCATGGATTTGTGGTCGCAGATGTCGTTTATTAATCCCGGATTACTGGGCACGCAGCATTTCTTTCGGAAGGAGTTTCTGAAGCCGATTGAGAAAGGCAAAGACGAGGGCAAGATGCGCCGTTTGCATACCCTCATCAAGCCCTTCATTCTGCGCCGGCACAAAGCTCAGGTAGCCACCGAGTTGCCTGCGAAGATAGAGAACCTGAGCTACTGCCCCATGACGGAGGAGCAGCAGCAGTGCTACGAGGAAACCAAGAGCTACTACCGCAACAAGATTCTGCAAAACATTGAGGAGCACGGCACAGCCAGCACCCAATTTATGCTGTTGCAAGGCCTCACCAAGCTCCGCCAGATTGCCAATCACCCCCGCATGGCCCACGAGGACTACGAGCACGAGTCGGGCAAGCTGCGCGAGGTAGTGCGTATGATTCGGAACGTGGTAGCGGAGGGCCACAAGGTATTGGTGTTCAGCCAGTTTGTGAAGCACCTGGATATCGTGCGGCACGTACTGGACGAGAAATCTTTGCGCTACGCCTACCTTGATGGCAACACCCGCGAGCGGCACAAGGAGGTAGCGCGCTTCCAGGAAGACGAAAAGCTGCGCATTTTCCTGATTTCGCTGAAGGCTGGCGGCGTGGGCCTCAACCTCACCGCTGCCGACTACGTCTTCATTCTCGACCCGTGGTGGAACCCCGCCGTGGAAGCCCAGGCCGTAGACCGCGCCCACCGCATTGGGCAGGAGCGCACGGTGTTTACCTACAAGTTCATCACGAAGAACACGGTAGAGGAAAAAATCCTGGCCCTGCAAAACAAGAAAATCCAGCTCGTCACAGAGTTGATTACGACCGACGAGGCCATTATTAAGTCGCTGACGAAGGAGGATATTGAGGAACTCCTGGGGTAACAGACACACAACCGGCTGTGCTTCTACCCCATACAGTAAACCGTACCGTAACGTACTACTACTCCCCGCCCGTCGGCAGGTGCCGGTTGAAATAGGTTTGCAAAATGTCGTTGACTTTCTCCTTAGTCAGCGGCTTGCTCAAGAACCCGTTGATGTTCAACTGCTCCATCCGCGCCATATCCTGCGGGTGCAAGGACGTAGTCAGCATTACGATGATGATGGCGTGCTTTTGGGGCAGGTCCAGGTTCGCATAGGCTTCCAGGAACTCAAAGCCGTTCATCACGGGCATTTTTACGTCCAGCAGAATAAGGGCTGGGCATGAAGGAGATGCACTCTGGCAATGTTCTTCTACCAGCAATAGCGCCTCCTGCCCATTCACGGCCGTCAGCAGCGTATCCGTTACAGATAGTCGCTTCAGTAGTAGCTGATTCAGGTAGTTAGTAGTCTGATCATCATCTACCAGTAGGGCACAGGCTAGCTTATGCATAGAAATATTTAAGAGTAAAGAATACTTGATTTTTTAGCACAAACGTGGCAACTAGCTAACGACGAAAATACACCGAAAACGTAGATCCTTCACCTACCGTGCTTTGCACCCCAATACGACCACCCGCGTTTTCCATGATTTTCTTGACCATGTACAGTCCAATCCCACTACCCTCTACGTGGTCGTGAAATCGCTCGAACATGGTAAATAGCTTGTGTTGATGCGTGGTCAAGTCAAGGCCCAGGCCATTATCCTGCACCGCTAGCACCAAGTATTCTTCCGTCGGTTGACACCATACGCGCACTTGGGCAACCCGCTCTGCCGCCCGATACTTCAGAGCATTACTGAGCAGATTATAGACCACACTACGCAGATTTTTTTCCGAGAATTGTACCGTCGGGCAATCTGCTACTTGCACCTCTACCTGCGCGCCCAACTCCGTAATCAGCGGCTCCAAATCCAGGTATACGTCCTGAATAACAGCCTGCAACGACAGCACTGCCGTAGGCGCGGCGTATTCTTTTTGCAGCTTGGTAACTTCCGTAAGGTGGTCGAGGGTGCGCTTAAACCGGTCCACCGAGTCCTGCATCATACCCAGAATCGGGCCTACCTGCTCCTGCTCAGCATTGGCGATGGGCAGCTCCTGTAACAAGGCGTACAGCAGCCCTTCGATGTTGCTAATGGGCGCTTTCAAGTCATGCGAGGCCGTGTAGATAAAGTTATCCAGGTCCACATTGGCGCGTTGCAGTTGGGCATTGTTTTCCCGCAGCTGCTGCTGGGCCTGATCGATGCGGGCCTGTGCCAGCTTATGCTCGTGAATATCGGTGCAGGTACCAATCCACTGCATAATCTCGCCCTGCTCATCGTAGGAGGGTAGGGCGCGGCTGAGCATCCAGCGGTAATTACCCAACTGGTCGCGCAGACGGAACTCGGCATCGAACACGTGGCCGCTAGCCAAGGACTGCTCCCACTGGGACGCCGCCACCTGGCTATCGTCGGGGTGCTGGTAGTCTTGCCAATATACCTGGTCGCCCTGGCGGTAGTTGTGCCCGGTATAGTCTACCCAGCGGCGGTTGAAATACGTAAAGGTGCCCTGCGGATCGGCCGTCCAGGCAATCTGCGGAATGCCCTCCAGCAAGCGGCTCACTTCGGCGGCGGCCTGCTCGATACGCTGCCGGGCGGCTTCCTGCTGCTTCAGCGCCTGCTGCTGCCGGTTGATTTCCGCGTTCTGCTCTGCTACCAGCGCCTGAATGGCTTTGATTTCGCGTTGGGCTGATAAGTCGGTGAGGATGACCGCCAACACCAGCCCCCCGTTGAAGTGCAGCACGTTGGCCGACAGCGCCAGCGGCAGTAGCTGGCCCGTGGGAGTACGCAGCGGCAGCTCGTTTTTGCTCTTACCCTGCTCCCAGCCGTTGGTTAGCATCGTATGCCAAGCCGCCTGAAAGTCAGCGGGCACAAACACGGCGAAAGCAGCCCCAATGATTTCCTCCAGGCCCCGGTGCAACAGCTCGGCCAAGGTTGCATTGGCGTATAGGATCATACCTTCCTGACTCAGCAGCATGGCCCCTTCGTTCATCTGCTCAATCAGAGTGCGGTAGCCTTGGTCGGCACCCTCCAGCGTAAAGATGCGCGGCCCGTCGGCGCTCTGGATGGCCAACGCGTCTACGGCGCCCGTACGCACGGCCGAAATCAGGTCTTCGGCTTCCTGCAAACGAAGGAGTAGCTCCTCGTTTGCCTGGGTCAGCGCCTCAACAGTCAGCTCAATTTCAGGCATTTGCATCGTCGCTAGCAGATAAATCGGGGAGACCCAGTGCGGCCAGCACCACGGCCCGGTCCGATAGGTCGCCGATGAGGCGGCGAGCTGGCAGAGGCCGCTGGCGAACCAGGGTAGGCGCCGCAATAATCTGCTCTTGCTTGGCTAACAGAGGTTGTTGATAAATATCCACAATCAGCAGCTCATACCGCCCCGGCAGATACTCTTCGCAGATGCTTTTGATATTGCGCACGGCGCGGGTAGAGTTGGGCGTGGCTCCGGTAATAAACAGGTGAAATACGTAGTCGGCCTCGGCGAGCGTCGGCGGCGGTTCGGCCTCCATGCTTACTGCTCGTGGCTCTCCAGCGGTCGGATATCTAGCCCCACCAACACGCGCTCCTGGTTTGATAAGTCGCCGATGATGCGACGAATAGGCGCCGGCACCTTGCGCACCAGGGTAGGAATAGCCAGAATCTGGTCACCCTCAGCCAGCTGTGGATTTTTCAGCAAATCAATCACTTCCAGCTGATAGCGTCCTTTCAGAAACCGCTCGCAATACTGCTGTAAATTTTTCAGGGCAGTAACCGATTTCGCGGTTTGCCCGGCTACGTACAGGCGTAGCTCCCAGGTTTCTTTCTCCATAGTAGGGGTAGTAGCAGCAAGCGCGTTTTCCACAGGCAGGCAGATAGGGCTATTCGTCGTCGGCAGTACGACCAATAGAGATGCGGGCAATATGCTGCCGGCCTTTCCGGATGGTCTCCTGACGCGTGGTTTCTTCGGTGTTAATCTGTCGCAGTTCTTCTTCTACCGTTTCAAACTCGGTGCGCAGGTTAGCAATGGTAGCCTCTAATACGCGACGCTTGCGTTCCAGTTCACGGTCTTTGCGGTCCAGCTCCTGCTGGCGGTTGGCCGCCTGGGCCTCATCCTGCAATTCCTGGGTATGGCGGCTTGCGCCCGTCAGGATACCGGTGGGTCCGATAATCACATCCAGCAGCTGAATACCTTGGTCCGTTACCAGAAACTCGCGCACTTGGTTGGAGTGCCCCATCCCGCGTGCCTTGATGATGCTCAGGCCCCGGTTTCGCTCCCCGATACCTTCCAAGTCGCGCACGCCAATCCAGGTATCCACCAACGACGATATTCCCTCTTCGGTCATATCCTGCTGGCCGCTGCGCGGGCTGATGAGGGCCGTGAACAAGGCCGTGATGCCCTGTACCTTCAGAAAATCAATCAGCCGTGTGAGCATGCTGCGCACCTCTGTGAAGCTACCCACCGATATCAGGTTGGTGATAGGGTCGATGACCACCGTTTGGGGCTGATGCTTATTGATCAGCTTATGAATGGTGACCAAGTGGCGCTCCAGCCCATTGAGGGTAGGCCGCGAGGCCTCTATCACGAGTAGGCCCTGATCCAGAAACGGCTGCAGGTTCAGCCCCACCGACAGCATATTGCGCACCAGTTGCTGGGGCGACTCTTCGAATACGAACATCAGGCAACGCTCGCCCCGACGGCACGCTTCGGCCGCAAAAATGGTAGCCAGCGTGGTTTTGGCGGTACCCGCCATGCCCGTTATCAGTACGCTGCTGCCTCTGTAAAAGCCTCCGCGTCCAAACATCTCGTCCAGCGCCGGCACCCCCGACGATATAATATCGTTGGATACGCCATGATTCAGATTCAGCGAGGTGATGGGCAGCACCGAGAAACCATCTGTGGTGATGAGGTAGGGATACTCGTTGGTGCCGTGCGTACTGCCGCGGTACTTCACAATGCGTAGACGCCGGGTGGTAATCTGGTCAATCACGCGGTTATCAAGCAGAAGCACGCAGTCCGACACGTATTCTTCCAGCCCCTGACGCGTAAGCGTGCCTTCGCCCCGCTCGGCCGTGATGATGGTCGTAACGCCCTTATCCTTCAGCCAGCGAAACAGCCGCCGGATTTCGGAACGCAGCACGGCCTCGTTGGGAAAGCCCGAGAACAGCGCTTCTACCGTGTCCAGCACCACGCGCTTGGCCCCAATGGAGTCGATGGCGTAGCCCAGACGGATAAATAAGCCCTCCAAGTCGTACTCGCCGGTTTCCTCAATCTCGGAGCGGTCAACGTGCACATGGTCGAGGCGCAGCATTTTGTCAGCCTGCATCTGGGGCAGATCGAAGCCCAGCGAAGCCACGTTGGTCGCCAGCTCGGCGGCCGTTTCCTCGAAAGTCATCAGCACGCCTGGCTCGTCGTAATCCAAAATACCGCGCACCAGAAACTCAATGGCCATCAGGGTCTTGCCGCAGCCCGCGCTACCGCATACCAGGGTAGGGCGGCCTTTGGGCAATCCACCTTCCGTAATTTCATCTAACCCATCAATCCCAGTGGGCGACTTAGGCAGCACTGGCAAAGGAATATGCTTCTCTTCCATGCAGAATAGTTTTTTCAATAGCGAAATCTCGCACAAGATACAGGTTTGTTAACGGAGATATCGTTCAGCTTCTGACGCCATTCCAGTTGCGTGGCAACCGCAGATTGCTGTCCTCAACCAAACCCATGCTGTGTCCGTTTGGCAGGTATGCACCTTCTTCTTCGTACTCGCGTGGCCCAGACGCCCGCCCGTGTGCTGGCCGGCTTCGACCGCACGCTGTTTATGGCGCTGGCTCCACCATTTCCCAAACTGCGCCTGCTCCGTTTCGACGGCAGCTGCCCCGGCGACCACGTGGAGATTGAGCTGGCCGTAGGGCCAAAGCGCTGGCGCTGGACCAGCCTCATCACTGAGGCCGGCCAGCTTCCCAATGGGAGCCAATACTTTATAGACGAAGGCCAGGAGCTACCCGCTCCGTTGCGCTACTGGCGCCACCGCCACCTTATAGAGCCTGACCCGCGCGGCAGGGGTAGCGTGATTGTGGAGGACATCACCTACCGCACCGGTTCGCGGGTGTTGGACATGCTGTTGTATCCGGCCTTCTGGGCGCAGTTTGCCTACCGCCGGCCAGTGTACCGGCGCGTATTTGGCCGACCGTAGAAACAGGTGCCATTTCGTTCTGCGCGCACTTGTCGCGCGCTATATTGCCCGCGCTGCCGTATACGGCTGAACCGTTCTTCTCCTTGCCGCTGCCAACTCCCTGTTCTATGCTGATTGCTGCTACCCTTCGCCGCTTGCGGTTGCCTTCTCTTCTAGTTCTTAGCCTTCTGCTGCTCAACTTGGCAGTAGGCTGCCGGAGCGCGCAGTCTGTGTCGTCGTCTGCCTACCAGGTACACTTGGCGCTACCGGCCGTGGCCGTAGCACCTCCCGCCCTACCTGCCCCTACCCCAGCTGCACCACCGGCCACGCCAACTGCCACCGCCACTGTGCCGCCACCAACCCACATTGCGGCGCCTGCCAGCCACAACATAACTGCTGCGCCTGTTGCCCGCACCCCTACCCCCAAACCCATGCCGCAACGGCTGGCAAAACTGGTGCGCCGCGCCGCGCACCACCCACTGCCTACCCAGCACAACACCACGGAAGTTGGCTTGGGCACTACGGTGCTGGGTGTACTGGGCCTGATTGTAGCACCCATTGCCTTACTTGGCCTGTTGATTTGGGGTGGCCCGGTGTGGGCCATTCTGTTGGGCCTGGCTGCCATAGCCGTGCTGGTGGCCTATATCGACCCGTTTCGGTAGGCCACGCACCGACTGTGGCCTACCGGTGGCGCACGAGCAAATAGAACGGGCTACCTTTGTAGTTCACTTGTTTGTTTTGCCTCATGCCTGCCACTATCACGCTCAAACCCGGAAAAGACCAATCCTTGCGCCGCCGCCACCCGTGGGTGTTTTCGGGGGCCATTGCTCGCTTGCAGGGCGAGGTGGTGGAGGGCGAAGCCGTGATGGTGCTGGCTCACGGAGGCGAGGTGCTGGGGGTAGGCCACTATGCGCCTGGCTCCATTGCCGTGCGCATGTTGGATTTTGGACCGGAGGCGCAATTGCCGGAGGCAGCGTTTTGGGAGGATAAGCTACGCAATGCCTATCAGCTGCGCCATAACCTGGGCCTCACGGGCCAGGGCACTACCAACGTCTACCGCCTGGCGCACGCCGAAGGCGACGGCCTACCCGGCCTGATTATCGACGTGTACGGCGACGTGGCCGTGGTGCAAGCCCACAGCGCTGGTATGTACCGCGCCCGTCCGCACATTGCGGCAGCCCTGCAAGCGGTGGTGCCCGGCCTGCGCGCCATCTACGACAAAAGCGCCGAAACCGTACCCGCCAAGGCCGCGCCAGACGCCAAAAATGGCTACCTGTTGGGCGAGAGCAACGGCCAGGAGCACATCGTGCACGAAAACGGCCACCGCTTTGCCGTGGATTGGGAAACGGGGCAGAAAACTGGCTTCTTCATCGACCAGCGCGACAACCGTGCCCTGCTGGCCCGCTACGCTCCGGGCAGGCGGGTGCTGAATACGTTTTGCTACACCGGCGGCTTCTCGGTGTACGCCCTGGAAGCCGGCGCCGAGCTGGTGCACTCCGTCGATTCCAGCAAGCGAGCTATTGAGCTAACGGAACGCAACGCGCAACTCACCCAGCACGCCGACCGTCACGAGGCCTATGCCCAAGACGTATTTACCTTCCTGAAAGACCGCCACAATCAGTACGACCTTATTGTGCTCGATCCGCCGGCCTTTGCCAAGCACCTCTCGGCCCGCCACAACGCCCTGATGGGCTACAAGCGCCTGAACGTGGCCGGCATCCGGCAGATTGCACCGGGCGGGCTGCTGTTCACCTTCAGCTGCTCGCAGGTGGTGAGCATGGAGTTGTTTGAGGGCGCCATTATGGCGGCGGCTATTGAGGCCGGCCGGCCGGCGCGTATTCTGCACCGCCTCACCCAACCCGCCGACCATCCCGTGAGTTTGTTTCACCCGGAGGGCGAGTATCTGAAGGGGCTGGTGCTGGCGGTAGAGTAGAACGGCGGGAAAATTGCCGGGTACGGTGAACCAGCAGTTGGATAGCTTGTCTGCTGCCGGTTCCTCTATGCGCGCTATCTTTTTAGTATTGCTGATTGTTGCTTGCACGCTACCAGCCTGTGAGCAGCAACGTTCTCCTACCCAACCAACAGCGCCAACCACGGCAACCGATACCATTGCCACGGCATGGCCGGCTACCCTACCCTCGCCGCCCCCCGATACCGTAGATGGCAGCCGCACCCACCTGGGCTACCAAACCGAACACGACACGGCTTTCTTCATTGGGCAGCAACGCTACCGCCTGCTGCTACGCGCCGAAACCGACTCTACCAAACCGCTGACAACGGTATCGGAAGGTGTTGTGGGCGAAGCGTTTGCCGATGATACCAGCACCTTTGTTCAAACCCGACTGGTGCGTGGCTACGAGGGCGGCCCGGTTATCATGCTGCTTGATGCAGCTGGGCGGCAAGTGTTTCGGCGTCGGTTGCGCAAGCAGGACTTCTTTGGCGTAGCCAGTCGGGATATTGCGACAGTGAGTGAGCCACAATGCCCCCGGTTTACCGGCTACCACGCCCCCAGCCAAGTGCTAGCTTTGGCACTGAACATCGGCATTCCGTACAGCGATGTGGCGCAGCAGTGCGTTATCCTATTGGGTATTGATGGACGAGTGCGAAGATTGGCTACCAGCTACTTATCTAATTGGGAAGCGTCCGATTGCGAGCCGCGCCTACTTCCCGATGGCACAGTGCTGACCTGCCAGGAGCTGCTACCCCCAGTCGGGAAACCAATAAGCCTGCTGAAGCCGAAGTCGCAGCTGGTAGCAGCTTTCCCACTCACTGATTCTACCCTGTTCACCGCGTATCGGTACGGCGAATACCGCACAGAAGCAGCTACCGCAAGTGACAGTAAGCCCAACGTAAGCGCAGAGTTTGCTGCTCCAGAATGGGTAGCCGACCCACGCAAGCGCAACGCGCCCAACGCTTTCATCCTCAGCCGACAGGGGCAAATTTTGCAAGCCTTCCGCTACGCAGGGTACGGTGGGGTTATTGGCTACGAAGTGCCGCGGCGCTACGTGTGGCAAACGCACACCTACTACCTGCTGGATGAGCAGCGCGGCGTACAGCTACTCGATAAACACCACCCAAAAGCTGTCACTGAGGTGACGTTTCAGCAGATGCAGCGTTTCCAAAAGCCACAACGCCCGGCAGAAATTCGCTTCGCTATCGTAACGGAAACGGCGGCGTTTGCTTTGTACGTTGATCCGGCGCAGCCTACCCGGCTGCGCTATGAGAAGATAAAAGAGAAAGTAGAATGACAAGACTTATCAGGTGGGCAATATGAAAGCCCTAGCGGAACGACACTACTCGTTTCTACCCATGAACAGATAATGCAGGCTACATTCCACCCGAAGCGCTTTAGCAAGAGTGTATATTATTTTAAGAATGTGCGCTTTACATGCTATTCTTGCTGCCGCCGAATGTACTTTATAATAGTAGCTATATGGTAGACACCCTACCCAACCCATGGAGTTTCTTTAACGGGAATAAAAGCATCTACTCTCCGAATGGCAAACAACGTTTGCAATTCGGAGAGCTACAAGAGCGCAACCAGGGTGGGCCGTTGTGGGGAAATTGCAATTGGGTGCAAGCCGATGGTATAGTTGTGCCGCTGCCTGGCATATACGGCGGCCCACCTGTTTGGGACACTATGGGTCACCGGGTAGCCCTACCTCGCTGGACACGCTTCTCGTGCCACGATCAGCAACTAGCTCTGCTGGATACGCAGCTCTGCAAGCTGATAGTATTCAAGCAAGGTTTCAGTGTTTTACATCTTCAAAATCTTAATAAGCTAGTGCTTACGGGAGTTGATAGCCCGATTCACCGGCCGCAGATAGTACATTTTATGCTGGCTACGGAAGCTATTCAGCGGGTTTTCGAGTTATAGGAGCCGATACACCTTCTGTCTGTTTCGTGACCTACCAAAAAACGACTCCTTCTCCCGCCCTCATCATTGGTGCTGGCATTGCGGGCATTGCCACGGCCGTACGGCTGGCGGCGGCCGGACACCCGGTTACGGTCCTAGAGGCGCAGGAATCCTTCGGGGGAAAGATGCACCAGCTGACGCTGCCCGGTGGCTACCGCTTCGACGGCGGCCCGTCGTTGTTTACCCTCCCCCATCTGGTAGACGAGCTGTTTCGGCTGGCTGGGCGCAACCCCGCCGATTATTTTCGCTACGAACGCCTCGACCCCATCACGCACTACTTCTTTGCCGATGGAGCCCGCGTGACGGCCTGGGCCGATGAGGCCAAATTTGCGCAGGAGGTAGAGGAAAAGCTCGGTACACCAGCCGCCGACGTACGCCAGTTTTTGGCGCAAAGTGAAAAGTCCTACCGCGCCACGGAAGGCACGTTTTTGCACAAATCATTGCACAAAGCCGGCACCTACCTCAGCCTCGAAGTCCTGAAGGCCGTGGCTGCCCTACCCCAGCTGGGCCTGCTCAGCACCATGCACCAGCGCCACACCCGCGCTTTCCCAAAAGACCCGCGCCTGGTGCAGCTCTTCGACCGATTTGCTACCTACAACGGCTCCGACCCCTACCAGGCCCCGGCCACACTTTCCCTGATTCCACACCTGGAGCACGGTATTGGCGCCTACTACCCCGAAGGCGGTATCTACGCCATTGCCCAAAGCCTGGTGCGGCTGGCCAAAGAGCTGGGCGTACAATTCCGGTACAACGAGCCGGTGGAGGAAATCTTGGTGGACAACGGGCGGGTTACGGGCGTGCGCACGGCACATGGCCGGTACGCAGCTCCACTGGTGGTCAGCAATATGGATGTGGTACCTACCTACCGCAAGTTGCTGCCCAGCCAGCCCGCGCCCGAGCGCACCTTGGCGCAGCCGCGTTCCTCTTCGGCACTTATCTTCTATTGGGGGGTAGGCGCCGAATTTCCTGAGTTGGGCGTGCACAATATCTTCTTCTCCGAAGATTATAAACAGGAGTTCGACGCCATTTTCCAGCAGAAAACCGTCAGCTCCGACCCTACCGTGTACGTTAATATCACCTCTCAAAAAACGCCTGGGGATGCTCCCGCCGGCCACGAGAACTGGTTTGTGATGGTGAACGTGCCCCACGATCAGGGCCAGGATTGGCCCGCACTGGTGGCTCAAACCCGCGCCGCCGTACTAGCTAAAGTGAGTCGGGTGCTGGGCCGGGAGGTAGAGCCCTTGCTGCGTGCCGAGCAGGTATGGGACCCACCGGGCATTGCCGGGCGCACGTCGTCGTTTGGGGGCGCGCTCTACGGCAGCTCCAGCAACAACATGCTGGCGGCGTTTTTGCGGCACCCCAACTTTGCGCGGCAGTTGCCGGGACTATACTTCTGCGGTGGCTCAGTGCATCCGGGAGGAGGCATTCCACTGTGCTTGCTTTCGGCGCGCATTGTGGCCGACCTAGTGGCGCAGGAAGCCCAGTAGCCGTTGGCAGTGTAATTTTTTCTAGACCTTTGGCTGGGTAAGCGACGGCTACGCTCTATCTTCGGCGGCTCAACCTTTGCTTACTGCCGGCCGTTTGCTTCTGTTACTGGCCGCTGCCCCATGCATTGGCCCTACCCTCCTCATGCCTCACACCGATCCTACCTACTCGCCGCCTACTGCGCCGGTTGCGGACCCGGCCGCCCGGCGCCGTCGCTTGCGGCTCGCGCAGGGCGTGCTGCTCCTGTTCTACGTCACGGGGTTTCTGGGCTTAGCCTTCTCACAAGACCCTTCCTTTTTCCTGCAATTCGTACCGCTGAATTTGCTGCTCACGGCGGCGCTGCTCTTTGCCTTTCAGCCGAACAAGAGCGGCGTATTTATCGCCTTTTCTATCACGACGGTGGTAGTTGGGTTTCTGGTAGAAGTACTGGGAGTGCGCACAGGGCTTTTATTTGGCGAGTACACTTACGGCACTACCCTAGGCTGGAAAGTGCTGGAAACGCCGCTTATTATTGGCGTCAACTGGTGGATACTTACGTACGCGAGTACCGTGCTGAGCCGCTACGTACCCGCGCCGGAGTTTGTACGAGCTCTGCTGGCCGCCTTGCTGATGGTAGGGCTGGATGTATGCATCGAGCCGGTAGCTGTGCACTTCGACTTTTGGCAATGGCGCTACCAGGTTATTCCCTTCCAAAACTTCAAAGGCTGGTTCGCCATTGCCTTGATTTTGCAAGTGTACGCCAACCGCACGCACTTCACAAAGCGTAACGAGCTGGCCCCCTTCGTGTACTTGCTGATGTTGCTGTTCTTCTTCGGCCTGGGCTTCTTTTTAAAATAATGAAGTGGTGAGTTTGATGTTCTACTTGCACTATTTACGCAAGTAGAACATCAAACTCACCACTTCACAAACTCACCATTTCACCACTAGTTAATCGACACGCGTACCTTTTTGGTGTACTCGCGCAGGGCGGTTTTGAAATCGCCGCCGTGGTCGCGCATGTGGTTGAGGATAAAGATGGCGGCAAATACGTGTGTAAGTTGCTCACCTTCGTCCTCGCCTGCTACCTCAAGATCGGGCTGGCGCTCGTCTAGCAGCGCTTCTTCAGCTTCCACCAGGCTTTGCAGCGTTTGGGTTTCCACCAACTGCTTGATAACGGGCATTTTCATGACAACAGACTAATTGAGACGGCTAATGAGGCCGGCAACGGCTTCTTCTTTGCTGGCCGATACAGTTTCCAGCAGCTGACCGTCCTCAAATACAGCGAAGAACGGCAGCGTGGTCACGTTGGCACGTTTGCGAGCTTCAGGGCTATGCTCGGCATTTACATCCAGGAACAGAATGCCTTGGTTCTGCTCAGCCTCTGAGAGGCGCTTGAACTTAGGGGTAAACAGGCGGCAGTTACCGCACCAGTCGGCGTAGTACTTTACTACCACCTTTTTATTTTCTTCCAGCAGTTGCTGAAAATCGGCGTCAGTTGCTTTCGTTACGGGCATACTCAATGTGGTTTAGGAACCACAAAGGTAAGCATGGATTTGCAGACACGAATTCTGTGGAATAGCGCTAAAAAGCAACACATCCTTTATGAGAACGTCATTCCGAGCTTGTCGAGGAATGACGTTCTACTGGTTCTAACTGAACAGCAACCTATTCGCTAACGCCTTGATTGGCAGCCAGCTCGGCATTGAGCTTCTTGGTAGCGTCGCGGCGCACGCGGCGGGCAATATGGATGCTCAACTCGTAGAGTAGCACAATAGGAATCGTGACAATAATCTGAGACGTGATTTCTGGGGGCGTGATGATGGCGGCTACAATCAGGATAATCACGATGGCGTGCTTGCGGTACACGGTCATAATTTCGGACGTAACCAGCCCTGCCTTAGCCAAGAAGAACACAATCATGGGTAGCTCGAACACCAGCGCGCACGACAACGACATGGTGGTGAGCGTACTCAGGTAGCTTTGCAGGTCAATCTGGTTTTCAATGGTCGGATCGACGTTGTAAGCAGCTAAGAAGTTGATACTCAGCGGCGCCGCAATGTAGTAGCCGAATAGCAGCCCTGTCAGGAATAGAATTGACACGAAGAACACTGCTCCCCGCGAATTGGCCTGCTCCTGAGGGTAGAGGCCTGGCCTGATGAAGCGCCACAGTTCCCAGAACAGGTAGGGAAAGCCCAGCACCAGCCCCACAATAAAGGAAGTGCTGATGTGCATGGTTAGCTGTCCGCTCATCTCGCGGTTTTGAATCACGAAGCCGATTTTGTCGATGCACAAATCCGGGGCGCCAATGGATTGCCCCAGTCGGCAAAACATGCGATAAGTCCAGAAATCCGGCCGCGACGGCCCCAGAATCAAATCGTGGAACAGGAACTCCTTGGAGAAGAAAGCGCCCAGCGAAAACACCACCACCGCAATAGCTGCCCGGATAATGTGCCAGCGCAACGCCTCCAAGTGGTCGATGAAGGACATTTCCTGCTCGGCCTGTCCGGATTGAAGATATTGTTGATCCACGAACTAGTGAATGATTGAATGAGTGGATGAGTGAGTGTGCTGGGTAAGCAACAATGAGAGACAAACGAAAACGGCCGTCGTTAGGATGTTGACGGCCGTTTTTCTCTACTCATTTGCCCTTCAACCCGCACGCATCCCCTAAAATTAGGCAAACAGCGGAAACTGTTCCATCCACTCGTTTATCTCGCCGCGGGCCCGCGTCAGGTAAGCGTCGTCGGCGTTGTGTGTGAGCACGTTATCAATGAAGTCGACAATGCGGGCCATGTCTGGTTCGCGCAAGCCGCGGGTAGTTACAGCGGCCGAACCAATGCGCATGCCGCTGGTCACGAAGGGCGACTTATCATCAAAGGGCACCATGTTTTTGTTGATGGTGATATCAGCCTTGATGAGGGTATTCTCAGCCAGTTTACCAGTCAGCCCTTTCGAGCGCAGGTCAATAAGCATCAGGTGGTTATCGGTGCCGCCGGAGATAATCTGGTAGCCGCGTTCCAAGAAGCCGGTAGCTAGTGCCTGCGCGTTGCGTATTACTTGCTGGGTGTACTCGGCGTAGGCTTCGGTGAGGGCTTCGCCGAAGGCCACAGCCTTGGCACCAATCACGTGCTCCAGCGGGCCGCCCTGCGTGCCGGGAAACACGGCCGAGTCGAGCAGGGCCGACATCATGCGCGTTTCGCCTTTAGGAGTCTTCAGGCCGAATGGGTTTTCGAAGTCCTTGCCCAGCAGAATGAGGCCACCGCGCGGGCCGCGCAGCGTTTTGTGGGTAGTAGTGGTAACGATGTGGCAATGCTCAAACGGATTATTCAACAACCCTTTGGCAATCAGGCCCGAAGGATGGGAAATATCAGCCAGCAACAAGGCCCCTACCTCGTCGGCGGCTTCGCGCAGAGCCTGGTAATCCCAGTCGCGGGAGTAGGCCGAGGCACCGCAGATAATGAGTTTGGGCTGCTCGCGTCGGGCGATTTCCTTCACTTTCTGCCAGTCGATGAGGCCAGTTTCGGGCTCCACACCATAGAACGATGGCCGGTAGAGCTTACCCGAAAAGTTGACTGGCGAACCGTGCGTGAGGTGGCCGCCGTGCGAGAGGTCGAAGCCAAGGATTTTGTCGCCGGGGTTGAGCACGGCCAGCATCACGGCGGCGTTGGCCTGGGCGCCGGAGTGCGGCTGCACGTTCACCCACTCCACCCCAAACAGCTGCTTGGCCCGGTCGATGGCCAGCTGCTCAATCTGGTCTACTACCTCACAACCGCCGTAGTAGCGCTTGCCGGGCAGGCCCTCGGCGTATTTGTTGGTCAGAATGGAACCCTGCGCCCGCATCACCTGCTCCGATACGTAGTTCTCGGAGGCTATCAGCTCGATGCCGTGGGTCTGGCGCTGCTTTTCTTGTTGAATCAAATCGAACACCACGGTGTCCTGGGCGATGGCGGGGGCTTGCGTTTCCATACGTCAAAGGTAGGACGAAGCCGGGTAACAATCAGCACACAACCGATAGCAATACGGGTGGTGCTTTATCGGCCTCAAAAGGCTATTTTTGGAACACGCACAGTTTTTGTCCAGTATTGGGTAGCACCAGTGCCGTGCCGTGCGGCCTCTCCTTTTGCCTCCTTTCCTTATGGCTCACTCGTTGCCCGACATTCTGCCTCAACTGCGCACCGGTAACCAGGCCGCGCTGGTTGATTTTTACCGGCAGCATCGTGCCCACTTCGCACGCTGGGCGCAGCAGCAACAGCAGCTAGAAGCCCCGCAGGCGCACCAGCAGCTACGCAATGCCCTGCTGCTATTCTACGACCAAGTGGCCGACGGGCGCCTGACCAAGGCCCCGCAGGATTTGCGAACCTACCTCTACGCGCTGGCGTTGCAGGCGCCCTCCACAGAAACCGAAACGCCGCCCGAGGTGCTGCCAGCTGCCGAGGCTGGGCGGCGGCGGCGACTGGTGCTGCTGTTTCGTCAGCTCAGCGACGACAGCCAACAGCTCCTCATGTACTTCTATTTTCGAGGATATAATTTCGTCAAAGTAGCCGGCAAAATGGGATATCCTAACGCCGCTGTGGCTCGCCAGCAAAAGCTGAGCAGTTTGCGTACCCTCTCCGACCTACACCAGCGTAGCCGTGGGGCTACCCCGGCCTAATAGGTCGTTCGTTCGTCCGGATTCTGTGTACTTTTAGCCTCTCCAACTCTTCCATTCGCCTCGGCTCCGCTGTCTGTTATGCCTTCTTCCATCGACCTGCGCCCCTACCTGGACGACCTGGAACGCTTCTCTGATGGGCAGATGACCGAAGCCGAGCAAGCGGCTTTTGAGGAGCGTCTGGCCCACGACCCCAACCTGCAACAAGCCTACCAAGCCTATCAGCAGCTCACGGCCGATCTGCGGTGGGTGGCTGGCCACGAAACGCTGCGCCTGCGCCTGCTGAACCTCGATAAAACCCTGGATGAGCGGGAGGTGGCTCTCACTCGCATTAAGCAGGATACGCGCCGTCGTCAAACGCGCTGGGGCGGCGGCATTGTGGTGGCCGTGCTGGTGGTGCTGGCTGCGGCCCTGGCGTACCTACTGCTACGCCCTACCCCTACCACCACTTGGGCTCGCTACTACGTGCCCGACCCTGGCCTCACCGACTCGGCACGGCTGTTTGTGCGCCGGCCGCTGCTGGCCGAGGCCATGTACCAGTACCGCCACCAGCAGTACCCGGCCGCGCTACGCGTGTTGCGCCGCATCTCCACCGAACGCCTGGGCCAAGATACGCTGCTGTACTTCAATGGTATATTTCTGCTCCGCCAGGGACAGGCTGCTCAAGCCCGGCCCTACCTGCAACGTGTGAGTGAGCAGGCTACTTCTGAGTTGGCAGGCAAAGCCCTGTACCATTTGGGAATGGCTACCTGGCGGGCCGGACAACCCACTGAGGCTAAAAAACTACTCGGGCAAGTAGCCGCCGACTCACTTAACCCTTACCAAGAGGCAGCGCAACAAACCTTGCGCGCCCGCGTGGTGCAGGTAGACTAGTCGATGGGTGCATGAAGTACTTTCACTCGGCACCGCATTAGTTTGGCCACACTCGCTTGGCTGTGCCGAGTGAGGCCTACGCTTGAGGGGCTACGCCCCGAATCCAGCCGCGCTATTCGCGCAAAATTGCCCCGACGTTAGGCAGACGCGCGCAGCAGAGCTACTGGAGCGTAGTGCTCACTCGGCACAGCCGAGCGAGTGCGATGTGCAGTGCCACTCACTCACTCACTCACTCACTCACTCACTCACTCACTCACTCATCCTTTCCGCACAGCAATAGAGTAGGGAGCTTCTAGATTGGGTTGTAAGGTGAGTTGGAATGAGTCTAGCTCTAGGGCAGCCAGGTGAGCTAGTTCTGAGTTGTGGCGGTATACACAGCCAGTATCCAGCCCAATGCTTTCCTTTCGGTCGTGCACGTGGCGTTCTACCTCGGTAGTTGTGGTGGGCACATGGCCGTGCAGCAACCGCCGCCCTTGCATGCGTGATGCATCAAAGGTAAATTCCTTGATGGTCATCATAGTGTGATGATCGGTGCGCATTTTTTCCGGGGGCTGACGAAAGTCGAAACCGGCGTGTACTAGTGTAAAGTCGGGTAGGTCGTGCTGGAAAGGTAAGGCTGCCAGCCAGTTTAAATACACGGCTGGAATGTCGCTGGGCTGCGTGGCCCCAAAGCTATGCAGCGTAAGGCGGTAGTCGGCATCAGAAGCCCAGTCTACCTTTCCCTGGCCTGTAGCGGCGTCAAGCAATTCCTGATCGTGGTTGCCGCGTAGGCACAGCACTTGGTAGCCGCGCTGGGGCAGTTGCATCAGGTAGTCGAGCACACCGCGGCTGTCGGGGCCTTTGTTCACGTAGTCGCCCAGCAGATACAACTCATCTGTGGGACGCACATGCAGCACATCTTCTATCAGATAGCGCAAGGTGGTAGCGCAGCCGTGAATATCAGTTGTGACGAAGCGGGCCATAGTTTGTTGGGTATAGTGTACTCGTATTCAACTATATAAAAAGCTATTATCCTTTTACATCTGGCTTCCGCTTGCGTAGGGTAGCAGATAAACAGAGAAGCACCCGTGGCCGATGCTACGGGTGCTTCTTTGCTGTAGCAACTATTGGGCGGCAGTTTAGCTATAGCTGCCTTTGCCGGAGTCGCCTTTGTTCGTGTTGCGATTGGGGCTGGACTGCGGAGCGTCCTGCGCTTCCTCGGCCAACCGTTGCTCGGTTTGCTCGTCCCGCTCGTTTACGGGCAGGTTTCCAGAACCTTTTTCCTCACCACCGCTAGCTGGGCTGCCGTGGTTTTCTTTTGATTGCTGGTTCGTGTTATTGCTTTTGTAAGGCATGATTTCTGGGTGTCGACAGTAGTTGACAACAAAATTTGCCTGAAGCCACACTAGTTATATGCCGGCTTATCTAAATCAGGCTTATCGTAGTTCCGATTGGGGTTGTTGACCAAGTGCGCAGGCACTTCGTCTAAGCCGTCGTTGGTATACTCATCCGCAAGGCGCTGCTCCTCGTCCATATTTTCAACGGGCAGATTGCCGGTACCTTTTGGCTGCTCCGATTGCGAAGGGCTACCGTGGTTTTCCTTCGACTGTTGGTTGGTATTATTGCTCTTGTAAGGCATGTCAGTCAGGGTTTAAGTGAATGATAGGCTGAATCAAGTATCAGCTTTTATACTTCCAGACCCGAGTCCTGGGCGTTGCGGTCCAGCAGGTCGGCGTTGGTTTGGGGGGTAGCTGTAGTAGGAAAGTCGCCGCCGCTGCTGTGCCCGGGCGCCTTGGGCTCCATCTGTCCCAGACCTACGCGCGAGTCGGGGTCTTCCATTTCGTCGGGCCCCTTGCGCATATCGTCGGCCTCTAACTCGTCGGCCGGGCCGTTGTTTACGCGACGGTGGTCGGTGTCTTTGGGAGCGGGCATATCCTGGTCGGCGCGGTCTGAGCGACGCTCATCCTCCGTGAGCATGTTGTCGCCAGTGGTGCGCAGTTGGTCTTCATCCTCGTTCATGGAGGTAGCCGTAATGCCGTTGGAGCTGTCCGTACCGTAGCCCTGCTTACCATCACGGTTGCCGAAGCCACCACGAGCATCAGCATTGCGAGGTGGGTTGGCGCCGGGTGTAATATTACTGGCGTGCAGTTCCTGCTCGTCAATCTGTTCGTTGGGTTCCTGCCGTACGGGGCGGTCTTTGGGGTCGATAGCCATAGGATGGTTGGTTGCGTGAGAGAGGGTGGGTGGAATCTATAAGTAGTGTACTTGCTTTCCGAAAACAGGGTTGTATTCGGAGGACTTCCTCAGCCGTTTGCCAACTTCTACATGCGCCGCCTGACGCCCGCGCTCCGTACCTTTGCTGTATGTCTGACGCCTCTGCTACCCCTACCCTACTCTACCTCGTACCCACGCCCATCGGCAACCTGGAGGATATCACCCTGCGGGCCATTCGGGTGCTGGGCGAGGTGGATACCGTGCTAGCCGAGGATACCCGCACCAGCGGCCGCCTGCTTCAGCACCTGGGCCTGAAGAAGCCCATGCTCAGCTACCACCTCCACAACGAGCACCAGCAGGTGCAGCGCCTGCTCGACCGCTTGGAGCGGGGCGAGCGCATGGCCCTGGTGTCCGATGCCGGCACGCCCGGCATCTCCGACCCCGGCTTTTTGCTGGTGCGCGAGTGCTTGGCGCGGGGCCTGAAGGTGGAGTGTCTGCCGGGCGCCACGGCCTTCGTACCGGCCCTGCTCAAGTCGGGCTTTGGGGCCGAGCGGTTCACGTTCGAGGGCTTTTTGCCGGTGAAAAAGGGTAGGCAAACGCGCTTGCAGGAACTGACTCAAGAAACCCGCACCATGATTTTCTATGAGTCGCCGCACCGCATTGTGAAGACGCTGACGCAACTAGCCGAAGCTTTTGGCCCGGACCGCCCGGCTTCCGTGAGCCGGGAGCTCACCAAGCTATTCGAGGAAACCGTAACTGCCACCCTAGCCGAGCTGGCTGCCGACTTCGGCGGCCGCGCCACCATCAAAGGCGAAATTGTATTGGTAGTGCAAGGCGCTAAAATCGAGAAAGCCAGCAAGACAGACCGATATGATGAAGAATAAGTGGTCGATTGCGAGTTACCCATTAGCGAAGCTGTTTCGTAATTCGTCAGACTGTCATTCCGAGCTTATCGAGGAATCTCGCGTGCTAGAATAATGTTCTGATAGTTGAATTAACGGGAGCACGTGAGATTTTTCGACAAGCCCGGAATGACGTGCACACTAAACTTCCTGAGCAGTTCCATTAGCTGGTAGCCAAATTCGCCACTTCCTACTCAAGTCAATAGCCACTACGCAACCTGCAACTACCAACTGATTAACTACCCTATGGCTACGCAAACTGCTTCTGTTTCTGCTACCCTGCGCCAGCCGGCGGCGGTACCAGCCTGGCAACCGGCCTCGCTGGCGCTGCTGAGCGCCGCCTTGCTATGGGCGGGTTGGCCCGTACATCCGGCCGTGCTAGCCTTGCTGTTGCTCGTGGGCTGGGTACCCTACCTGCGTATGGAGCAGCTGCTGGTGCGTAGCGGCGCCAGCGGCTGGCGGGTGTTTCGCTATACCTACCTCACGCTGGTGCTCTGGAACGCCTTCACTACCTATTGGGTGAGCTACAGCACGTTGGGTGGCGGCATTGCGGCTGTGGTGCTCAACGCCCTGCTGATGTGCCTACCTACCATGGCCTTCTATCACACCAAGCGCTTGGCGGGGCCACTACTGGGCTATATTTCCCTACCCATCTATTGGATTGCGTTCGAGCAGCTGCACTTGCACTGGGACCTCACCTGGCCTTGGCTCACGCTGGGCAATGGCTTCGCCGAAGCCAACCAGTGGGTGCAGTGGTATGAGTACACGGGCTTTCTGGGCGGTTCGCTGTGGATTTGGGTAGTGAATCTGCTGGTATTCCGGGCATGGTTTGGTGGGCGAAACGCCGTGGCGCCGTGGTCGTTTGGCCCGGAGCGCTGGCGGTGGGTAGCGCCCGTACTGGCTGCTGTGCTTCCTATCAGTATCTCTTTGGTCATTGGTCGCGCTTATCAAGAGAAAGGCAAAGTTGCTGAGGTTCTCGTAATTCAGCCCAACGTGGATCCTTACAACGAGAAATTCTCGAGCAACCCGAACTTCATCCCCTACGACCAGCAGCTCACGCGCCTGCTTACGCTCACCGAGCAAAACCTCACGCCCCAGACTCGCTTGGTTTTCTGGCCCGAAACAGCGCTGGAGGAATATTATCTTGAAGACGCCTTTGATTTTAACCCGAAGATTCTGCACCTCCGACAATGGCTAAGGCAGCATCCGGGCGTGGAATTGATTACGGGCTACACTGGCGTGCGGGGCTACCGCGATGCCGCTACGCCCACCGCCCGCTACCGCGACGACCGGGGCTGGTACGATGTATTCAATGCGGCGGTGTTTCTGCCGGGGCCTACCGGTGCGCCGGCTTTCTACCATAAGTCGCGGCTGGTACCGGGCGTGGAAAAGATTCCGCCGGCACTTACTGCTGTCATTTCGCACATTGATTTGGGCGGCACCGTGGGCAGCTACGGCAGCCAGGACGAGCGCACAGTGTTCCGCTCCACGCACGACCCGGCGTTGCGCGTGGCGCCTTTGATCTGCTACGAATCCATTTACGGCGACTTTGTGGCCGAGTACGTGAAAAATGGCGCTACCCTATTGGGCATCATCACCAACGATGGCTGGTGGTCCGACTCGCCCGGCCACTTGCAGCACATTCAGTACGCTACCCTGCGCGCCATCGAAACCCGCCGCGACGTGGCCCGCTCGGCCAATACCGGCATTTCGGGCTTCATCAACCAGAAGGGCCAGCGCGTGAGCAGCACCGGCTGGTGGCTGCAAGCCGCCCGGCGCTACCCCGTGCACCTCAACACCGAGCAAACCTTCTACGTGCAGCACGGGGAGCTACTCGGCCCGCTGATGCAGATCCTGACGGGCCTGCTGCTAGCGTGGACCATCGTGGCCGGAGTGCGGCGGCGTTGAGGTAGGGGCGCCTTGCAGGCGCCCGCCGTTGACACAAAAGGCTATTAGCCCGTCATTTCGACCGTAGGGAGAAATCTCGCGTGCTGACGAAAGATAGTATCCATCATCAGCACGCGAGATTTCTCCCTACGGTCGAAATGACGGTCGTTCCGTAATGACGTTCTGTTTAAACATGTTTACATCACCTTCATGGATTTCAACCAACTCAGCCTACAAGTAGCCGACGTTGCCCGCCGGGCCGGCCAGTTTATTCGCCAGGAAGCCGCCACCTTTGACCGGGGTCGCGTCGAGAACAAGGGCTTGCACGACATGGTATCGTACGTAGATCAGCAGAGCGAGCGGCAGCTGGCAGCTGAACTGAGCGCGCTGCTACCCGAAGCCGGTTTCATCACCGAGGAAGGCACCACTACTGTTGGGCGGGCCGAGGAGTTCAACTGGATTATCGACCCGCTGGATGGCACCACCAACTTCATTCACGGGCAGCCGGCTTATTGCGTGAGCGTGGCTCTCATTCAGCGCGATACGTTGGTGGTAGGCGTGGTGTACGAAATCAACCAGGACGAGTGCTTCCGGGCGGCCCTCGGGGCGGGCGCGTTCTGTAATGAAAAGCCTATCCGCGTGTCCTCGGCCGATGATCTGCACGACTCGCTGCTGGCCACGGGCTTCCCCTACTACAAGTTCGACCAGCTGGATAACTACCTGAAAATCCTGTCCTCGTTCATGCAGAACACCCACGGCCTGCGCCGGGTAGGCTCGGCGGCCCTGGACCTGGCCTATGTGGCCGCCGGCCGCTTCGATGGCTATTTCGAGTTCAATATCAACTCCTACGATGTGGCCGCGGGCGTGCTGCTGGTGCTGGAAGCGGGTGGCCACGTTACGCAATTCCTGGAAGACGGCGACCCCATCTTCGGGCGGGAGGTAGTAGCCAGCAACGGCGCTCTGCACCCGGCCATGATGGCCACAATTAAGGAGTACTGGGGGCAGTAGGATCTTTGTTTGTCGTGGCATCCGGTTATAGATGACAAACCAGTAAAAAGGCAAACTTTTTCTACCCCGCATCAGTTATAAAACCGCTATGCTTCTGATTATCACCTCCGTCGAAATTCAGTATTTCATCATTGCGGCGCTGTTTGTGGCGGCGGCGTTCTACGTGGGCCGTATTTTCTGGCGTGCCTTTTTCACAAAGAGTGCGGCTGGCTGCGCCAAAGGCTGCGGCGCGTGCAGCACTATTGATGTGGATGCCTTGCAGCGCACCATCGAAAAACGACAGGCAGTCAGCCACTAACGAGCTACTGCACGAGTTTCCGACCGTTTGCAACAACCTGCCCCCGCCCTGGCTGCGTATAGCCAGGACGGGGGTTTCTTTTTTCTACCCTCCCCAACCTCTCTCCACCTGAAACCCTACTAGTATGCAAGACAAAGAAGAAGAACGCTCGATGACTTCGGTTGAAAAAAAGCTCAACCAAGAGGGCTACACGGCCGATTTTGTGGTGAGCGATGGTCGCCTGCACGCCATGAGCGACGACAAGAAGACGTATGCACCCGAAGACGTAACCATCGTGGACTTCTACCGCTTCGAAGGTGAAAGCAACCCCGATGATATGTCGATTCTCTACGCCATTGAAGCCAACGATGGTGTGAAAGGCACCATTTCCACTGCTTTCGGTACTTATGCCGACGCTGATGTAGATGGTTTCCTGAAAACAGTTGAAGACCTGGGCAAAAACCTGGTAAAAGGCACCAAATAGGTAGTTGTTGGTACAACGTAGTTGTACCAACAACTACCACTGACTAATCCGCACCAGAAAAGTGCGCTCCGAATGTATTCGGGGCGCACTTTTCTGCTTTCAAACCACACCAGCTCAACACTATGAAAACGATTCTGCCATCCTACCCCCTGCGTGATGATGCCGACCTCGACCCGCTTCTGAACGCCATTGGCGACGCGCGGGTGGTGCTGTTGGGCGAAGCGTCGCACGGTACCTCTGAGTACTACATCTGGCGCACGCGGCTCACCAAGCGCCTGGTTCAGGAAAAGGGATTTCAGTTTATCGGCGTAGAGGGCGACTGGCCCGATTGCTTTGAGGTGAATGCCGCTATCAAGCAAGATGCGGCGCTCAGCGGCGGGGCCGCACAGCTCCTGCGCACCTTCAACCGCTGGCCTACCTGGATGTGGGGAAACTGGGAAATTGCGGCCTTGGTGGAGTGGCT
>Ga0210040_10000572_pt1 | contig 61341 bp, 64 predicted proteins | sample CryGeyCG12114_NA_FD_185462 | JGI IMG/M metagenome (GOLD analysis project Ga0210040, IMG submission 185462) | Groundwater microbial communities from aquifer - Crystal Geyser CG19_WC_8/21/14_NA (SPAdes) (version 2) | ecosystem: Environmental > Aquatic > Deep subsurface > Groundwater | place: USA...
ATGACCAGCATAAACTGTGGACAGGTACTCCGTAGCGCCGGTTGAGGAGGAAAGGACGCGGGCGGGACCGGGGCGGAACGCACCACGCGGGCGGGACCGGGGCGGAACGCACCACGCGGGCGGGACCGGGGCGGAGCGCGCTGCGGGCCGGGTCTCGGAAACCGCGTGGTGCGCGGCATCCGACCGGCGTCAGTTCTCCTTCAGCTTCTCCGCGAGCATCACGATGATGCCGCTCGGACCACGGAGGTAGGTGAGCTTATAGAGGTCCTGATAGGTCGCCACGCCGCGGAGGGGACGGCAGCCGTGTCGGGCCGCGATCTCGAGGGCCGCGTCGATGTCGTCGACCGAAAAGGCGACGCGGTGCATGCCGATCTCGTGCGGACGCGTGGGCTCCGACTCGATCGCCTCGGGGTGGAGGTTTCGGAAGAGCTCGAGGCGCCCGTGCCCGTCCGGCGTCTGCAGCATCGCGATGTCGGCGTGATTGCCGTCCAGGCCGACGGCGGTATCGGTCCACTCGCCGCTGACCGTGTCGCGGCCGACGACCGTGAGACCAAGATCCGTGAAGAAGGCGATCGCCTCTTCGAGGTCGCGGACGGCGATGCCGACGTTCTCCATCGAGATGGCCATGGCCGGATACTACCGAGTCGGTCCCGCCGCTACCGAGCCGGGACCGCCGCTACGAGCCTGGCCCCGGCGCTACGCGTCGAGGAGCGCGCGGAGCGCCATCGCGTCGTAGGGCGCGTGCACCTTCGCATCGTTGTCGAAGTAGACGTAGACGTTCCGGCCCTCCGCCAGCCACTGGCGGCAGCGAGCCGCCCACGCCTCGAGCTCCTCGGGCGAGTAGCCGCTCACGTACAGCTCCTCCGAGCCGTGCAGGCGCACGTAGACGAGGTCGGTCGTGACCCGCGAGATCATGGGCCACTTGCCTGCCGAGTCGGCGATGACCATGCCGACGTCGTGCCTGGCGAGCACCTCGGCGCACTCGTCGCTGTCGAACGTCGGGTGCCGGGGCTCGAGCGCGTGCCGAAGCGGCCGGTCCACCACCTCACCCAGCCAGTTGCGACCCTCGACCTTGGCGTCGTGCTCCCGCGCGAGCGCGAGGGCCTCCCCGGTCGTCCGGGGCAGCAGCGTGAAGAAGGCGTCGAGCACCTCGGCGTCGAAGCGCACGCGCTCCGGCAGCTGCCACAGCACGGGGCCGAGCTTGTCGCCCAGCGCCAGCACCCCCGACGCGAAGAAGTTGGCGACCGCCGCCCGGGCGTTCTGCATCCGCAGCATGTGGGTGATGTAGCGGCCGCCTTTGACGGCGAAGACGAAGCCCTCCGGCGTCTCGTCCCGCCAGCGCTCGTAGCTCTCGGGACGCTGCAGGGAGTAGAAGGACCCGTTGATCTCCACGGAGTCGAAGCGCTCGGCCGCGTATTCGAGCTCGCGGCGCTGCTGCAGCCCTTTCGGGTAGAAGCCGCCCCGCCACCCCGCGTAGCGCCACCCGGAGATGCCGATGTACGCGCGACCCGGCACCGCATCCACCGCAGCCCCGCCCAGCCCGTTCACGTCGACCATCACGGACCCGTCAGGACGCGACGCGGCGGCGCGCCAGCAGCGTCGCGAGTGCGCGCCAGCCCACCAGGAGCACGCCGAGCACCACGGCGGTCACGATGATGAAGCTCGTCTCGGCGCCGACGCCCGTCACGAAGCGCAGCAGCACGCCGAGCACGACGGTCGACGCCCACACGATCAGGCCCGGCCGCACGACCCCGTAGGGCCGGCGCCACGCGACCGAGACGATCCAGCCGATGCCGAGGCCGACCAGGAACGGCCACGCGGTCGAGAGCACGCCGCCCGCGTCGACGGTCTCGCCGTGGCTGCCCCGGCCGATCAGCACGAAGAGGAGCACGGACACCAGGTCGAACACCGCGGCGCGCGCGGCGCGGGCGGAGGGAGAGAGCGTGGCCACGCCTCAAGCCTAGGCCGGGCTTTCGATGCCCCCGGCCGCCGAGGAAGCCCGGGAGCTACGGTATTCCGGCCGCCGAGGGAGCCCAGCAGTGCCGGGACTTCACCCGCTCCCTCGTCGGCAACCGGCCGTGGATGCTCATGGAGCACTCGACCTCGGCGGTGAACTGGCAGCCACGGAACATCGCGAAGCGTCCCGGCGAGCTCGCCCTCAACAGCCTGAGCAGCGTCGCCCTACCTCGACGGGCGCGCCCAGGGCTACGCGGCCATCACCCGCAACACCCACGGGGCGGGATCCGCCTGGTACGTCGCCACCAAGCTCGAGGGCAACGACCTCGGCGCGTTCCTCCACCGTGCTCACGCGCGTCGGCGCCGCGGCCGGCCCCGTGCCGACGGCGGGCCTGGAGATCGTGGGGCGCGAGGCTCCCGGCGCGACGTACACGTTCCATCCGCGGCCGGCACTGCCCACCGGGGACGCCCGCCTCAGCCGCCGCGACCCGGCTCGGGGCGGCTCGACTCGCGTCGGTCCGGCTCGCGGCGGCTCGACTCCCGTCGGTCCGGCTCGCGCGGTCCGGGTCGCGCGGTCCCCGGTCCAGCGCCACCCGGGGGCCCCGTCGGGCGGGTGCGCGGAGCACCGGGCTGTCCCGGCAGCCCCGCATGCGTCGAGCCCCCGCCGTTCGGCGGCCCCGACCGCGCGGCGAGCATGGGCGGCCGGAACTTGACCGACTGGTCCGCCTCGTCCAGCGTGCGGTAGTACCCCACGAGCTCGCGGCCCGCCGACCTCTCCGCCCAGGTGACGACGCGGAAGTACCACTCCCGTCGCGGCCCGAGCTGCAGGTGGCGCACGACGGCCGCGGGTTCGCGGCGGCTGTCCCGCATCAGGATCCACTCCCCCGGGCCGATGCGGATCGGGGGCCACGGGGGTTGCCAGCTCATGGTGCTCCTCAACGGTTGTTCGGGGAGCAGTCCGGCCACTGCGGGATCGATGCTACTGGGTGGCCACCGACGTTACTTGGTCGAAGCCATCGACCTGGTCGGAGCCATCGCCTCGGCGATCACCGGGCGATGGTGCACGTGCGCTCCCGGCTGGTGGGGCTCCTGACCCGGCTCGGGGATGTACTGCAGTCCGCCGGACGAGTTCGCCGACGCCATGAGCAGCTCGAGCCACTCCCGGTTGATCACCACCCTGTCGTGGTCCCGGAGGTGGAACTGCAGGGGGATGCTGCGGTTCAGCCAGATGGCGCTGCGCCCGCCGCCGACCGCGGCAGAGTCGTGCCAGTGGAAGAAGAAGCACTCACCACGGCGGAGCTTGCCGGTGATCACGATCTGCAGGTGCGTGAGCGTGCGGTCGTCGATCGCGACCTCGATGCCGGCCCCGTACATCAGCGTGCCCATACCGCTGCCCCTGTGCGTCGATGCTGGGACGCCCCGGAAGCGGGGCGCGTGCCCACACTCTAGTGCAGCGTCCAGGCGCGGTGACAGACCCCGTGAGCCCGGCCTCAGTCCCCGGCGCGGCGACGCAACCCGAGCACGTACGACGCCTGTCCAGCGTGCTGCAGGTCGTCGGAGAGCACGCTCATGAGCCGCACCGCGAGCGTGACGGGCGGGTCGTACGAGTCGTCCACGATCCGCTCGAGGGCGTCGTCGTCGAGGCCGCGCAGGTCCTTCACCGTGCGCGCGTGCACGGCGTCGAGGTAGCCCGCGAGGAGTTCCGCGGACGCCCGCACGGCGCCGACCTCGTCCGTGTCCTGCCCGTATCCGGTCTCGGCCGCGGTGAAGGGCAGCCCGAAGCGCTGGACCCACCCACCGGCGGTCCACACCTGCTCGTGCCCGAACGCATCGGCCAGGTGGTCGTCCTGTACGCGCGCGAGGTGCCACACCAGCCACGCCGCGGAGTTCGCCGCCGGGTCGGCCCGGTACGCGAGCTCCTCCTCCGTCGCCCCGTCGAGAGCCGAGTGCGCCACCTGCCGCACCCGCTCGAATCCGTCGATGAGGATGTCGTCGATCGCCATGGCTCGCCCTTTCGTCGGTCTTCAGCGAACCTACGCCTTCGGCCGCGCGGTCGGTGACCACCCAGCGCGCAAGGCCTACGGTGTCGGCATGACGATCACGCGTGTCCCGCCGGGTCCCGGGCAGGAGTCGGTGTGGGACTACCCACGGCCGCCCCGGGTGGAAGCGAGCGGTGAGCGCATCGTGGTGAGGCTCGGCGGCATCGTCGTGGCCGACACGCGGGACGCGTTCCGCGTGCTGGAGACGAGCCACCCGCCGGCCTACTACCTCCCGATGTCCGCTTTCGCGCCCGGCTCGCTCGTCCGCGCGGCCGGCGCGTCGTTGTGCGAGTACAAGGGCCGGGCGCGCTACTTCGACGTGCGGGCCGGCGGTGCGGTCGCGGATCGCGCCGCCTGGGCCTACCCCAGCCCGCTGCCCGGGTACGAGACGCTCGTGGACCACGTGTCGCTCTACCCGCAGGCGATGGACTCCTGCGAGGTCGATGGCGAGCGCGTCGTACCGCAGGACGGCACGTTCTACGGCGGCTGGATCACGTCGCGGGTGGTCGGGCCGTTCAAGGGGAGCCCCGGCACGCTGGGCTGGTGACCGCGTCCGTCGCCGGCCGGGCAAAGCGGGGGTACGGGCACCGCACCGGGAACGACGAAGGGCCGGTCCTCACGGACCGGCCCTTCTGCTGTGGAGCTAAGGGGATTCGAACCCCTGACCTTCTCATTGCGAACGAGACGCGCTACCAACTGCGCCATAGCCCCAAACTGCCTGTCGAGATTATCACGACCGGGGGGATGCCGATGACACCCCGGCGGACCGCCCGACTCTGCCGGGTCGCCGCTCAGCTGGCCTGACGGCGGCGGCGCAGGACCGCGTCGAGGTCAACCATGCCGGGCTCCGCGTCACCCACGATGCCCATGCGGGCGAAGCGGCTCGGTGGGGCGGCGGGGGCCTCGACGGCGACGGGAACGGCCTGCACGGCGGGCTGGCGCTCGGCGGCGGGCAGCTCCGCGGCGGGGCCCTCGACGGCGGGCTGCTCGACGACGGGCAGCTGGGCGACCTCGGGCTCCTCGTGCGCCTGGCGCAGAGCACGGTCTGCGGCGGCGAGGGCCGCGGACAGCTCACGTTCGGCGGACCCGCTGTCCGCGGCCGTCGGGGCGGACGCGGCCGTGCGGGAGAGGTACAGGGGCTTCGGCACGGGGACCGGGGTCCAGGGCTGAGCCTCCGCGACGGGCTCGGCGGCCCGCTGCTCCTGCTGGTCGCCGAAGTCGGGGAAGGCGGTGCGCACGGGGCGGCGCACCGGGGTCTGCACCATCTTGCGCGCCTGCGCGATCCGGGACATCCGCTGCAGTCCGGCCAGAGCGAGCATCGCGGCGATCGAGCTGACCACGAGCAGCGTCCACGCGCCGGCGGAGGCGACCTGGGCGATGCCCGCCACGATGCCGATGAGCGCGAGGGCGAGCACGCCCGTCGCCGTGAGCCGCGTACGACGCAGCCGCATCGCCGCGGTGGGCGAGGCCGCTGTCTGCGGCGCGACCCTGGGCAGTGCACGGGCGGCGGCGGCGTCCCGCGCCCTGGCGGCGGCCTCGGCGTCCTCGGCGGCCTTGCGCAGCGCGCGCTGCTGCTCGGCCACGCTGCGCGCGCTGGTCTCCGCGCGCACCTCGTCCGGCACCTCCGCCGTCTCGGCGAGGATGCGGAGCGTCTGCTGCAGTCGCACCGCGTTCCGTTCCGTCGCGAGGTACTGGCGCCTCCGCAGCCACGTGGGCAGCAGGTAGGCCAGCCAAAGCAGCGCCGAAAGCGCAATGATGATGCCGCCGAACTCCATGTCCCCACGTTAGAAGCGAGCCGCCTCCACGCGGTCGAAGCACCCGGGGTGTGTTGGGTCGCCTCGCCCCTCGCGGTCAGCGGCGGCGGGCTATCGGCAGCGGCGTCGAGGCCGCCTCGCGATCGGACTGCGGCACGGTCGCCGCATCCTCCGGCACGTCCCGGTCAAGCCAGCGACGAAGCACGCCCGTGTCGAGCTCCTCGGTCACGAGCGCGAAGCAGAAGTGGTCGCGCCACTCGCCGTTGATGTGGATGTACCGGCGGCGCAGGCCCTCGTATCGGAAACCGAGCTTCTCCACGACCCGAAGCGACGGACCGTTCTCCGGCCGGATGCAGATCTCCATGCGGTGCAGGCCCAGCTGGTAGAAGCAGTAGTCGGTGGCGAGCGCGACCGAGATGGGCGTCGCGTTCTTGCCCGCGAAGCGCTCCGCGACCCAGTAGCCGATCGTGGCGGACGACAGCGATCCGTAGCTGATGCCGGACACGTTCAGCTGCCCGGCGAGCTCCCCGTCGTACTCGATGATGAACGGCAGGCCCTGACCCGACCGCGCATTGGCCTGCAACGAGCGGATGCTGGCGCGGGCGTCGAACGACAGCGGAGCGTGCGGGCTGGTCGCCTCCCACTGCCGCAGCCATGAGCGGTTCTGCACGAGCTCGCGCTCGAGCGCCCGCGCGTCGCGCAGGCGCACGGGTCGGATCGAGACGTGCCCCTCCCGGAGCGTCGGAATAGTCACCGGCACTGTACGGAACCTGCTCCGCGCGGCCGCGCGGCTAGCCTTCCAGCTTCTGGGCGAACTCCTGCAGCCACGGGCGGAAGTCCTTGCCGAGGTCGTCGTGGTCGGATGCGAGCTGCACGATGGCCTTCAGGTAGTCGAGCCGGTCCCCCGTGTCGTACCGGCGGCCACGGAACACGACGCCGTACACGCCGCCGGTCCACTCCGGCGCACCGGCGAGCTTCTCGAGCGCGTCGGTTAGCTGGATCTCGCCGCCCTTGCCCGGAGGGGTCTTCTCGAGGACGTCGAAGACCTCGGGGCGCAGCACGTAGCGACCGATGATCGCGAGGTTCGACGGCGACGTGCCCGGCGCGGGCTTCTCGACGAGCCCGGTGACCCGCACGACGTCGGGGTCGTCCGTCTCCTCCACCGTGGCGACACCGTAGAGATGGGTCTGGGAGGGGTCGACCTCGAGCAGCGCGATGATGCTCGCGTTGCGGTTCACCTGCTCCTCGAGCATCTTGCTGAGCAGCGGGTCGCGCGCGTCGATGATGTCGTCGCCGAGCAGCACGGCGAAGGGCTCCCGGCCGACGTGCATGGCGGCACGCAGCACGGCGTGGCCGAGCCCCTTCGGGTCTCCCTGGCGCACGTAGTGCATGTCGGCGAGATCGGTCGACTCGTTCACCTTGCGCAGGCGCTCGCTGTCACCCTTCTTCAGCAGGGTCGCCTCGAGCTCGGCGTTGCGGTCGAAGTGGTTCTCCAGCGCGTTCTTGTTGCGCCCGGTGATCATCAGCACATCGTTGAGGCCGGCACCCACAGCCTCCTCGACCACGTACTGGATCGCGGGACGATCCACGACCGGAAGCATCTCCTTCGGCATCGCCTTGGTCGCGGGCAGGAAGCGGGTGCCGAGGCCGGCGGCAGGGATGACGGCCTTGGTGATGTGAGATGCCATGGAGAGAGGCTATCGAGAATTGTCACCTAAAATCGGCGCATGGTCACGGAGGCGAGTCACCGCAAGCGGGCGCTGCGCATGGAGTTGCGTGAGCGCCGCCGCAATCTGACCACATCGGAGCGGGATGCGGCCACCGACGGCATCACACGCCACCTCATCGAGCTGGCGACCTCGCTTCGCGCGCGCTCCATCGCCTGCTACCTCTCCGCCACGGACGAGCCGAGCACCCGGCCTTTCCTCGAGTGGGCGAACCGCGAGAACCTGCGTGTGCTGTTCCCGATCTCGCGGGAGGACGGCCTGCTCGACTGGATCGTGAGCACGGCTGAGGAGGAGACCGAGGGGCTCTTCGGCATGCCGGAACCGATCGGCGAGGTGCTCGGGCCCATCGCGATCAATCAGGTGGACCTCATCATCGTGCCGGCGGCCGCGGTGGACGAGCAGGGCGTGCGGATGGGCTGGGGCCGCGGCTACTTCGACAAGACCCTCGGGTCGATGGAGGCGTGCCCACCGGTCTACGCTGTAGTGTTCGACTCCGAATTCGTGGACTCCGTGCCGCGCGAGGTGCACGACCAGCCGGTCAACGGCATCGTCACCCCCACTCGCATCATCACCTTCTAGGACACCGTGCCCACCTATTCCTACCGCTGCACCGCGTGCGGCAACGCCTTCGACATCCAGCAGTCCATGAGCGACGCGTCGCTCACCGAGTGCCCCGTCTGCGGCGGCGCCCTCCGCAAGGTGTTCTCGCCGATCGGCGTGACCTTCAACGGCTCCGGCTTCTACCGCACCGACTCGCGCAAGTCGGGCCCGGGCGCGAAGTCCTCGTCGGGTTCGAGCGGATCGTCGAAGCCGTCGGGTGATTCCTCCTCCTCGTCTTCGGGTGCGCCGTCCGGTGCCGGCGCGTCCTCGAACTCCGGGTCGTCCGGCAGCGGGTCGTCGGGCTCCGGGTCCTCCGGCTCCTCGAAGTCCAGCTCCGGGTCCTCCGGCTCCTCGAAGTAGTCGTGAGGGGCTTCAAGGAGTTCATCCTCCGCGGCAACGTCATCGACCTCGCGGTCGCCGTGGTCATCGGCGCCGCCTTCACCGCGATCGTCAACTCGCTGGTGGAGAACATCTTCAATCCCGCGATCGGCGCGCTGTTCCGGGCGTCGAGCCTGGATGCGCTGTGGGTGGTCGAACTGCCGACGATCACGGAGGGGGCCGCCGCGGAGATCCGGTTCGGGGCCGTCGTCGGAGCGGTCCTCCAGTTCCTCATCGTCGCCGCGGTGGTGTACTTCGTGCTCGTGCTGCCGATCAACCACCTGAGGCGTGCCGCGTTCGCGCGCCAGAAGCAGGAGGACGAGGCGACACCGGAGAACGTGCCGCCCACCGAGGCGGAGTTGCTGATCGAGATCCGGGACCTGCTCGCGGGCCGACCCTCCCCCGAGGGCACGCAGCACCCGCGTATCTAGCCGCTTCCGGACAGGATCGGCCGCCCCTCCGACGAGCGGGCGGGCGGGTGGTCCGAGCGGTGGGTGAGCGAGGCCGCGAGGCCGTCGTTACTATTGCGCACTACGGCCGCCGACCGGCCGCGCGCAACGCCATCACTCGACGACGAGGACCCGCGAATGCCCATCGACTCCGCCACGACCGGCCCCGAGACCGACACCGACTCGGCAGGCACCACGGGCACGGACGCCGCCATCCGCGCCGTCATCAACCTCGACCTCGAGGGCCCCCGCATCAGCCGGCACATCTACGGCCACTTCGCCGAGCACCTCGGCCGGTGCATCTACGACGGGTTCTACGTCGGCGAGGACAGCGACATCCCGAACGAGAAGGGCATCCGCCTGGATGTGGTGGAGGCGCTCAAGGCCCTGAACATCCCGAACCTCCGCTGGCCCGGAGGCTGCTTCGCGGACGAGTACCACTGGATGGACGGCATCGGCCCGAAGGGGGACCGGCCGAAGATGGTCAACACCCACTGGGGCAATGTGGAGGAGAACAACCACTTCGGCACCCACGAGTTCATGGACCTCTGCGAGCTGCTGGGCGCCGAGCCGTACATCAGCGGCAACGTGGGCAGCGGGACCGTCAAGGAGATGAGCGACTGGGTCGAGTACCTGACCCGGGACGGCGACAGCCCGATGGTGCGGCTGCGCAAGGAGAACGGCCGCGAGCAGCCGTGGAAAGTGCCGTTCTGGGGCATCGGCAACGAGGCGTGGGGCTGCGGCGGCAACATGACCGCCCAGGCGTACACGGACCTGGCGCGCCGCTACTCGACCTACTGCCGCGACCACGGCGACAACCGGCTCTACCGCATCGCCGCCGGCGCACGGGACGACGACTACTCGTGGACGAAGACCCTGATGGAGGCCATGAACTGCCTCGGCTGCCAGCACAAGCCGAGCAGCTTCTTCCAGGCGGTGTCGTTCCACTACTACACGGTCCCCGGCCCCTGGGAGGACAAGGGCGACGCCCTCACCTTCACGGACGACGACTACTACCGCACCCTCATCGAGGCGCAGAAGGTGGACCGCATCATCGAGGGCCACTCGCGGGTCATGGACTGCTACGACCCGAACAAGCAGGTCGGCCTGGTGCTCGACGAGTGGGGCACCTGGTGGAACGTCGAGGAGGGCACCAATCCCGGATTCCTGTTCCAGCAGAACACGCTGCGCGACGCCCTGGTGGCGAGCCTGCACTTCGACATCTTCCACCGGCACGCCGAGCGGCTCGTCATGGCCAACATCGCGCAGACGGTCAACGTGCTGCAGGCCATGCTGCTCACGGACGGCGAGAGCATGGTCCTGACGCCGACCTACCACGTGTTCGAGATGAACAAGGGCCACCAGGATGCGGCGTCGCTCGACGTGCACCTGCTCGGGAACGACGTGCGGGACGTCGAGGGCGGCGAACTGAGGATGCTGTCGGCGTCCGCGAGCGTGAAGGGCGACACCGCTCTCGTCTCCCTGAGCAACCTCGACGCGGGTGCCGCCCGCGAGGTGGAACTCGACCTGCGCGGCCGCTCCGTCTCCGGCGTGCGAGGCCGCATCCTCACGGCCGGCGCGCTGCAGGACCACAACGCGCCGGAGCATCCGGAAGCCGTCACGCCACGCGACTTCGACGCCGTGGCGACGGCGGACGCGGGCGTCACCGTGACCCTGCCCCCGCACTCCTTCGTGACCCTGGAGCTCGCCCTCGGCTAGCGCGCGGCTCGGTCAGCCCCAGTGGGGCGGGACGTCGCGGCGCAGGCGTTCGTCGTTCTCGCCGCCCGATGCCGGCCTGTCGCCCCACGCCTGATCGGTGTCCTCGCTCGCACGCACCGCACCGGTGCCGGGCACCGACCGCTGCGGGTTCGGGTCGGAGCCCGGCACCGGCTGGGTCCGGGCGCGCCGCGGCCCACGGGATGCGCCCTTCCCGGGCTCGATCATCGGGCCGACCTCGCGCTCAATCCGAGTCGGGGCGGTACGGCGACGCCGTGGACTGTGCGTGTCGCGCCTCGGCATCCGCGACGGGGATCGGGCCGGTCACCGCGTCCGGCTCGACAGCCTTGACGTGCTCGACGGCCTGGACGTGCTCGACGGCCTGAACGTGTTTGGCGGCATCAGCGCCGGGCTCCCCGTCCGCGTCCGCCGCGGGCGCCTGGACCGGGATCGGCTCCGTGTGCGGGGCGACCTGCCGCAGGGCGCCGAGGGCCCGGGCGATCTTGTCCGCCACCGCATCCGGGTCGGCGAACAGCTCGAAGCTGTGCACGCGCAGGTAGTGCCAGCCGAGCCGCTTCAGCATCTCGGGGCGCAGCCGCAGCGACTCGCGCAGGCTGTAGCGGTTCACCGTGCTGTCGGTCTCGATCGCGATCGCGCGCCCCTCGTACGACGCGACGAGCGCGAGCTTGCCGCGGTGCCCGAGCGACACGGTGAGGCCGAGCACCTCGAGTCGCCGAGCGAGGTCGACGAGCATGGCGTCACTGTCGTCCGGCAGATGCTCCTCGACAGTGCGGGCCTTCGCCTCACTGAGGATCTGCGCGAGCGCGACGATGCCGTGTCGCATCCGGTCCTCGTCGATGTCCTCCGGCTGGAAGCACGAGACGACGACCATGGACCTTCTGGCGCGGGTCATGCCCACAGCCAGCAGCCGCTCGCCGCCGGGGGCCGCGAGCGCACCGAAGTTCGACAGCACGCGGCCGTGCGGTGTGCGGCCGTAGCCGATGGAGAAGATGACGCGATCACGGCTCTGCGCGACGCACTGCTCGAGGGTCGCGACCATGAACGGCTCCGCACGGTCGCCGAGGAAGAACTCCGTGACGTCGGACCGCTTCGCCGCCGCCGCGAGCACCGCCTGCTGCACACGCACGGCGTGCTTCGCGCTCGCGGTGATGACCATGAGGGACTCGCGCGGGCGCCACTTGGCGTGGTCGAGCACGAGCTGCACGACGCGTGTGACCTCGGCGTCGACGCTCTCGACCGCACCGGTGTCCTCGTCGGCCATGCCGTGCCCGTTCTCGACGAAGTCGAGCGACAGGCTGCCGTGACCGAGGAACGTGCCCGCCCACGGAAGCGACTGGATGCGGCCGCCGTAGAAGCGGCGGTTGACCAGCTCAGCGAGGTCCTCGCCGCCGGCGCGGTAACTGCGCGTGAGGGAGAGGGTCGGCAGCAGCTCGCCGAGCCGCGCGAGAGCGGAGTCGGCGTGCAGCTCGTCGAGCGTCGTGTCGTCGTGCCGGGACGCGGCATCCGCGGCCGGGGCCGGCTCGGTGACGGCGATCGAGAAAGGCGATGGCGTCTGCGTCACGGGATCGCCGAACACGACAGTCTGCTTGGCCCGCCGGATGGCGCCGAGGCTCTCGGCGAGCGTTATGGCTCCGGCATCCACGAGGAACAGCGCGTCGAACGGCATGCTGTCCGTGATGTCCGGGACCTCGTACGGCGACGCCAGCCACACCGGCGCGACCGAGCGCGAGAGGTGCGGCGCGGTCTCCTGCAGGGTGAACGCGTTCACGTCCTCGTCGCGCAGCAGTTGCTTGAGCGCGTGCGACTCCTCCTGCCAGTCGGCGAGGCCGAGCTTCCACGCCTCCGCCAGCTGCCAGGCGAGCAGCTGCGCGCTACCGGCCGCGTGCGCCTCGTCGACGAGGCGGAAGTCCGCCTCGAGTCGATCGAGGATGTCCGTGTTGGCGTTCAGCAGCCGCTTGTCGCTCGCGAGCAGGTGCTCCAGCACCGACTGCCACCAGGCCAGCTCGAGCTCCGCGCCGACGCGCTCGGCGGGGAGGTGGCGCTGCGACAGGTCGGTCAGCAGCGGGTCGAGCTCGAGGGCGTTCAGCTCGGCGAGCAGAGCGGTGCGCTCCTGCAGGTTGTGCAGCACCTCCGACTCCGCCGCGAGGCCCTCCATGCGCGAGAGCAGATCGGGGATGGGCAGCTCCGCGAGCGGCTGCGGGGTCGTCACCCGGCTCAGCGGCTCGTCGAGCACGGCGAGGTCCTCGGTGACGCGCTGGAAGGCCGCGTGCACGTCACCGATGCCGGTGGGCACCTCCGGCGTCACCCCTCCGGCCGCGTAGCGCTGCCAGAGCACGCGCTGCCGCTGGATGCGCACGAGGGCTTCGTGCATGTCGGGGATGTGCACCCCCGGGCGCACGTACTCGCGGGCGAGCTTGCGGAGTCGGCGCCGGTTCACCCCGGACATCTCGGCGGAGTCTTTGCGCGATCCGGTCGCCGTGATGAGCTCGGTGAGCGGGCGGTCGAAGACCACGGGCTGGAACTTGTCGAGGGTGTCGCGCAGGTCGAGCAGCAGGCGGAGGTAGACGCCGAGCTCCGACACCGACTCGAACATGCGCATGTGCGTCTTGCCGACGAGGTCCGTCGCGCGCTCGAGCAGACGCGGTAGCTCGGTGTCGTGCAGCGTCTTGGCGAGCTCGTGGGCGCTCGTGGCCGCGGCGGTGGTCGGGAAGCTCGCGCCGTACCAGGGCGAGTCGTCCGGGCCGTAGCGGAACTGGCCGAGCGCGGCGGCACGGATGAGCGTGTCCGCGGCGCCCGCGCGGTCGTCGGCGAGGGCCTCGATGGAGGGGCGGGTGAGCCGAGCGGTGGTCGACGGCGGCGACGGCAGCAGCGCGAGGCGCGCAAGCTCGCTGAGCGCGTCGAGCACGGAGACGTGCAGCACCGGATCCTTGCGGTCGAGTGCGTGCCGGTAGTCGAGCAGCACGTGGCGCAGGCGCACGAGCGCGTCATCCACCTCGCTCATCGAGGGCTTGCGCGCCTTCTCGTTGCGTACGATCGCGGCGACGACGTCGCGGCGCAGCGTGCGCGGCGACACGGCGAGGCCGGGCAGGTCGATGGCCGTGAGGCGCTGGCTGATGCCGGCGAGCGTCGAGTGCCGCGGGCTCACCACGAGCACGCGCTTGTGCTGCGAGACGAGGCAGCCGATCGCGTTGACGATGGTCTGTGTTCCGCCGGTGCCGGGCAGCGTCTTGACGACGAGCGAGTTGCCCGCGTTGATCTGTGCGATCACGTACTCCTGCTCGGAGTCCGCATCCAGCAGCAGCGTGTCGGTGACGGGCGGCCGGTCGTCCTGGTCGATGGGCTCGACCGGCGCGTAGGCCTCCCCCACGCCCCAGCGGGCCGTGGGGTTGCCGGCGATGGCGTCGATGACCAGGTGGTCGAGGTTCTGCGCGTCGCGCGACAGGGCGAGGCCGACCTCGGCGAAGGACGACACGACGAGGCGGGGGTGCACGGCGAAGTTCGGCAGGTGAGTGGTGAGGCCACGGAGCCGGTCGATCACGGGCTGCGGCTTGAAGGCCCCGTCCGACACCGCGAGGGCGACGAAGGACTTCGCGTCGAGCGTGATGCCGAACTGCTCGTTCAGCGCGCGAGCCAGCGAGGGGTTCAGGAAGGGCTGGCCCTTGAGCTTGATCTCGAAGTCGCGGCCGTGGCGGCGGATGGCCAGCGGGCGAAGCAGCACGGGCGCACGGAACGAGTTCTCGCCGTTGCGCCACTCCGCGAGGCCGATGGCGAGGTGGATCGACTCGATGCCGCGTGACGACAGCAGCTCGATCCCCTTCTGGGTGAGCTCTCCGGCCGCCGTGCGGGCCGTGCGCAGCGCGATGTCGTCGCGGATGAGGCTCGACAACAGGGTCGTCTTGCCCGTGATGAACTGCGCGAGCCCGCCCGGATGCGTCGTGGACAACTCGATGCGCGAGCGCGGCGCGTCGGTGAAGTGCAGCAGGGGCGACGGACCACCGACCTGCTCGAGCTCCGCGCGCCAGCGCTGCCATGCGGGCTCGGCGACGTTGGTCGCCTGGAAGCGAGGGTCCCCCACGCTGAGCGCATGAGGCGCGGTCTCGTTGTGCGAAGCGTTCGTCAACGGATCCTCCGCATGCTCGTCGGCGATGCCGGACAGCAGGTCCTCATCGTCGGTTCGGTTATTGGCGCGCCACACGGCACCCAGACTAAACGCCTTCCCGGACTCCGTTCCCCTGCCACGCCCGGGTGTCACGGGTTCGATGTCCTCCATATGTACCCCGGAGAGCCTCACGTGTGGCGGCTGTTACGGGTGTTGCGCGGAGGTTCCGTGCGCGTGGCGAAGGGGGTGACGCACGCGGGGGCCGCTCCGCGGTTCGGCCACGTACCCCGGCACGGTCTCGCGCCGTCCACCGCCCGCGGCCCGGTATCATGGCCGGGTCAGCCTCTGTAGCTCAATGGAAGAGCAGTTCCGTCCTAAGGAAAGGGTTGGGGGTTCGAGTCCCTCCAGGGGCACTTCCGTGCGGTGTGCGCCCCAGTTCCGCGCTCTCCTCGCGTGAGGGTTCCGCTCCTCGGTACGCTGCGGCCATATTGTGCGCGCGCCCACTCGACCCGCGCGTCAGGACGAGGGGTGGCTCGTGAGCTTTCGCCGATTGGACGACGGGAAGCCCGAGTTCCCCCACTTCGCCCTCATCGTCGGGGTGATCCTCCTCGGCGCCGGTGTCGCGATGCTCGTGGTCGTCGACCCGGGTGAACCGATCGGACGCCGTGGCTGGCCCGGCTGGGTCTACACCGCGCTGTTCCTCACCGCCGGAGCCGTCGTCACGGTGAGGGGCGTACTGGGCCTCCGCCGTCGTTGATTCCGCTCTCGCACGCGACCCGGAGGTCGGTGGCCTCGGGAAACGCAGGGGCACCCCGCCCGGAAGCGCCTAGGTCGACGACGATCGGGGGGCGCCGGCGCCTGCCCTGTTCAGAGCGTCGGCCCTGTTCAGAGCGTCGGCCCTGTTCAGAGCGAGGACGAGCACGGTCACGAAGAGCGCCAGGGCGATGACCGCCACGAGCGCGGCCACGGACAGCGTGGAGTAGTACCCGGCGAGCTCGGGTGACGACGGGGTGCCGAAAACGGGCGTCGGTGCGTCATCGACGAGGACGGCCGCGCGCACGGCGGCGACCGTCGCCACCACGACCGCCGGGAGGAAGACGAGTACGAAGATCCCCACGGCGAGGAGGACCTCGGCTCGCCAACGGCGACCGTGTCCCGGGCGGCTAGGTTGAGACGGTGCCGTCTTCACCGTACGTCCAAGAACTGCGGGCGCTCGTCGGACACCGGCTCCTCGTCCTTCCCGGCGTCACGGCCGTCATCCGACACGACGACCGCTTCCTGCTGGCGCAACAGCGCGATAGCCGGCTGTGGAGCCTCATCGGTGGTGGCATCGAACCGGAAGAGGAGCCGGCGCACGCCGTGGCACGGGAGGTGACGGAAGAACTGGGCGTGACTCCCCGGGTCGGACGGATCATCGGAGCGTACGGCGGCGAGCAGCTCAGCAACAGCTACCCGAACGGCGACCGGGTCAGCTATGTGACGGTCGCTTACGAGTGCACGCTTCCCGAACGCCGGCTGACACTGGAGCACGACGAGGTTCAGGCGGTGGCCTGGGTGAGCCGGGCGGACGTCGCCTCGCTCCCCCGGCACCGCTGGATCGATCGAGTGCTCGATGACGCGTCCGGCTCCCGGTGACGCTCCTCTCCACCGCACCAGACGACGCTTCTCACCCGTGACCGTCTCTCACTCCTGAGCGGTGAGCCGCAGGCGATCCACCCGCGTTGCGGCTGCGGACCGGCGGCCGATGAAGAGCCACGCGAGCGGTCCCAGGACGGGAATGAGGATGGCCGACAGCACCCACAGCACGGCCTCCATCGGCGTGAGCGACCGCGCGGCGCGCGCGAGGGAGATGAGAGCGACCGCGAGGAGGACGACGGAGACCACAACAGTGGAGGACCACGCAACGTCGAAACCGACGGGGATGAGGGGGTTGGAGGGCTCGGCCATGCCGCCACCCTAGGGCGGGGTCACCGACAACGGAAGCGAATCACGGCCCGCTCTGCGCGGGCGGCGCAGCATTGTTCCACCCGTAGCGTCCCTCCTTCGTCGATCGCTACTCGCTGTTCCTCGGGGGACTCGCCCAGCGATGAGAACACCGCAACGGAGTCGCCGCGCGGTCGTTGCACCGCTGGTGTTCGCCGTCGCTTTCTCGTGCTTCTACCTGGCCTTCATCGCATGGAGCCCCGGCGCTCGGTACGCCGGAAGCGTCGGGCCGTTCAGCAATCCCTCGGTGCTTCCCGGGGCGTTGCTCTTGGTCGCGCTCGTGCTCGCGGTGCGCAGGCACCTGGCGGCCGCGCGGGTGACGACTCTCCTGGCCGGCGCCCTCGAGTTGATAGCGGCAGTGTCCGGGGCGCTGCTCGGCTGGGTCGGCAGCCGTCCGGTGCACCCGCCCGCCGACGGCGGTGAGCTACGGCCGGAGCCCCCGCACCGCAGAGGCGCCCACCTCGACGGAGTGAGCGCGCAGGGCGGAAAGCACGGCCTGGCGGATGACGAAGTAGAGCACGAGCGCGATGACCGCGGCCGGCACGATGAACAGGGCGGCGATCGCCAGCAGATTGAGCACGTTCATGGCCCGACCCTAGGCGCCAGCGGTGCCGCGCCGGCCCCGTCGAGGGCATCACCGATCGGGAGCGGCGCCGCGCCGCGCGCGACGTCGTCACCCGCACCGGACTCGTCCTCGTTCGCGGCCTCCGTGTCCCCCGCACTCTCCCCTTTCAACGGCGGCTGGGCCGACGCGTACGCGGCGGAGAGGCGGCGGTACGGGCGCGACAGGAAGGCGAGCAGCACGACGACCAGCAGCACCGCACTGGCGCCGAAGAAGGCGAGCGCGATGCCGCGGGCCTCGCCCGGGCCGAGCAGCCAGCCGAGGGAGTCCCGGCCTGGCTGGGAGTTCATGTACGGGATCAACCAGAACTGCGCCAGCGGACCGATGAGGAAGGACGACACGGGCGCCGCCGCGGACTCCATGCTCGCGGCGAAGCCGAACACGCGCCCCTGCTTCTCGAACGGCACGACGCGCTGCACGATGGTCTGCTCCGACGCCTCCGCGACGGGCATCAGGCACATGAAGACGAGGATCCCGAGCGCGTAGACCCACCAGACCTCGCGGATGGCGAAGGTCATGCCGAGCAGCGCGATGCCGATGTTGATCAGGAGCAGCGTGCGCACGGGGTTCCCGCCGAGCCCGAACTTCGCCACGAGCCCGCCGCCCAGGATGAAGCCGATGCTCGTGACGCCGAGGATGACACCCCACATCTCGACGGAGAACAGGGTCAGCCCGTACGGGTCCATGAGCGCCATGAACACGCCGCCGACGAGGTTGTTGAACGTCGCGAAGAGGATGAGCGCGAGGAGGCCGGGCACGGCGACGACGGCGGGGATGACACCTCGGAAGCCGAAACCCATCGGCGCGGCGCCCTCGACGTGCACGACCCCGCGCTCCGGTATCGGCACGAAGACGAGGTGCAGCAGGGCGAGGGCGGTGGCGACGATCGCGATGACGACGGTCCACCCCATGCCGAGCAGGCCGATGGACAGGCCCGAGAAGACGCTCGTGACCATGAACGCGATGCCCTGCACCGCACCGACGAGGCCGTTCGCCCTGTCGCGGCGATCCCCCGGCACCAGCAGCGTCACGGTCGTCGACAGCGCGATGTTGCGCATGTTCTCGACGACGCCGCCCACGAGGATCACGCCGGCGAAGACCCAGAACCAGGGTCCGCCCCAGTCCACCAGCACCTCCTCCGGAAACGCGAGGTACAGGCCGCCGGCGAGGAGATACGTCACGAGCGTCACAGTGCTCGCCAGCACCATGACGACCTTCTTCTTGTTGTGGTCGACGATCACGCCGAACACCACGCCGAGCGCGGCGACGAGCAGCATGTACGACCCGCCGATGATGGCCGTCGCGAGCACCGAACGCGTCTCCAGGTACGCCCAGAAGGTGAGGCCCCACCACAGGTAGCTGGAGGTGACGTTGGCCACCGCCGTGTTGGCGAGCACCTGATAGAACGCTCGAACCGTGCTCGGTCCGGGGGCGTACCGGTCGGGTCCACTCCCCTCGCGCGCTGTCGTGCGGCTCTCGGACATGCGTCTTCCTCCTGCGGAGACGGGTGGATCGGATACGGCGAGCGCCAATGTGGACACCGTTCACATCGACGCTCACACCGTACCGATCGGCGGCTCCGCGGCGCAATGGGAAGAACGGGAAAAAGCCGGCGGAATCCCGCGAGGGAGCGCGACCGGACGCGGAGACGACGACCCGGCATCCTTCCCGGGGCACCCGCCGGTTGCCGACCGCCGCGGAGGGGCGGACGATCGAGAGGACCGACCACGACCGAGAGGACGAACGATGACCCAGAACGAGAAGGCGCCCCAACTGCCGGCGATGGACCCGGACACGAGCGAGGCGACGCAGAAGCAGCTCGACCTGGCCATCGCGCAGGGTGACGCGTACGGGGCGGCGCTCGAGTACATGACCGGGACCGTGGCGCACGGCGGCGGACAGACCGAGGCGGGCCATTACCTCATCGGGTACGCCGTCGAGGAGGCGGAGGGCATGTACATGTTCACCGACGGCGAGCTCGAGTGGACGAACCCGACCGAGGAGAACGTGCACATCGAGGTGGCGGTGCGGGATCGCGCGGACGGCCGGTTCGTGCCGGCCGTGAAGGTGTTCGTCACGGTGATCGCGCCTGACGGCACCGAGATCGGCACCGAGGAGCAGCCCCTGCTGTGGCACCCCATGATCTACCACTACGGCCGCAACTGGACGGTCCCGGCCGACGGCGCGTACACGCTGAAGGTGCGCGTCGAGCCGCCCACCTTCATGCGGCACGACGAGACGAACGGGCTCCGCTTCACGCGGGTCGAGGAGGTCGTGTTCGAGAACGTGACCATCGAGCGCGGCCAGGAGGTCGTCGACGTCGAGTGACGCGACACCCGGCGAGCGCGGCCGGCCACCGCTCCGGCGAGCCGGCCGCGCTCCCCCGATGTGTTCGGCCCGCGCGCGAACTCAGGGCTCGACCGGTAGTTGACCATGGTCCACTACCCGGCTATAGTTGACCACAGTCAACCAAAAGCAGGAGATCGATGTCACGCGTCACAGCCCGGAAGGGCCGCACAGAAAAAGCACCCCGTCAGCCCGTCTCACCCGACGGGAGCATGAGTCAGCGCCAGGTCCTCGAGTCCCTGTCCGGGCTGCTGCTCGGCATGTTCGTCTCGATCCTCGCCGGCACCGTGGTCGCCACGTCGCTGCCGATCATCATCTCCGACCTGAAGGGCGACCAGTCCGCCTACACCTGGGTCGTCACCGCGACGCTTCTCGCCACCACGGTGAGCACCCCGCTCTGGGGCAAGTTCGCAGACCTCTTCAACCGCAAGCTGCTCATCCAGCTCGCGCTCTCGGTCTTCGTGATCGGCTCCGCGCTCGCCGGCCTCTCGCAGAACACCGACACGCTCATCATGTTCCGCGTGCTGCAGGGCCTCGGCGCCGGCGGCCTCGCGTCGCTCAGCCAGATCATCATGGCCGACATCATCAGCCCCCGTGACCGCGGCAAGTACGCCGGCCTCTTCGGCGGCGTCATGGCCATCGGCACCGTCGGCGGCCCCCTGCTCGGCGGACTGATCACGGACGGCTTCGGCTGGCGCTGGAACTTCTTCATCGCGCTGCCCATCGCCGTCATCGCCATCGTCCTGCTGCAGCGCACACTGCACCTGCCCAAGCACCCGAAGCGCACCGTGCACATCGACTACTTCGGCGCCGTGCTCATCGCGGCGGGCGTCTCCCTCCTGCTGATCTGGGTGTCGCTGGCCGGCAAGGACTTCGAGTGGGCCTCGGTCCCCTCCTTCGTCATGGTCGCCGGCGCAGTCGCACTCCTCGTCGCCGCCGTCATGGTCGAGCTCAAGGTCGCCGAGCCGATCATCCCGCTCACGATGTTCAAGAACCGCACCTTCACGCTCGCCGTCGTCGCGAGCATCTCGGTCGGCGTCTCGCTCTTCGGCACGTCGGTGTTCCTCGCTCAGTACATGCAGCTGGCCCGCGGCGCCACGCCCACCCAGTCCGGCCTGCTCACCATCCCGATGATGGCCGGCCTGCTCATCGCGTCGACCATCTTCGGTGGCATCATCAGCCGCCGCGGCACGTGGAAGGCCATCATGGTCTCCGGCAGCGTGCTCGTGGTCGCGGGCACCGTGCTGCTCGGAACGCTGCAGTACGACACGAGCCTCGTCTTCGTCGGCGTCTTCATGTTCATCCTCGGCGCCGGTCTCGGCATGCTGATGCAGAACCTGGTGCTCGTCGTGCAGAACTCCATCGAGGTGAAGAACCTCGGCGTCGCGACCAGCGCCGTCACGTTCTTCCGCAGCCTCGGCGGCACCATCGGCGTCTCCGTGCTCGGCTCCGTCCTCGGCACGCTCATCGCCGACCACATCGCGGACGGCATCGTGAAGCTGAGCCCCGCCGACCAGGCCCAGGCCGCGCAGACGCTCGGCGACGGCACCATCCCCCACGTGGCCGACCTGCCGGACGCGATCCGCATCCTGGTCGAGAGCGCATACGGCTCCGGCGTCGGCAGCGTCTTCTCCTACAGCATCCCGCTCGCCGTGGTCACGCTCATCGCCGTCATCTTCCTGCCGAACGCCAAGCTCGGCACCAAGAACGCGGTGCAGCTGCGCGGCGCCCGCACGGGAGCCGTCGACACGGCGGCCGTCGCGGATCAGCGCAGCCGCGAGGTGGAGAACGCGGAGGACGCGGTCATCGGCGCCTCGGCGGCGACGGCGGCCCTGCGTCCCGTTGGTCAGGTGCGCCCGACCGGGTCCATCGACGTCGTCGACACCGAGTCGAGCACCGACACGGACGCGCCTCAGGCACGTCGATGACGGACACCGCGGGGGTCGCCGCACCGACCGGGCAGACGGCCGCAGCGCCGGATGCATCGGGGGGCGCGGCGCCGGGAACCGACGAGGAGAGCGAGGCCGCCGAGGCCTTGCACGCCGTCGAGGCGCAGATGAGCGTGCTCGGGCAGCGCATCCGCGCGGTGACGCGGGAGGCGGCGATCAAGATCGATCCGACCCTGCCGCCGTTCGGGCTGAAGGTCCTGCGCCTGCTCAGCCGCAACGGCCCCACCCACGCGAGCGCGGTGGCCGAGCAGCTCGACGTCGACCGCAGCGTGATCAGCCGCCAGGCCAAGCAGCTGGAGGAGCTCGGTCTGCTCGAGTTCCGCACGGATGAGAACGACGGCCGGGCCCGCTTCCTCGCGTTGACGCCGCGCGCAACCGAGCGCATGGCGGAGGTCGGCTGGGGTGACCGCACGCCCCTGTTCCAGACGCTCGCGAGCTGGTCGACCGATGACCTACGCCGGTTCGCGCGTTACATCGAACGATTGAACGGGCCGCTCGAGAGCTGAGCCCCAGAGGACGACAGGCCCCGGACGACACGTCCGGGGCCTTTCCCGTACCCGTCAGCAGCTCCGCCGCACGGGGCGCCGGAGGCTCGGGTCAGCCGCGGTTGCGCTTGGCGGTGATCGAACGACGCACGAAGCCGATGGCGATCGTGCCGGCGATGAGGATGATCGCGATGACCGCGAGCCAGAGCAGGCCCTCGATGGCGAAGCCGATCACGGCGAGGATCGCCCAGAGGACGAGGAGCACGATCAGCAGCACAACCATGATGCGACTCTACGCCCGCACCGAGTACAGCGGTATGGGCGGTGGACGCCCCGGCTGCGGATCCTGATCCGGCCGGCACGCCGCGGTGGGCGCTTAACCCAAGGAGCCGCGGGCCCCCCGGCCCGCGGCATCCTTCGTGGTTCGGAGCGTCGCAGCCCCCCGGCCGCGACGCTCTCCGTGGTCGCATACCCCCCGGTAGCGACCCTTCCCCCTGTGCGGGAGCCCCCCGGCTCTCACAGGAATGAATCTACAAGGCGGCTATCACCCCCCACAGTCCCCCTTCGAGGGACTCCCCTAAGAGGGGTCAGCGGTTGTGATCCGTGAGCCAGGCGAAGGGGTCGACCGGGACGCCGTTGATGAGGACCTCGAAGTGGAGGTGCGCGCCCGTCGACGAGCCGGTCGATCCGACCCTTCCCACCCGGTCACCCTGCCGCACGGAGTCGCCGACGGCGAAGACCGGCGTGTTCACGAGCATGTGGGCGTACAGGGACTGGACCTTCCTGCCGTCGATCACGTGATCGATGACGACGTAGGTGCCGTACCCGGTCGTGGCGGAGCTCTGCACCACCTTGCTCACCCGCCCGTCCGCGATGGCCGCGATGTCGGATCCCAGCCCCGGCGCGAAGTCGATGCCGTTGTGCACCGGCTGGCATACGGAGCACACGTACGGGCGCACACCGAAACGGTCGGTGATAGGCACGCCCGTGAGGAACGGCCACTGGATCGCCGCCCGCGGGTTGTTCGTGAACGTGTTCGCGGTGCGGCTGTACGTGGCGGTGCTGGCCCTCGGGAAGCCCGACGCGGTGGACGAGGGGATGGTGACCGTGGCGCAGGCGAGCTTGACGTTGCTTCCCGGGCCGGTGTTGATGCCGTAGACGCAGACGCTGTGCGTGCCGACGGTCATCGGCACGTCGACGGAGAAGCCGTGGGCCGCCCCGTACCTGGGGTAGACCGCACCGACGTCGGGACGCGAGTTGTCGGCTCGCGTCGTCTTCGCGTACTTCCCGTCCACGTAGACGTCGATCAGGATCGAGCTCGTCGTGTCGGGATCGAACGTCCACCCGCGCACCATCGCCGACCCCACGCGGGGGGCGAACTCGTCGACGACACCGACCGGACTGGTGGCGGACACGGCGGCGCCGGCGACGGCCGGGGTCACCGTGACCTCCGGCCGCCCCGCGGCGATCCACTCGGCCGAGCTGATCGCACGGTTCATCCCGAAGCCGGTGTACCAGATGGTCGAGTCGTTCGCGGAGCGGTGGAAGATCTCGCCGGGAGCGGAGGACACGACCTGCGGGCGCGGCGAGCCCTCGGCCAGCCATGCGGTGCGGTTCAGCACCCGGCCCTGCCCGCCGGCGAGATCCGTGAACCGGACGATGTCCTTCGCCCAGGAGAGCCTGCGGAAGCCCTCGTTGCGGCGGACCTCGACGGGCCGGGTGGCGACCTTCCTCAGCTCGCTCGCGGTCAGGGCGTGCACGGTGCCGTCCGGTGCCGTAACGAAGGTCTGGTCGGACGTCGCCCACCGGTGGAGGGCGCTGCCCGTGACCCAGCTGATCGCCCTGCCCGCCGGAGAGCCGGCCGCGCGCACCTGCGCGGGGGTCAACGTGTCCCACTGCCGCGCGCTCTCGCCACCGGGCCAGTAGGTCACGGCGTAGATCGTCGGGGACCAGGCGTAGCGCACGTAGTCGGTCGGCGTCTTCACCGGGGTCTTGCCCTGGTACACGCTCAGCCATCGTTCCTTGGTCATCGGCGTCGGCGTCGTGCCGTTGACGAGCTCGTAGATGGTCGCCGAGTACGCGCTCCGATAGATGGCCCAGGTCTTCTCGGTCGCCGCGGCAGCGGTCGCGGCCGGCTTCTGGATCGCCGTGGCCTTCGGGGTCGCCGTCGCGGTCGGGACGGGGACCGTGGTGGCCGTGCTGCTCACGGATGCTGTCGACGGCGTGGCCGTCGCTGTCGGCGCCGTGGCCGTAGTCGTCGCTGCCGGCGCGGGTGCCGCGGCGACCGTCTTCCCCGAGTCGGATCCCGGCGCTTCGGCACCGGTCGCGGCCTGCGCCGAGGTCGGGAACAGAAGGCATCCGCTCAGAATGGCGGCCGTGACGGCGGCGGTGGCACGCCGCTTCCGACGGAAGGCGGACTGCGTGGTCGATGTGTGCACTGTGAGTTTCATCCCTCGTTCGGCGGGTGAGGGCGCACGCGGGCGACCCGCGCTCGCGCGGGCACACCCGGATTCCCCCGACCCGAGTCGCGATCCCGGGGACGGCGCCGAGCACCGTCCGCACGGGGACCGGTGGCTGCACCGGCCTGGCGTCGACTGCCGCCATCCCCGCCCGCGGCGCGTCAGCCGCGGGTCCTCGTTCATTCTGGGCGCCACGGGCCCGGGAGTCTTGCCCCCAGTTCGAGTCAGACCGGGGACGCGGGACGGGGGCGTCGCGGGGATGCCGGCCGCGGCGATGGGCGCACATCAGGCTCGGTGCCGGGGAAAGGGCTGAGGCCCGGCTCCATCAGGGGGGTGTGGAGCCGGGCCTCGGAGTACGACGACCCACGAACACCGGCTTCGCACTCGGCGGACGGGTAGGGGGGTATCCATCCAACCGGGGGCCGGGGTTCGCGCTCGGTCGCGCGTACCGCCACCAGTTAACATAGCGGCATGTCCTCCACTTGGGGGACCCCAGAACGGGGGGTGTGCGAAAAAACTTTCGCCGTACCCCTGTTCCGGACGGGTGGTCGTCGCCGACCCCCACGCGTTCCTACGCGCCCGACCAGACCTGCGGGCGGGACTGCACACTGCGTCCCGTTCGTGCGGCCTCCTGCATGAGAAGTGCGAGGTAGTTGTCCTGGCATGCCTCGGCGAGACTGTAGAACGGCAGCCCGCCGTCCACGTGCTCGCTCATCCGCGCGAGGCACTCCGCGATCGCGATCTCGTCGTCGCTCAGCCGCCCGGGAAGGAACCGGTTGGTGAAGACCCACTCGTCGCCGAGGATCAGGCCGCGGAGGAACTGACCCTCCAGGTTGCCGCCCTGCCCCGCCTCGACCCGGCGGATGGTGCCGAACATGGGCGTGCGGAAGTCCTGGAGGTAGCTCACCTCGAGGTCGCTGATCTCGCCGCGCTCCCCGCGGACGAGCAGGCGGTTGCGACGGATCCAGGAGAAGTACTGGGCGCCGGAGAAATCGTAGACGCCGAGCCGGTCCTCGCCGAAGGAGAGTCGGGCGGTGAGCTGTTCCGCAGTCACGCTCCTCTCCTCCGTCGGGTCCCCGGTGCGATCGGGCCCCTGGGCCAGGGGCGAACGGAAGAGCGATGCCGTGATCGTCGCGTCCTCGAACGTCACGCCGAGCGCGCGGCGCAGGATGCTGATGCCGTGATAATCGTGGCACTGCCCGACGAGCACCTGGCTGATCGTCCCGAGTCTTCCCGACGCGGCGACCGCGAGCTGAGCGCGCAGCAGCGGCGACAGGTGATATTGCTCCGCGACCTGCAGGATCGCCCCGTCCGCCACGAGACGGTGCAGCGGTTCGGAGGATTCCGCGTCGAGAGAGGGCGGCGTCTCCGTGAGCGCGGGCATGCCGAGCTCGGTGAGCCGGATCATGGTGGCCGGCGCCTGCTCGCGGGGAACCGATACGACCACGAACTTCGGCCGGGTCGCGACGAGCTCCTCCACCGTGCGGTACGTCGGCACGTCCCACGCCTCTTCCACCGCGCGCCCGCGCTCCGCCGAGCGGGTGACGACGCCGGTGACCTCGAACCGCTCCGGCAGCGCTTTCGCGATGCGCTGGAAGAACTCGCTTCGCCAGCCGCTGCCGACGATGCCGAAACGGATCGGGGTGGTGGTGCCGGTCATGCGGAGCCCTTCTCGGGTCGGGCGGCCACCTCGGGGAGGGCGGCCGCGATGGCGGTGACGATGAGCGCGAAGGAGTGCGCGCCCGGATCCGGGGTGCCTACGCTCTTGTCGGCGTGCGGGCGGGCGCGACCCATGCGGGGAACCAGATCGGCGGACGCCGCGGCCGCGTCCCGCGCGGCGAGCGCCGCGGCCGCGAGCGCATCGGCGGGGGCGGACCCGCGCCCCAGCTCGTCGCGCAGCCGCTCCGCGAACGGCACGATCGCGTCCACCATGGTCTTGTCGCCCACCGCCGCCTTGCCGGCGCCGCGGATGGCGTCGACCGCGGCGTCCACGGCCGAGGCGATGTCGGGTGCGGCGGGATCGGCGTCGTCGCCGATGCGGGCGCCGAGCGTGGTCAGGGCAAGTCCCCAGAGCGCGCCGGACGTGCCGCCCGCGCGGTTCGACCACGCGTCGCCGGCCCGCTCGAGCACGCTGCCCGCACCCGCGCCGCGTTCCAGCGCGCTCTCCGCGGCGGCGAGCGCGGCGGACGCCCCCCGCTGCATCCCGATGCCGTGGTCGCCGTCCCCCGCGATCGCGTCGATGCGGCCCAGCTCCTCCGCGTGCTCGTCCATCTCGCGGGAGAGCACCTCGAAGAGCGCGGTGACCGCGCTCGCGACCGCCCGCGACGCCGGGCTCGCGTCGGGCAGCTCGCTCGCGACCGTGCCGTCCTCGAGCTCGTCGTCCTCGAGCTCGTCATCCTCGTCGCCGGGCTCCCCCGCCCGCTCCGCGACGCGTCCCTTGCGGTAGGCGGGCGTGTCGGCGGGGGCGCTCCAAAGCCGCTCGAGCTCTTCGTCGAGCCACAGGATGGTGAGCGACGCCCCCGCCATGTCGAAGCTCGTGACGAGCTCGCCGACCTCTGGCTCGACGACGGTCACGCCGGCATCCTCGAGCAACCGGGCGACCCGGCGATAGACGACGAACAGCTCCTCGTACTTCACCGAGCCGAGCCCGTTGAGGATCACGGCGGCACGCTGCCCCTGGGCGGCCGGGATGCCGTCGGACAGCTCCCCGAGCAGGCTCGAGACGAACAGCTCCGCGAGATCATCGGCCGTCGGCACGTCCGTCTCGCTGATTCCCGGCTCGCCGTGGATGCCGAGGCCCACCGCCATGCGCCCCTCGGGCACCTCGAACAGCGGGGCGTCCGCGCCCGGAAGGGTGCAGCCGGCGAACGCGACGCCGATGCTGCGCGTGCGGTCGTTCGCGAGGGTCGCGACGCGCACGACCTCGTCGAGGGCGGCGCCTTCCTCCGCGGCGGCCCCCGCCACCTTGAACACCGTCAAGTCACCGGCGATGCCGCGGCGACGGGCGATGTCGGAGACGGGGGCGCTCGAGATGTCGTCTGTGACGACGACGGTCCGGCACTCCACGCCCTCGTCGTTCAGCCGCTGCTGCGCGGTGTCGAAGTTGAGCACGTCCCCGGCGTAGTTGCCGTAGCTGAGGAAGACGCCTCCGCCACCCTCGGCGGCCTTCGCCACGGCGTACACCTGCTGAGCGGAGGGAGACGCGAAGAGGTTGCCCATCGCCGCCCCGTGCGCGAGCCCCGGACCCACCAGCCCGCCGAAGGCCGGGTAGTGCCCTGATCCCCCGCCGATCACGACGGCCACCTGACCCTCCCGGGGTCGATGCCGCCTCGCCACGCCGCCCTCGACCCTGCGTACCCAGCGACGGTTCGCGGCCACGAAGCCCTCCACCAGCTCGTCCGCGAAATCGCTCGGATCATTGAACAGCCGGGTCATTCCGGCACCTCCCCGTGCATCGGTGGAACCTCGTCGATCGGTGGCACCGCGCTCGCCGCGCGGTCCCGATCCCGTGCCGCGTGCGCGGTCAGTGGATGGGCGACGGCCCGAGCTCGCGCAGCAGCTGGGACAGCTTGCTGTAGGCCTCGCTCCGGTACGCGACGACGCCCTCGACCTGCTCGGGCGTGTAGTCGGTGGTCAGCCCGGCGCCGTTCTTCGTGCCGAATCGGCCCGCGTCCACCGCGTCGCGCAGCATGCGCGGCGTCTCGAGGCGGGGCCCGAAGGCCTCCTCGAACGTGCGGAAGCAGTTGGCGTAGACGTCGAGGCCGGCCATGTCGGCGATCTTGAACGGGCCGAAGAACGCGAGCCGGAAGCCGAACGTCGAGCTGACGATCGTGTCGACGTCCTCAGGCGTCGCGATGCCCTCCTCGACGATCGACATCGCCTCCTTGAGCAGCACGTACTGGAGCCTGTTCAGCACGAACCCCGGCACGTCCGCCACGAGGGCGCTCTGGCGGCCGGCGCGGGCCAGCATCTCCTTGACGACGGGCACGAACGACCGATCCGTCGCCTCCCCGGCGACGAGCTCGACGCCGGGGATGAAGGGCGCTGGGTTGCTCCAGTGCACGGTGAGGAAGCGCTCCGGGCGCTCGACCGCGACGGCGAGCACGCTCACGGGGATGGTCGACGTGTTGCTGCCGATGATGGCGTCCGGGCGTGCCGCCGCGCTGATCCGGCGCAGCACGTCGTGCTTCACGTCGACGATCTCGAGGACCGCCTCCTCGATGAAGTCGGCCTCGGCCACGGCCTCCTCGATGCTGGCGGCGGCGCGGAGGTTGGTGCGCACCGCATCGGTGCTGCCCGCCGGGAAGAGGCCCTGCAGCTCGAACTGCTCCGCCTCGCGCAGCAGGCGTTCGAGCTGCTGAGCCGCCATCTCCGCGGACACGTCGGCGATGACGACGGGCATGCCCGTCATCGCGAGCGACTGGGCGATGCCGCCGCCCATGTACCCGGCGCCCACCACGGCGACGCTGGAAATGCGTTCGATCATCGTTCTCGTTCCTTTTCACTAGGAGTGGTCCACGGGCGCCTGCCTTCCGGCCGGACGAGGACCTCGCGTTGCGCACACCGGGCGTTCCGCACCGACGCGCCGCGCACCGCGGCGTCTGCGGCGGGTGCACCGGTCACGCGTCCACCTCCGCCGTCGTCAGGTCCGTTCGCGGCTCTGCACGCGTGCATCGCGGTCGCCCCGGTTCGCCCAACGGTAGTAGGGAACGAGGATCGGCGCGACAGCGCCGCGTGCGCCACGACGTAGCATCGAGGCATGGCCGAGCCCTCCTCCGCGCGCGTCGACAGCTGGATCTGGGCCGTCCGGCTCACGAAGACGCGGTCGCTCGCCACCGCGGCGTGCAAGGCGGGTCACGTGCGCGTGAACGGCGAGCGGGTCAAAGCGTCCCAGGCGGTGAAGATCGGCGACACCGTCCGCGTGCGGTCGGGCGAGCGCGAGCGCACGGTCGAGGTGGCCCGGATCGTGGTCAAACGCGTCGGGGCCGGCGTCGCGGCCGACTGCGTCGTCGATCGCACGCCGCCTCCCCCGCCGAAGGAGCTCGCGACCGCAGCGGGAGTGCGGGACCGGGGCACCGGACGACCGACCAAACGTGACCGTCGCGACCTCGAGCGGCTCCGCGGATACTGAGCCCGTTCGCAGCACCGGACGCGGCGTCAGGGCCGGGCGCGGTGCGGCTCCCGGCCGGCCGGCTCCGCCACGAGCACGAGTCCGCTCCCACTGTTGGCACCCGCCATCAGCAGCGTGATCCACTCGGGGTTCACCTCCGGCGCCCTGCTGCTGACGTAGCGGAAATACAGCGGCACCGAGGAGTCGAGCCAGATGGACGAACGCCGCTCGCCGTCCTGCCCGTCATCGCTCCAGGACAGCAGGAACGACTCCCGCCTGCGCAGCTTGGCACCGATGACGAGCTGGAGATGGGCGAGCGTGCGGTCCTCGAAGTCGACGCTCAGATCGCCGTGACCATAGGTCAGAGTGCCCACGCCCGCGCCCCCGATCAGCTGTCCGGCTCATCGTCGAGGGGCGTATCGCACCGGGAACGGCCATCGCCGCGCACGCCTCACGTACAGTGATACCACGTCGGCGCGCGCACCATCACGTACCCGGTCGTGCCCCCGCCCCTCCCGGGTCCGATGCCACCGGCCACCGTGACAGGGCGTCGACCGCGGGGAGGCGAGCGGAAGGGCAGGTGCGGGGTGGGGAGATTGCTCTACGGCGAGTCCGGCATGGAGCTCGAGTTCGACGACCGCGTGCTCATGCATCTGCAGATCGCGATCGGTGCGAAACTGCGCCGCAACGAGAGCTTCTTCCTCTCCTGGCGTGACAGCGCCGCGGCCGGCAGCGGCCGCAGCAGCATCTGGTTGGACTCCGCGATCCCGCTGTACTTCCGGTACTTCGGCGGGCGCACGCCCGAGGTGAATCGCGAGTGGATCTCGATCTTGGTGGATTCGTCGCACGGACCAAGCGGCATGCAGCTCGTTCGGGAGCCGGACGCCCCCGGGCAGCCCCGGACGCACCTGTAGCGGTCGGCAGCTCCCGCCCCGTTTCGCGGGGAGCGCTCCGGATCAGGCGGCGGTCTGCAGGAACACGTCCCACTGCGGCAGCGTGCGCTCCATGCCCTTGACGATCCAGGTCGTGCCCCGCGGCGGCTTCGGCACCGTGCGCAGCATCCAGCCCATCTCCATGGGGGTGCGGTCCCCCTTCACGTTGTTGCAGCGCAGGCAGCAGGCCACGAGGTTCTCCCACGTGTCCTCGCCGCCCCGGGAGCGCGGCACGACGTGGTCGATGGTGGTGGCCGACCCGCCGCAGTACGCGCACCGCGAGCCGTCGCGCCGCAGCACCCCCCGGCGCGAGACCGGCACCGCGCGCGCACCCGGGATGCGCACATAGCGACGGAGCAGGATCACCGACGGGCGCTCCCAGGCGCCGGACGCGCTCCAGATGGGGTGCTCGTCATCGCTCGCGAGCACCGTGGCCTTACCCTCGAGCACGAGCACGAGCGCCCGCTTGAACGAGACGATGGACAGGGGTTCGTACCCGGCGTTGAGGACCAGTGTGCGCATGTTCTTCCTTTCGAACCGGCCTGGACGGCTTCCAGGCAGTCGAGCTCGGCGACGCTACGGACGATTTCGGGCAACAAAAAAGGCACTGCCGTAAACGACAGTGCCTTTCCCGGGCAGCTCGCTGCCCGGACACGTGTGCACGCAATGCTCCCGAAGGCAGCACCGAGGAACCCTGTGGCCGCGCCCATCCATGGTGGGGATGGTTCGTACCGAGTCCATCAGTTCTCCCTGCGGGATCCGTAGTGGTGTCAGGCAAACAGGGTAACCCATGCGGGAAACGAATCCTGCCGCCTGCACGACGGTCCCGCAGGCTAGATGCCGATGCGGACGAAGTAGACGCTTCCCGACCAGATGGGGCGAACGCTCACGCTCTTGCCCGGGCGGGGCGCGTCGATGAAGTTGCCGCCGCCCTGGTAGATGCCGATGTGGCTGTGGTCGTTCCAGACGACGAGGTCGCCGGGCATGGCATCGGCGCGGGAGATGACCGTGCCGGCTGCCGCCTGACCACGCACACCGTGCGGCAGGCTGATGCCGAACTGGGCGTACACGAACATGACGAGCCCGGAGCAGTCGAAGCCCGACGGGTCGGCGCCGCCGAAGCGGTACGGCACACCCTGGTACTGGCGCGCCACGGCGGCGACCTGATCGAGGCTGAAGCCCGGGTACGGCGGCGCGGCGGCCAGGTCCCGGGCCGTGGGCCCGGAGTAGGAGCCGTAGGTGCTCGAGATCTGGGCCCGGCGGGTGGCCGCGGCCTGCGCCTGGGCTGCGGCAGCCGCCTCGGCGGCCGCAGCCGCCGCCGCCGCTGCTTCGGCGGCCTGGATCTCGGCGAGGCTCGTGGCGGTGAAGGTGTCGCGCGCCATGACCGGGGCGACGGCGCCCTCGATCGAGAGGTTCTGCGCGTTGTCCACGCTGATGTTCTGCAGCGACGCCGAGGCCTCGGGAGACGCGTCGCCCGGGCCGAACGCGTAGGCGGGCAGGGCGAGCACGCCGATGAGGCCGGAGACGAAGGTCATGACCACGACGTTGACGACGCCGCGCTTGCGCGACTTCCGCACGACGGGGGCCGCTGCGGGAAGCGCCGCGGTGGTCATGCGCAGGGCCAGCGCGTGCTGCTCCGCGCGCACTGCGGGAGATACGGCCGGGAGAGGGCGGATCACGCGGAGTTCGCCGTTGGTGGCGAGGTCCGCGGACGGGGTGACGGGGTTCGGGTTGGGGCGGTTCACGATCGAACCGGGGGCATCAGTCAGGGTCAAATTACTCGGCCTCCAGCGCCTCAACGCCATGAGGGCGTTGTCCCGTCCAGAACAAGAAATCCTTGATCGTCGGGACAAGAGACGGGAAATGGAGACGTCTTGACCCGGGCCCTCGGACCGGGGTGTCGGTCAGCGGGCTCGTCTGAGGGTACGGGACGATAACGGTTTTGTCACGCTGGCAAGCCCCGGGGCTAACGAATTGATAACGGGTCAGGCTGTGATGAAGATGTGGCTGGCCACTTCGACGGGCAGCTCGAGCCCGTCGCCGAAGCCCTCGACCTGCACGAGCACGTACCGTCCGGACTGCGCGAATCTCGCCGTCGCGCCGGGCACGACGCCCGCCTTCTTCAGCTGGGCGAGCAGTTCCGGGTCGAACTGCACGGGCTCGCCCAGCCGGCGGATCTCGCCGTCGACGGGACCGGTCGCGGCCGAGACGACGGGCACGACGTTGGCCACGCCGGACATGAAGGCGACCGCCGGGGAGTCACCGAGCTCGTCGAGGCCGGGGATGGGGTTGCCGTACGGGGACTCCGTCGGGTGACCGAGGAGGTCGAGGATCTTCCGCTCCACCTGCTCGCTCATCACGTGCTCCCAGCGGCACGCCTCCTCGTGCACGAACTCCCACTCGAGTCCGATGACGTCGTGCAGCAGGCGTTCCGCGAGCCGGTGCTTGCGCATCACGTGCACAGCCTTGTTGCGGCCCTCGGCGGTCAGCTCGAGATGCCGGTCGCCCGAGACGACGACGAGACCGTCGCGCTCCATGCGCGCGACGGTCTGCGAGACGGTGGGTCCGGAGTGGCCGAGGCGCTCCGAGATGCGGGCGCGAAGAGGAACGATGTTCTCCTCCTCGAGGTCGAGGATGGTGCGCAGGTACATCTCCGTCGTGTCGACGAGATCCGTCACAGCTTCCTCCCTCACGGTGCCCGACCGCGTCAAGCCTACTGGCTGACCCCCGCAGCTCCGGGCGGGGGCGAACGGGCCGGTCGGTAGGATGCCGCCATGCCAGAGATCTCGATCCCGCCCGCGCTCCTGCCCGCCGACGGACGCTTCGGCAGCGGGCCGACGAAGGTGCGCGCGGAGCAGCTCGATCACCTGCTGGCCTCGCGCTCGATCCTCGGCACATCGCACCGGCAGGCGCCCGTGAAGGACCTCGTCGGCCGCGTGCGGTCCGGCATCGCCGACCTGTTCCGCCTGCCCGACGGGTACGAGGTGGTGCTCGGCAACGGCGGCTCGACGGCGTTCTGGGACGCGGCGGCGTTCTCGCTCATCGAACGGCGCAGCCAGAACCTCGTGTTCGGCGAGTTCGGCTCGAAGTTCGCCGGCGCGGCGGCGGCGCCGTGGCTCGAGAAGCCGGACGTGCGCACGGCGGAGCCCGGCACGCGGAGCACGCCGGAGCCGGTCGAGGGCGTCGACGTGTACGCCTGGCCGCAGAACGAGACGTCGACGGGCGTCATGGCGCCCGTCACCCGCGTCACGGCCGATGCGGATGCGCTCACGGTCATCGACGCGACGAGCGCGGCGGGCGGCGTCGAGGTCGATGCCGCCCAGTCCGACGTCTACTACTTCGCGCCGCAGAAGAACTTCGCGTCCGACGGCGGACTCTGGCTCGCCCTGGTCTCCCCGGCCGCCCTCCTGCGGATCGACCGGATCGCGGCGAGCGGACGCTACATCCCCGAGTTCCTGAGCCTCAAGAACGCGGTGGACAACTCGCGCCTGAACCAGACGCTGAACACGCCTGCCCTCGCGCCGCTGCTGCTGCTCGAGGCGCAGCTCGACTGGATGAACACCTCCGGCGGCCTCGCCTTCGCGGCTGGGCGCACGCGCGAGTCCTCGGACGCCCTGTACGGGTGGGCGGAGTCCGTCGACTACGCGTCGCCGTTCGTGGCCGATCCGGCGGACCGTTCGCAGGTGGTCGTGACCATCGACTTCGCGGAGCGGATCGACGCGAAGGCCATCTCCGCCGCACTCCGCGCGAACGGCATCGTCGACACGGAGCCCTACCGGAAGCTCGGTCGCAACCAGCTGCGCATCGCGACCTACGCAGGCATCGACCCCGCCGACGTGCGGGCGCTCATCGGTGCCATCGAGTACGTGGTCGAGCAGCTCGGCTGACCACCGTGCCGCTCCCCCTGCGGCCGCGGCTCCGGACGCGGGACGGTGACCGCTCGACCGTCACCGGCCGGGCGGCCGACTAGTAGACGTTGCCCTCGTCGTCCTCGTCCGTGCGCGGCGAGTCGTAGTCGTCGTCCTCCGCGTCCTCGTCGTCGTCCGCGTCCTCGTCGTCGTCCTCCTCGTCCGGGTCATCCTCGTCCGAGTCGTCGTCGTCCTCGGACTCGGTCTCCTCGAACTGGACGCCGTCGAGCACGTCGTCGAGGTCGTCCGTGAGGTCCGTCTCGTCGAGCGGGTCCTCGTCGTCGTCGGAGTCGTCATCCTCGTCGTCGGGCTTCGCGGCCGCACGGGCCGCCTCCTCCTCGGCCAGCTCCTGAGCCGTGTTGTACTCGGCGAGCCGATCCGACCACGGCACCCAGTCGGGAGCGAGGAGCGCACCCTCGCCGGGCAGCAGCTCCACCTCGAGAACCGAGGGCGCCTCGTCCGCGAGGATGGACAGCGTGACGGTCCAGTTCCAGCCGGGGTACCCCGCCATGGTGTTCGGGAACAGCACCGACACCGCGCCCTCGCCCTCCATGACCGCGCGCCAGTCGGACCCGACCGTTGCGGCGGGTGTCACGTCGACCAGTGCGTCCCTGGCGATCTGGATGGTCGCGGGGGGCAGCTCGACCCGTGCCGGCTCGTCGAGCGGCACCGGGTCAGACATCGAGGTCGTCCGCGACACGACGCAGCACGGCGGCGATCTTGCGGCCGTGCGTACTGTCGGGGTACCGGCCCCGCTTCAGGTTGGTGCCGATGCCGTCGAGCAGCTTGACCAGGTCCTCCACGATCACCGCCATGTCGTCCGCGGGCTTCCTGGCCATCTTGGCAAGGCTCGGCGGGGCGTCGAGCACGCGCACGGACAGGGCCTGGACCCCCCGCTTGCCCGCGACGACGCCGAACTCCAGTCGGGTACCGGGCTTCACGCCCGACACCCCGGCGGGCAGGGCGGACGCGTGGAGGAAGACCTCCTGACCATCATCCGAGCTGATGAAGCCGAAGCCCTTGTCGTCGTCGTAGAACTTGACCTTGCCGGTGGGCATGGAGACCTCTTTCACTGCGTGCAGGAACCTGCCACCCTAGTTTAACCGTCCGCGCCGGGGAGGGTCGGCTCTATCCTGGGTGGATGCCCACCGAACCCGACCGCCCCGTCTCCGGAGTCGAGCGCGTCCTCGCCGTCATGTCGCTGACGCTCGTCGGGCTCTCGGTGCTGGCGATCCTCGCGGTGATCATCGGCACCGGTTTCGGCGCCGGGGACGACGACGGATTCAGCCGCGGCATCTGGCCCGTCGTGATCGTGCTCCCGGCCCCCGGCCTCATCCTCGGCCTCGTGCTTCTTCTCGCTCTCCTCGTTGTGTCCTGGGGGCGCCGCGGGCGCGAGAACAAGCGGGTGCCGCGCTGAGGGCCGGCGGACCGTCGCGATGAGCACCGTGCTCGCGCTCGCCACCCGGCTGCGTGCCATGCCGGACGAGACGCTGCTCGGCGTGCTGCGGTCGCGCGCGGTCGCGGCGAACGGCATCGCCGACGTCTTCGACCTCGCCGAGGCGCTGCTCGCCCCGGACAGCGTGCAGCGCGCGCTCGAGCGTCTGGATCGGCCGACGCTCTCGGTCCTCGCCTCGGCCGGCGCGGTGGCAGCCGACGGGCATCCCCCGACCATGGCGGCGGTGGCGGAGCGGATCACCGGGCTCGCGCAGCGCGACGACGCCGTGCCCGCGGACGCCCGTGACCGAGCGGCCGCACTCGCCGACCTCCTGCTCGCCGAGTACGCCGAGGGCGAGCTGCGACCGTACGAGGGGGTCCTCGCTCAGCTCGAACGATGGCCGGAGCTCGGACTCCCCTCCGAGGAGGCCCTCGCCGCAGAGGCGCCGCCCCCGTTCCTCGACGCCGTCGACCTGTCGCGGGAGGGCGCGACCGACCGGCTCGCCGCCGAGCGCGCCTTCGCCACCGTGACGGCCGTCACCGAGCTCCTCGCCGCCCTCGCCGACGAGCCGGCCCGCGAGCTCAGCAGGGGCGGCCTCGCCCTTCCCGATGCGAAGCGCCTGTCCGCGGCGCTGGCCGTGGACATCTCCGCCGTCCCCACCGTGCTCACGATGACCGAGCGCGCCGATCTCGTCGCGCTCGAGGGCAACCTCTGGTTGCCGACGGCGGCGGCCTCCGCATGGGTGCTCGCCCCCGCGGCGGATCGGTGGCGCTCGCTCGCGCGTTCCTGGTCGGACTCCCTGTCCGAGGATGTGCGCCGGATGCTGCGGCTGCGCTCCCGCGCGATGTGGGGCGACGGCCTGCTCGCCTTCGTCGCCTGGGCGTACCCGGCGGGCCAGACCTGGCTGTCGAGCCGTATCGACACGGTGACGACCGAGGCCGAGCTGCTCGGGATCACGGCCGACGGCTCCCCGAGTGCGCCGGGGTCCGTGCTGCTCGAGCACGGGGCCGAGGCCGCAGCGCCGGTGGTCGGCGCACTCTTCCCCGCCGAGGTGGACCGTGTCTACGTGCAGCAGGACCTCTCGATCGTGTCCCCCGGCCCGCTCGCCCCGGCCGTCGACGCGCGGCTGCGCGGGATGGCCGACGTGGAGAGCCGCGCACAGGCCTCGACGTATCGCGTGTCCGCGGGAAGCGTCAACCGCGCACTCGCATCCGGTGAGAGCGCCGAGAGCGTGCTCGAGTTCCTGAGCGGCATCTCGCTGACCGGCATCCCTCAGCCGCTCCACTACCTCGTGCAGGACGTCGCATCACGGTTCGGCCGGCTCCGCGTCGGGCGGGTGACCCCGGACGAGGACGGCCTGCAGAGCTACGTGCGCTCCGAGGACGACCAGCTCCTCACCACGCTCGCCGTCGACCAGGCGCTCGGCGGGCTGCGCCTGCGTCGCACCGGCGAGGGCCGCCTCTCCTCCCCCGCCGACCGCGACGCCGTGTTCTGGGCGCTCGTCGACGCGCGCTACCCCGCCGCGGCGGAGGACGCCGAGCGCCGCATCGAGCCCCTCCGGCGCACGAGGGTGGGCAGGCGTCCGACGGAGGACCGCCCGGACCCCGCCCGCACCATCGTCGAGCGCCTGCGCCTCGCCGACCCCGCCGACGCGGACTCCATGGGCGCGGACTGGCTGGCACGGCAACTCGACGTCGCCATCCGCGGGCGCCTCACCCTTCTCGTCCGGGTCGCCATGCCGAGCGGCACCGAGGTGCAGTACGAGCTCGAGCCGACCGGCCTGTCCGGGGGGCGCCTCCGCGCCCGTGACCGCCGCGCCGACATCGAGCGCACGCTCCCCGTATCGCACATCATCGGCGTGGCCCCCTCCGGCAGCGCGCAGTAAGCCCGATTACACTGCTCGGGTGTCTGACGGCCCCCTCATCATCCAGAGCGATCGAACCGTTCTCCTCGAAGTCGCGCATGCCGAGGCGGAGGACGCCAGGCACGACCTGGCCGTGTTCGCCGAGCTGGAGCGCGCCCCCGAGCACGTGCACACCTACCGCATCACGCGACTCGGGCTGTGGAACGCGCGAGCCGCCGGCCACACGGCCGACGACATGCTCGCGACGCTCGAGCGCTACGCGAAGTTCCCGGTCCCGCAGACGGTGACGGTGGACATCACCGAGACCGTGGGGCGGTACGGGCGGCTGCGCATCGAGCGCGACGACGAGGACGAGCTCGTGCTGCGCAGCTCCGACGTCGCCGTGCTCACCGAGGTCGCGGGCGCGAGGCGCGTCACGCCCCTGCTGACCGGACGACGGGGCGACGACACGTTCAGCGTGCAGCCCTGGGCGCGGGGACAGCTGAAGCAGGAGCTGGTGAAGATCGGCTGGCCCGCGGAGGACCTCGCCGGTTACACGCCCGGCACCCCGCACGAGATCGAGCTGATCGAGGAGGGCTGGTCGCTGCGCGACTACCAGCACCGCGCGGTGGACAACTTCTTCGACGGCGGCTCCGGGGTCGTCGTGCTCCCCTGCGGCGCGGGCAAGACCCTCGTCGGCGCGGGCGCCATGGCGGCGGCCAAGACGAACACCCTGATCCTCGTCACCAACACCGTGTCGGCGCGGCAGTGGCGGGCGGAGCTGCTGAAGCGCACGACGCTCACCGAGGACGAGATCGGCGAGTACTCGGGGCAGACGAAGGAGGTCAGGCCGGTCACCATCGCGACCTACCAGATCCTCACGGCGAAGCGGAAGGGCGAGTACGCCCACCTCGCCCTGCTCGACGCGCTCGACTGGGGCCTCATCGTGTACGACGAGGTGCACCTTCTGCCGGCCCCGGTGTTCAAGCTCACCGCCGACCTGCAGGCGCGGAGGCGGCTCGGCCTGACGGCGACGCTCGTGCGCGAGGACGGCCGGGAGAGCGACGTGTTCAGCCTCATCGGTCCCAAGCGGTTCGACGCCCCGTGGCGGGAGATCGAGGCGCAGGGCTACATCTCCCCCGCGGAGTGCTTCGAGGTGCGCATCGACCTGCCGCAGCAGGAGCGGCTCCAGTACGCCGCCGCGGCCGACGAGGAGCGTTACCGCCTCGCCGCATCCGCCCCGGCGAAGCTCGACGTGGTCAGGCAGCTGGTCGCGCGGCACAGCGGCGAGCGGATCCTGGTCATCGGCCAGTACCTCGACCAGATCGAGGAGCTGGCCGAGGCGCTCGGCGCACCGCAGCTCACCGGATCGACACCCGTCGACGAGCGGGAGCGCCTGTACCAGGCGTTCCGCGACGGCGAGGAGAAGGTGCTCGTGGTGAGCAAGGTCGCGAACTTCTCCGTCGACCTTCCCGAGGCGACCGTCGCCATCCAGGTCTCCGGGTCGTTCGGCTCGCGGCAGGAGGAGGCGCAGCGGCTCGGCAGGCTGCTGCGCCCCAAGCAGTCGGGTCTCTCGGCGAACTTCTACACGCTCGTCTCGCGGGACACGGTCGACCAGGACTTCGCGCAGAACCGCCAGCGGTTCCTCGCCGAGCAGGGCTACAGCTACACGATCCTCGACTCGCACAGCCTCGAGCGCGCAGCCTGAGCGCGGTCGGCGGCGGAACACGGCCCCGCCCGTCGCGCCCACTGCACTCCCAGACGGCATCCAGCGAATGCGCAGATACTGTTCCGCATGACTGACGGACCCAAGATCCTCATCGTCGACGACGAGCCCAACATCCGCGACCTTCTGACCACGAGCCTCCGCTTCGCCGGCTTCGCCGTGCGAGCCGTCGCCAACGGCGCGCAGGCCATCTCCGCCGTACTCGAGGAGGAGCCGGACCTCATCATCCTCGACGTCATGCTCCCGGACATGAACGGCTTCGGCGTCACCAAGCGGCTGCGTGCCGCGGGGTACACCGCACCCATCCTGTTCCTCACCGCGAAGGACGACACCGAGGACAAGATCACGGGCCTCACCGTGGGCGGCGACGACTACGTCACCAAGCCGTTCAGCCTCGACGAGATCGTCGCGCGCATCAAGGCGATCCTCCGCCGCACGATGCACGCGGACGAGGATGCGATCATCCGTGCCGGCGAGCTCACCATGGACCAGGACACCCACGAGGTGCTTGTGGGCAGTCAGCCCATCGAGCTGAGCCCAACGGAGTTCAAGCTGCTGCGCTACCTGATGCTGAACCCCAACCGCGTGCTGTCCAAGGCGCAGATCCTCGACCATGTGTGGGAGTACGACTTCAACGGCGACGCCGGAATCGTCGAGTCCTACATCTCCTATCTGCGGCGGAAGCTCGACCAGTTCTCGAGCGAGCCGGTCATCCAGACCAAGCGCGGCTTCGGGTACATGCTGAAAGCGGCCAAGGTCTAGCCTTCCCCCAGCTTCCGTCGCCTAGGGTCGGCTAGTCCGAGCGACCCGACACCCGAGGAGACCACCGCATCGTGCACGAGAAGCTCTCCGAGCGCTGGGCGGCCATCTCCCTCAGGACGAAGATCACGGGCGTCACCGTGCTGCTGCTGACTCTCGGGCTGCTCATCTCAGGGCTCGGCACGACGGCCTTCCTGCGTCCCCAGCTCGTGCGGAACGTCGACGACCAGCTCGTGGCGTCGCTCAGCGACATGCGCACCATCTTCGGTCAGGACTTCTCGGGCTCGACGTTCCGCCAGGCGCACGTCGAGGGGGCCAACGAGAGCTATTACGTCGCGCTCGTCGATCCCGAGGGCGACATCGTGGCCGACAACTGGCGGCCGGACCGGGACAGCCGGCTCCGGCCGATCCTCCGGGGCTTCACCGTCGCCGAGGCGAAGGAGATCGGCACGTCCGTCGTCGCGCTGACGGACTCGACCGGCCGCAACGAGTGGCACGCGGCCGTGCGGCAGAGCACGCTGTCCGGCAGCCCCGTCTTCTACACCCTGGTCGTCGCGTCGCCCATGCGGCCGGTGGAGACGTTCATGGCAACCTACCTCGCGGTCTTCTTCGGCTTCGGTGTCGCCGTGGTGGTGCTCGGCGCCGCCCTGACCCGGCTGCTCGTCACGACGACGTTCGCGCCGCTGCGCGAGGTGGAGCGCACGGCGGCCGCCTTCGCCGACGGCGACTTCAGTCAGCGCCTCGGCGGCGCGACGCCGAACACCGAGGTCGGCCGCCTCAACCGCTCCCTGAACACCATGCTGAACCACATCGACACGGCGCTGTCGGATCGGGCGGCGACCATCCAGCAGATGCGCCGATTCGTCGGCGATGCCAGTCACGAGCTGCGCACCCCGCTCGTGTCGGTGCGCGGCTACGCCGAGCTGTACCGGATGGGCGCGCTGCAGACGCCGGACGACGTGGCAAAGGCCATGGACCGCATCGAGAAGGAGGCCATCCGTATGGGTGGCCTCGTCGAGAACCTCCTGGCGCTGGCTCGGCTCGACGAGACGCGGCCGCTCGAGCTGCAGCCCGTCGATCTCCGCCCGATCGCGCGCGACGCCGCGCTCGACGCCATGGCGTCCTCGCCCGACCGCGTCGTCACGGCGCTGCCGCCGGTCGTCGTGCCTCCGGCTGGGCCCGGCGCCGAGGACGCACTCGACGGGTCGCCCGCGAGCGGAGCGATCGCCACGGCGGAGGATCCGCAGACCGCGGGCACGCAGACGGCGACCACGGGCGCCATCGCGCTCGCGGGCGCGCGGCTGTCCCGGCTGCGGGGACGGCGCCCGCGGCGAACCGACCTCGCGCCCCCGGTGGACGGGAGCACAGCGGACGAGGACGTCGCGGCGCCGGTCGAGGCGGGTACGGCCGAGCTCACGGTGCCCGCGCTCGTGCTCGCTGAGGAGAACAAGATCCGCCAGGCCGTCGCGAACATCCTCGGCAACGCCATGCGCTACACCCCGGAGGGCACCCCCATCGAGCTCGGCGTCACCGTCGATCTCGCCGCGGAGGAGGCGATGATCGCCGTCATCGACCACGGCGAGGGCATCCCGCCCCAGATCCGGGACAAGATCTTCCAGCGGTTCTGGCGCGCGGACACGTCCCGCACGCGCGAGACGGGCGGCAGCGGTCTGGGGCTCGCCATCGTCGCCGCGATCATCACGGCGCACGGCGGAAGGGTCGAGGTGGTCGACACCCCGGGCGGCGGCGCAACGTTCCGCCTGATCTTTCCGCTCCTCACGAGGGGCGAGCCGGCCCCCGCTGTCAACAGCGCCGCCCAGTAGCACTCCGGGGTCGCCCCCTGCTTCTAGCGTGTGAGCCTCACGTTCCGAACACGAAGGAGGCACCCATGACGAGATACCAGGTCGACAGCGACGCGGTGGCAACGGCCACGGCGACCGCGCACGGCTACATCGGTCGCATCGAGGCGGAGGTCGGCGGGCTGTACGCCCTGCTCGTCGACCTGCAGAACTCGTGGTCGGGGCCCGCGGCCGCCGCGTTCCAGTCGGTGCTCGCCGAGTGGCGGGCGACGCAGCAGCGCGTCGCGGAGGGCATAGCGGTGGTCAACCAGGGACTCTCCGCCGCCGGCCAGCAGTACGCCGAGGTCGAGGTGGCCAACGCCAGGCTCTTCGCCGGGCGCTGACCCGGAGGATCGGTGCCGCCGCGCGACCCCGGCGACGCGGTGCATTCAGACGACAGTGGGCGGCTCCCCGAGGGGAACCGCCCACTGTCTCGTGCTGTGCGACGGACTTAGAAGTCCATGCCACCCGTCGGGTCGCCGGCCGGGGCCGGGTTCTTCTCGGGCTTGTCCGCGACCACGACGGAGGTCGTGAGGAACAGACCGGCGATCGACGCGGCGTTGACGAGCGCGGAGCGCGTCACCTTCACCGGGTCGCTGATGCCGGCGGCCAGCATGTCGACGTACTCGCCGGTCGCGGCGTTGAGGCCGTGTCCGGTGGGCAGGCCGCGCACCTTGTCGACCACGACGCCGGGCTCGAGGCCCGAGTTGTGGGCGATCTGCTTGAGCGGGGCGTCGATGGCGACCTTGACGATGTTCGCGCCGGTCGCCTCGTCACCGACGAGGCCGGTCAGGGCCTCCGCGGCGAAGGCGGTCTTGCCCGCCTGGATGAGGGCGACGCCGCCACCGGCGATGATGCCCTCCTCGACGGCAGCCTTCGCGTTGCGGACGGCGTCCTCGATGCGGTGCTTGCGCTCCTTGAGCTCGACCTCGGTCGCCGCGCCCGCCTTGATGACGGCGACGCCGCCCGCGAGCTTGGCGAGCCGCTCCTGGAGCTTCTCGCGGTCGTAGTCGCTGTCCGTGTTGTTGATCTCGCCACGGATCTGAGCGACGCGACCGGCGATCTGCTCCTCGTCGCCGCCACCCTCGACGATGGTCGTCTCGTCCTTGGTGATGATGACCTTGCGAGCCGTGCCGAGCAGGTCGAGGGTGACGTTCTCCAGCTTGAGACCGACCTCCTCGGAGATGACCTGGCCACCGGTGAGGATCGCGATGTCCTGCAGCTGCGCCTTGCGGCGGTCGCCGAAGCCGGGCGCCTTGACGGCGACGGACTTGAAGATGCCGCGGATCTTGTTGACGACCAGCGTGGCCAGAGCCTCGCCGTCGACGTCCTCGGCGATGATCAGCAGCTGCTTGCCCGCCTGGATGACCTTGTCGACGATCGGCAGCAGGTCCTTGATGTTGGAGATCTTGGAGTTGACGATGAGCACGTACGGGTCCTCGAAGACCGCCTCCTGGCGCTCCGGGTCCGTGACGAAGTACTGCGACAGGTAGCCCTTGTCGAAGCGCATGCCCTCGGTCAGCTCGAGCTCGGTGCCGAAGGTGTTCGACTCCTCGACGGTGACGACGCCCTCCTTGCCCACCTTGTCGATGGCCTCGGCGATCAGGGCGCCGATCTCGGGGTCGCCGGCGGAGATGGACGCGGTGGCGGCGATCTCCTCCTTGGTCTCGACCTCCTTGGCGTTGCTGATGAGCTCGGCGGTCACAGCGGCGACGGCCTTCTCGATGCCGCGCTTGAGGCCGATCGGGTCGGCGCCGGCGGCGACGTTGCGGAGACCCTCGCGCACGAGCGCCTGGGCGAGCACGGTTGCCGTCGTGGTTCCGTCGCCGGCGACGTCATCCGTCTTCTTGGCGACCTCCTTGACGAGCTCGGCACCGATCTTCTCGTACGGGTCGTCGAGCTCGATCTCCTTGGCGATGGACACGCCGTCGTTGGTGATCGTGGGGGCGCCCCACTTCTTCTCGAGCACGACGTTGCGGCCACGCGGGCCAAGCGTCACCTTGACCGCGTCGGCGAGGGTGTTGAGCCCGCGCTCGAGGCCGCGACGAGCATCCTCGTCAAAAGCAATGATCTTTGCCATGTGTGTTTTTCGCCCTCCCGGACGTAGTGAAAAAAACGATGGGTTAGCACTCATGGTTCGCGAGTGCTAGCCAATTCTGGCACTCTCGCTAGGCGAGTGCAACTGAGCGGCGCTGCTCGTCAGGAACTCGCGCTGCGCACGGCGCCCGAGTCGTTCGGCACGAGCTCGACCCACGTGTTGCCCGGCGCGAGCGGAAGCACGGACCCGGCGGAGCTCACCAGCCGCAGCGGCGCGCGAGCGCCCTCCTTGACCCAGGTGCCCCGGAGGACGAAGCCCCCGGTCGCGATCCACGCCTCGCCGCTCCCCTGCAGTTCGGTGCGGGGCACGCCGGGCGACTCGTCGATGTCCACGCGCACCGCGACGACGTTCGTCGCGGTGATGGGCTTCCCCGACTGCGCGATGTCGGCCTCGCCGTTCTGCGCTCTCGTGTATGCGCCCTCGCGGGGGTCGTACGTCCACCCCGCCGAGCTGGACGGGGAGAACGTCGCCTCGAGCACGGTCGCCGCCTCGCCGCCCGTCACCGCGGCCGGTTCGGCCGGGGGCGAGGCGTAGCGGAACTGCAGGGGCGGCGCGTCGAGCTCGTCGTGCTCGGCCACGAGCTCCTCCGCGTCGAGGAGCACGTTGTGCGGCGCCGAGCGCTCCTGCGTGCGGGAGAAGACGCCGGCCGCGTCCTCATGGCCCTCGATCGCGTTGACGACGCCCGTGTCCTGCATGGCGCGCACGAAGCGGTCCTGCCCGCCCGAGTACGCGACGATGCCACCGAACGGGGACACGATGTCGGGGTCCATCGGCCGGATCGAGCGGACGGGCCCCACCGCGCCGGGCAGGTCGGAGTGCCACACCGCCACATACCGTGTGATGCCGCCCTCGACCAGTTCCTCGAACACGATGTCGGCCCGCTCCAGTCCGTACTGAGGCCGGGCGGATGGGTGGTTGTCGATCTTGACGGCGAGGGATGCGTGCTCGCCCGCGCCCTCGGGCGCCGGCGTGCCGAGCAGAGGGAACAACTCGACCGGCGCCCCGGCCGTCGCGCTCGGCGTGGGTTCGTCGGCCACCGGTGTCGCGGGCGTGCAGCCGGCGAGAGCGAGGCCCGCGACCGCGAGCACCAGAACGGCACCCCGCCCGCGCCCCGTCGTGAGCGCGCCCCCCGAACGCATCATGGCGAAAAGACTAACGCCGCCCGCTTGTGCGGGCGGCGTCAGTTCCTGCGTTGCGCTATGCGGGGCGGACCGCCTCCGCCTGCGGACCCTTCGACCCGGTACCGACCTCGAAGGTCACCTGCTGGCCCTCTTCCAACGACTTGTACCCGCCCATGTCGATGGCGGAGTAGTGCACGAACACGTCCTGCCCTCCCCCATCGACGGTGATGAAGCCATAGCCCTTTTCAGCGTTGAACCACTTCACGGTCCCGTTCGCCATGCGTACTCCCTGTGCTGTTTCCCGTGCGGCCCGGAGCCGTTCGCTCCGACCGGGTCCTCCGCACTCTGCGTCCGTTCAAACCGCCCCGGCCTGCAAAGGGACGACAACGGGTTGCACATCGACGAGCCGAATGATGACGACCAATCAGGATGATAATGACGAAGCACTTGTGTCCGGGAGTGTTGTTCGTCGCTGATTCCCGCTTACCGCCCATAACGGCGGAAGATTAAACATCCCGGTAACACCCGGCGAGAGAAACGTCGAACACGAGGCATCGCGCGGATCAGGCGCTGTAGTCCGCGCCCACGACGACCGTCAGCCGGGAGACGCCCGCGGGGTCCTCGCCCTCCTCGGGAGCGAAGTTCTCGGAGAGCACGACCTCGGCCGAGCCGAGCGACCGGGCGAGGCCGAGCGCCGCCGCCTCGTCCACCGGGTCCCAGTAGTAGACGGTCGTCGTGTCGACATCGCGGGTGCTCGCATTGGCCCGGGACGCGACGTTCCAGCCGTCGGCATCCAGGCGCTCGCCGACCCGGGCGGCGAGGCCGGAGGTCTCCGTTCCGTTGAGCACCGTCACGAGGATCGTCGCGTCGACGATCGGCTCCGGCGTCGCCTCGCCGCTCGGGGTCGGTGCCGCAGTGGCCGTTCCCGGCAGCACTGTGCTGCCGTCGAAGCGGATGCCCTCGCCGATCACCGTGAGCGCGATGACCCCGGCGGCGACGAGAGCGAGGGTCGCCGCGAGCGCCCAGCCGAAGACGAACCACCCGCGACGGCGGCCCGAGGCCCGATGGGCACCGACGCGCTGCAGGTCCTCGGGGACGTCGTCGAAGCGGTCGTGGGGGTAGCTGGCCATCGGGCGGGTCTCGGCGTTCTCTCAGTCGAGGCGGTCGGAGCGGAGACGGAGGTCGTCCCCCATGCGGCGGGCCCGCTGGGCCCTGGCCGCCGTTCGGCTGTCCCGCACGCGCTGCAGTCGTTTGACCAGCATCGGATCGTGCGCGAGGGCCGCAGGCGAATCTATCAGCGCCCCGAGGATCTGGTAGTACCGTGCCGCCGAGAGCCCGAACGCCTCACGGATGGCCTGCTCCTTGGCGCCGGCGTGCCGCCACCACTGCCTCTCGAATGCAAGCACGCGAAGGTCGCGCTCGCCGAGTCCGCCGTGCTGCGGCTCCGGCTCGGGAGCACGCTGCGCAGACTCGTCCACATCCGTCTCCTTCTCCCGACCGTCCACATCGTAGGTCGGGGAGGCGGGTCAGCCCGCGCGCCCCGCCCGGTACATGGAAATGTGCGGGATGCCCGCCTCGACGTACTCCTCGCCGAACGACTCGAAGCCGAACGCCTCGTACAGGGGCGCGACGTACGACTGCGAGTGCAGGAGCAGCGGCTCATGGCCGTGCAGCGCGATCACGTGCTCGAGCAGGCGCTTGGCGAGCCCCTCGCCGCGCCGATCCGCCCGCACGACGACGCGGCCCGGCAGCCGCCGGGCGCCGAGGTGCTCCGGCTCGTCGAGGAGGACCAGGCGCAGGTAGGCCGCGACCCCCCTCTCGTCCGAGATCCAGAGGTGCTCCGTCCGCGGGTCAGGGTCGCGGTCGTCCAGCTCCTCCTCGTCGATGCGCTGCTCGACGAAGAAGACGGTCGTCCGCAGCCGGAGGAACGCGAACAGCTCGTCCGTGCTGAGTTCTGGCCAGGTCTTGCGCGTGATGGAATGGTTCGGCACAGGGGCGAGTTTACGTAGGTGGACTCCCCCGGCCGCCCGCCGGGGCCGGCCGCGAACGAAAGGAATCCCGTGGACTACAAGGTCACGAAGACGGACGCCGAGTGGCGCGACGAGCTGTCCCCCGAGGAGTACGCCGTGCTGCGTCAGCAGGCGACGGAGCGCCCCTGGACGGGCGAGCTGCTCGACGAGAACCGGGTCGGCGTCTACGGCTGCAAGGCGTGCGGCGCGGAGCTCTTCTCGAGCGACACCAAGTTCGACTCGCACTGCGGCTGGCCGAGCTTCTACGCCCCCAAGGAGGGCGACGCCGTGAAGCTGTACACCGACAACTCGCTCGGGATGACCCGCGTCGAGGTCGTCTGCGCCAACTGCGGCTCGCACCTCGGGCACGTCTTCGACGACGCGCCCCAGACCCCGACGGGCGACCGGTTCTGCATGAACTCCGTGTCGCTGTCCTTCTCGACGAAGGACTGACCCCCGGAGGACCGAGCCCCGAAGCGACGGCGGATCGCGCGCCTCAGGACGGGGAACCGGCGATCGGCGACGGTCGCCGTCTCGCCGGCAGTGACGCGATACCCACCGCGACGAGCGTGAGCCCGGTGCCCGCGACGGTCGTCCAGGCGACGGTGTGGCCGACGGCGGGCACCGTGAGGTCGAGCACGAGGGACATCACGAGCTGACCGGCGATCGTGCCGAGGCCGAGCAGCAGCACGCCCGTGATGCGCACGGCCACGGCCGCCCCGGCGATGAAAACCACGCCGATGAGGCCGCCGGTGTACAGCCACGGGTTCTGCGGCAGGCCATCCGGGACCCCGACGGCGAGCGCGTGCACCGCGAACGCGACGACGAGCACCGTCGTGCCGACGACGAAATTGACGAACGTCGCGGTGAGCGCCGACCCCGCGATGCCGCGGACCTGGCCGTTCACCGCCTGCTGCCAGCCGATGCCGAGGCCGGCGAGGAACGGCATGACGATCATCCACAGCGGAATGTCGCCCTGCAGCTGAGCCGATACCGCCCAGCCGACCGCGACGAGGGCGAGCGCGGATCCGGCCACCCGCGTCGCGGTGAGGGGTTTCGGCGCCATCGTGCCGAGCCCGCGACGGTCGAGGAGCAGGCCACTCAGGGTCTGACCGCACACGGTCGCGACCGTGAACAGCGCGACGCCGAGCGCGGACGCGGTGAGGCCCTGCGAGAGCACGAGGAACGCTCCCGCCGCGCCACCCAGTGCGTACCAGACCGGGGTGCGGCGCCCGCGGATCGCGGAGACCACCCTCGCGAACCCGCTGCGGCCGGTGCGTGACGCCGCCATCGCGAGGGACAGCACGATGAGCCCGGACCCGAACGAGATGACGGCGGCGAGGTAGCCGTCGCCGAGGGCTCTGCCGAGCTCTCCGTTGATGCGGGACTGGAGCGCGACGAAGGCGCCGAACACCACAGCGCAGGCGACGGTGATGCCGACGAGAGCGCGGGACGCGGGCTGCTGCGATGAGGGGGTCATGGTGCCTTTCCGACGGTTCACCCTAGACGACGGCCCGGCGGGTCAGTGCCGCCCGGGCCGCCCCGCCGCCGCGCGGCCACGGCCGACGTCCCCCGCGGTGACGGAGGACCGCCGGCCGGCGGGCCGTCGCCATTGCCGGTGCACAGGCGTACCTTTCGTCCGTATGAGGCAGTACCCGCACGACGAATCGGTGCCGCCCACCTGCCCGGACTGCGGCGCCGCCCTCCGCGTGCTCGTCGAGCCCGGCCTCCGTGGACCGGTGTGGTTCTACGTCTGCCCGCTGCACGGCCTGGTCTCCGCCGCGTCCTAGGGCTCGCCGCGACGGCGCGGAGACGGCGTGGCTGGGGCCGTTGCGGCCGGCCCGCCCGACGGCCCGCCTGGTGCGCCCCGCGCAGCGGGGATATGTTCGATAGCGGCGCACCGTCCACCTTCGGAGCCGCGGGCGCCGGAACCACTTCTCCGAGACACCGTCTCACCGACAACGGCAAACCCGGCGCGAGCCGGGGACGCAAAGCCACGGGGCCCTCGAGGTCAGCCGGGCCACCGAACGAGAGGCACAGCCGTGCAGAAGCCCCGAGAGCGCCGCCCGTCTCTTCCCCCCGTCGTTCTGGCGACCGCAGCGGATTCACGCTGGGACGCGTTCGCCACCGAGTGCATCGACTGGATGATGACCCACGCCGAGAACGGCATCCTGGCGCGGGCGGACTCCGGCGAGGGACGCCTGCTCGCGATCTTCGATGTGTTCGGCGACTGGTTCGACGGGCGGGACCGTGAGGCCGCGTCGATCGTGAGCGCCGTGCTGAAGCTCAGCGTTCGGCATCCGGTCGGCCGCGTCGTGGCCCGCCGGGCGCCGCGCATCCAGCGCATGATCGTCGACCTCGGTCGGCAGGCGGGGCTGACCGAGCTCGACGACTTCTCGAGGTCGTGGCAGATCCTCATGAAGGGGGCCGTCCTGAACGCTTCGGAGGGCGACGTCGATGCGCCGGTGCGCGCGAGGGACATGGGCAGGGACCTCATCGCCCGCCACCGCCGACGTCGAGCCGCCGTGCCCCCGCACGAGGCGGAGAGCGAGTTCAGCTGGGTGGACGCCTCGTCCCCGACCCCGTCTGCCCTCCGCGCCGGCCCGGGACCGTCCGCGGCCACCGGAGACGCGGACTGGTTCGACGTCTACGGCTGGGACGGGGACTTCACTCCCGTTCCGTACCCGGCCTGACGGCGGCGCGCGCTTCCGCTCGGATCGTGACGACGGTGTTGCGGTCGCGCCCCTCGCTCTTCGAGCGGTACATCGCCCCGTCCGCGGCCTCGATCAGGTCTCCCGCGGAGACGGCACCCGAGTCCGCCGCGTGCACCGCGACGCCGACGCTCGCGGTGAGCGGGTACTCGGCCGGCACCTGGCGGAGGCGTTCGCGGATGGCCGCGCGCACCCGGTCCGCCACCCGCACCGCTGTCGGTGCGTCGGCGTCGACGCACACGATCGCGAACTCGTCGCCGCCGAACCGCGCCACCGTGTCACCCCTGCGCACGAGCCGACGCAGCCGCTCCGCGACCTGGGCGAGCACGTCGTCGCCCACCGCATGGCCGAGCCGGTCGTTGATGACCTTGAAGCCGTCGAGATCGAGGAACAGCAGGGCGAGCGGGCGCCCGGACTCGGCGGCCTCCGCGAGGGCGTCGGCGAGCCGCGCGTGCAGGTGGGCGCGATTGGGCAGCGCGGTGAGCGTGTCGTGCAGCGATGAGTGGCGGAGGCTCTCCTGCAACCGGATGCGCCTGAGCACCTGACCCGCCTGCCGCGCGAGGGCGGCCTGGAGCTCGATCGCGTCGCTGTCCCATTCGCGTGCCCGACCGGAGTAGCAGGCGAGCACGCCGAGGGGCACCCCGTCCTCGTGGATCGGTACGGCGGACATCGCCTCGATGCGCCGTGCCGCGAGGCGCTCCGCGAGTTCCGGGAAGCGCTCCGCGTCGTCCAGACGGGCGACCGTCACCGCGGACGCCGTCCGGGCGGCCTCCGCCTCCGGACCGTCCTGCGCGACCACCGCCGCACCGTCCACCGCCGCACTCGGCGTCGACGCAGCCGGGTCTCCGGCGATCCCGTCCCCGGCATCCCCGTCCCCGGCGACGCGCCTTAGCACCCCGCCATCGAGAAGGAACACCGCGGACGAGCGGGCCTCCGCGGCGCCACGGGCGGCCACGCCGAGCGCGGCGGCGAGCGCACCCTCGGTCTCGCAGTCCCCGAACGACAGGGACGCCTCCTGCAGCACCCGCACGCGGCGCTCGGAACGGTCGGCCGCCCGGCGCGCCGTCAGCAGCTCCCGCTCGTAGTTCCGCCGTCCCGTGGCGTCGAACAGGGCGATGACGACCTCGTCGCCGCCGTCACGCCCCGGGCGCAGCACGGACGACGCGAGAACGGGCAGATCGGTCGCGCCCGCCCCGCGCAGCGTCAGCGCCGCCTCGCGTACCTCTCCCCCGAGCCGGAGCACCGGCAGGTAGCGGGTCTGGTAGAACAGGCGGCCCGCGGGCGTCAGCAGCTCCTCGAACGATCGGCCGACCAGGTCGTCGCGCCGCCGGCCCGTCCAGGCGAGCAGGGTCTCGTTCACGTGCAGAAGGTTGCCCTCGGCCGTCGTGCTGACGAGCGCGCACGGCGCCTCGTCCGCGAGGCGGGCGAGCGCCACCGGGTCGGCCGCCGCGGTGAACCCTGGGGTCCGCCGCTCCCGCTCCCCTCGCCCGGTCCGGGTCGGCGGCACCGTCTCAGCCAAGGTAGGCGCGCACGGCCGCCGCGAGCTCATCCGGCGCGGAGAGGTGGGGGCAGTGGCCGGTCGCGGCCAGCACCACCAGCGTGCTGTCCGGCATCGCGTCGCGCACGAACGCGCCGACGGAGGCGGGGGCGATCACGTCGTCGGAGCACTGCACGACGAGCGTCGGCGTCGTCACGGCCGCGAGGTCGCGCCGGTTGTCGGACAGGAACGTCACACGCGCGAAGTGGGCGGCAATCGCGGGATCGACACGGCAGAAGCTCGCCGCGAGCTCCTCGCCGAGCTCGGGTCGCTCCGCATTGCCCATGATGAGGGGCGCCATGACGGATGACCAGCCGAGGTAGTTCGCGTCCAGCGCGTCGAGCAGGCCGTCGATGTCCGCGCGCTCGAAGCCGCCCACGTAATCGCCGTCGTTGAGGTATCGCGGCGACGGGCCCACCAGCACGAGCGCGCCGACCCTGGTCGGCTCGCGGGCCGCCGCGAGCGCCGCGATGACGGCGCCGACCGAGTGGGCGACCACGACGGCATCGGCGAGGTCGAGGGCCCGGAGTATGCCCACGAGGTCGTCCGCGTGGGCGTGCAGGGAGTCGTACCGCCCGCGGTCGTATGCGCTGAGGTCGGACCCGCCGGCGCCGACCAGGTCGTAGAGCACGAGGCGGTGATCGTCCTCGAATGCGGGCGTCAGGAACCGCCACATCTCCTGGCTGCAACCGAACCCGTGCACGAACACCATCGGCCGCCCCGTGGCGTTCCCGAGCACGCGCACGTTGTTGCGCCCAAGCGCATCGGAAACCGGAACGTGCGGCGCGGGCGCTGGGTGGGCCATGCACTACTCCTGCTCGGCATCGAGTCCAGCCCGCGGTCCTCCCGTCGGGAGGAGGAGGGGCTGAGCTGAGCCGGCTGCGGGACTTGAACCCGCAACCTTCCGATTACAAGTCGGATGCGCTACCAATTGCGCCAAGCCGGCACGCCGCCGGGAGGACGGCCCCTACATCCTAGGACAGGCCGGGGAGGCGTCCTAGAAGAGGCCGAGAAGGCCTACGGCGTCGTGGTGGGCGTCGGGGTCGGGGTGCCGGACGCGCTGGTCGCGCCCTCCTCCTCGGTGGACTGCGCGAGCACGAACGCCGCGAACTCGCTCGGGTCGTCGAGCTCACCGCGGTACTGCTTGCCGTTCACGACGATGATCGGGGTGCCCTGCACCTGATCGATGTTGGAGTCGGGGATGTCCCCGGTGAGCACGCGGTCCGTCGCCGCATCCACCCAGGCCTTGTACCGCTGGTCGGTGACGCAGTCCGCGACCGAGGACGCCTTGCTCACGCCCGCCTTCTCGGTGATGGCGATGATCGCCGCGTCGTCGAGACCGCTCGACTGCTCCGCCGGCTGGTTGTCGAACATCAGGCGGTTGAACTCCCAGAACGTGTCCGGCGAGTAGTTCGCGACGCAGGCGGCGGCGTTCGCCGCCCGCAGGGAGTAGCCCTGGGCCCGGCTCGTGAGCACGGCGAGCGGGTGGATCTCCACCGTCGCGGCACCGGTCTCGATGTAGCCCTCGAGCTGCTCGGCGTTGGTCTCCTCGAACTCCTTGCAGTAGGGGCAGAGGTAGTCGACGTACACGCGGATGTTCACGGCGCCGGACTCGTCCGTGGCCGTGGGCACGGGGTCGGCGTCCGAGGCGAGCGCCGTGGTGGGCGTGGCCTTGAAGTCCTGACCGATGTGGATGCCGTCGCTCGCCATGTTCGCGGGACCGGGACCCGCCGGGCGGACACCGTTCCAGATGACGAGACCGATGACCGCGATGATGGCGACGAGGACGATCCCGATGCCGCCCTGCACGGCCCACCGGGTGCGCCGGTCGCGCTTCTTCTGCTTCTCGAGGTTGAGCCGAGCCTTCTCGCGGGCGAGCTCGCGCCGCTGGTTCTTACTGGGTCGACCGTCTCCGGAAACACCGTTGGACATAGATTCCACTTCCGAGTACGTATGAAATAACAGTGGCGCGTCCCCCCGGATGCGCCCGGAAGATAGTAAGTCGCGTGTCTGGGAATCGCCCAAACGGCCGCTGAACGGCGGTCCCGCCCCCGTCGCGGCGTTGCGGCGCGGAAGGCCCACCGTTCGATTCCCCGCCGTGCCATACTGTTCCGGGTGGCCGACGACGACCATGTCGATGAGCCACATCGCGATATCCATTCACAACGGATCGTCCGGCACGTACCTGCCGGTGAAGGAGAAGAAAATGGCATCAGTAACGTTCGACAAGGCGACGCGCCTCTACCCGGGCTCGACCCGTCCCGCCGTCGACAAGATCGACCTCGAGGTCGCCGACGGCGAGTTCCTCGTGCTCGTCGGCCCCTCGGGCTGCGGCAAGTCGACCACTCTCCGCATGCTCGCCGGCCTCGAAGAGGTCAACGACGGGAACATCTTCATCGGCGACCGCAACGTCACCGACATCCCGCCGAAGGACCGCGACATCGCGATGGTGTTCCAGAACTACGCGCTGTACCCGCACATGACCGTCGCCGAGAACATGGGCTTCGCGCTCAAGATCGCCGGTGTCGGCAAGGACGAGCGCGCGACCCGCGTGCTCGAGGCGGCGAAGCTGCTCGACCTGGAGCCCTACCTCAACCGCAAGCCGAAGGCCCTCTCCGGTGGCCAGCGTCAGCGCGTCGCCATGGGTCGCGCCATCGTTCGTCAGCCGCAGGTGTTCCTCATGGACGAGCCGCTGTCCAACCTCGACGCGAAGCTCCGCGTGCAGACCCGCACGCAGATCGCGTCGCTGCAGCGCCGCCTCGGCGTCACGACCGTCTACGTCACGCACGACCAGACGGAGGCCCTCACCATGGGCGACCGCATCGCGGTGCTCAAGGACGGCCTCCTGCAGCAGGTCGGAACGCCCCGCGACCTGTACGAGGCCCCGGAGAACGTGTTCGTCGCCGGCTTCATCGGCAGCCCGGCCATGAACCTGTTCTCGGCCGACGTCGTCGACCGCGGCGTGCGCTTCGGATCCGCTCTCGTCAACGTCGAGCGCAACGTGCTCCAGGGCGCCCACGGCAGCCAGGTCACGATCGGCGTGCGTCCGGAGGACCTCATCGTCTCCACGACGCAGGGCGAGGGCCTCGAGGTGACCGTCGACCTGGTCGAGGAGCTCGGCGCCGACGGCTACCTGTACGGGCACTCCGACCTCGGCGGCACCCGCACCGACATCGTCGCCCGCGTCGATGGCCGTCTGCACCCGAACGCCGGAGACCGCGTGTACCTGCTCCCGCAGCCGGGCCACATCCACACGTTCGACGCCGAGACGGGCCTCCGCCTCAACGAGCCGGTTCACGTCGGCTAGTACGGCGACCACTGCTCCACGCGCTCTGCCGCGGCCCGGTTCCGGGCCGCGGCAGAGTTCGTTGAGCCGCCGTACGGCCACCGATCGGGCCCCGGAGATGTGGGTACGCTCGTACCATGGACCGTTCACTGAACATCACCGCGGCGACGGTCGACCCCGCACTGCTCGACCTGCCGTGGGCGACCCCGCTGGCCGAGTGGCCGTCCGAGAACATCGCGACCCTGCCCAAGGGCATCTCGCGGCACCTGGTGCGGTTCGCCAACCTGTCCGGCTACGTCATCGCCATCAAGGAGACGACGGACGTGATGGCCAAGGGCGAGTACGACATGCTGCGCACCCTGCAGCGACTCGAGATCCCGTGCGTCGAGCCCGTCGCGGTCATCACGAACCGCACGGATGAGGACGGCAAGCCGCTCATGTCGGTGCTCGTCACCCGGCACCTCAAGTTCTCTCTCCCCTACCGGGCCCTTTTCTCGCAGACGCTGCGGCCGGAGACGGCGACCCGCCTCGTGGACGCGCTCGCCGTGCTGCTCGTGCGCCTGCACATCATCGGGTTCTTCTGGGGCGACGTGTCGCTCTCGAACACGCTCTTCCGCCGGGATGCGGGCGCCTTCGCCGCGTACCTCGTCGACGCCGAGACGGGCAAGCTGTACAGCGGTGGCCTGTCGAACGGGCAGCGCGAGAACGACCTCGAGATTGCGCGCGTGAACATCGCGGGTGAGCTCATGGACCTCGCGGCGGGCGGCCACATGGAGGAGGACGTCGACCCCGTCGAGACGAGCGAGCGCATCGTCGCCCAGTACCGCATGCTGTGGCGCGAGCTCACCGGCGCCGAGCAGTTCGAGACGTCGGAGCGCTGGCGCATCAACGAGCGCGTCGACCGCCTGAACGCCCTCGGCTTCGACATCGAGGAGCTCGCGATCCGCACCATCGAGTCGGGCAACAAGGTGCACATCCAGCCCAAGGTCGTCGACGCGGGGCACCACTCGCGCCGCCTCCTCCGGCTCACCGGCCTCGACGCGCAGGAGAACCAGGCGAGGCGCCTGCTCAACGACCTCGACGCCTACACGGTCGCCTACGGCAAGCAGAACCTCGACGAGGAGCAGGTGGCGCACGAGTGGCTCGCGCGCGTCTTCGAGCCGGTCGTGCGCGCCATCCCGCGGGAGCTGCGCGGAAAGCTCGAGCCGGCCGAGGTGTTCCACCAGCTGCTCGAGCACCGCTGGTACATGTCGCAGCAGCAGTCGCGAGACGTGCCGCTCGCCGAGGCCGTCACCGCGTACGTGAACGACATCCTGCGCCACCGCCGCGACGAGGCGACCGTGATCGGCGCCCCGCCCACCGAGGCGATCCCCACCATCACGCAGCCGGTCGCCGCGGTCGACGAGGACGAGGACTGGCGCGCCCGCGTCTGACCCGCTCCCGCGGTATGGCGCCCGCGCGCGGGAGGGCGCCCGCGGCGCCGCGCCGTCAGCGGCGGGCGGCCGCCGCGCGGAGCTTCGAGATCTCGTACAGGGTGACGCCCGCCGCGATGCCCGCGTTGAGCGACTCCGTCGAGGCGCTGATCGGAATGGACACCACGGCGTCGCAGGTCTCGGTGACGAGCCGGGACAGGCCCTTGCCCTCGCTGCCGACGACGACCACCACGGGCTGGTTCGCCAGGTCGAGGCCGGGCAGGGGGGTGTCGCCGCCGCCGTCGAGGCCGATCACGAAGACGCCGCGCTGCTTCAGCACCTTGAGCGTCTGGGTCAGGTTGCCCGCCATCGCGACCGGGGTCCGTGCCGCGGCCCCCGCCGACGTCTTCCAGGCGGACGCGGTCATGCCGACGGAGCGCCGCTGCGGCACGATGACGCCTTGGCCGCCGAACGCGGCGACGGAGCGGATGATCGCGCCGAGGTTGCGCGGATCCGTCACGCCGTCGAGCGCGACGAGCAGCGGCGTCTGACCCCTGCCCTCGATGCGGTCGAGCAGGTCGATCGGGTCGGCGTAGTCGTACGCGGGCACCTTCAGCACGAGGCCCTGGTGCACGGCGTCGGGGCCGGCGAGCCGATCGAGCTCCGGGCGCATGACCTCGAGCACCGGGATGCCGCGGTTCGTGGCGAGGGTCAGCACCTCCTTCACCCGGTCGTCCACCTCGACGCGCGTGGCGACGTAGAGGGTCGTCGCGGGGATGCGGGCGCGCAGCGCCTCGACGACGGAGTTGCGCCCCGTCACGAACTCGGCGGAGCCGGCCGACGACGCGCTGGGGCGCCGACCACGGGCGGGGGCCTCGCTGCGCTGAGCCTTCGCGCGCGCGCCGGGAGTGCTCTCGTAGCGCTCCTGCGCCGCCTTGCGCTTGCCCGCGGGGTGGTACGGGCGGTCCTCCGCCTTCGGCGTCGGCTTCTTGCCCTCCAGCGCCTGGCGGCCCTGGCCCCCCGACCCCTTCTGCGGGCCCTTCTTCGTCTTGCGCACCGCTCCGGCGCGTCCGGGCTTATTCGCCATCGATCCTCCAGTGTGATCCGTTGGGGCCGTCCTCGATCAGGATTCCGGCGTCGGCCAACTCCGTGCGGATGCGATCGGCGGCGGCGAAGTCGCGTGCCACGCGGGCTTCCTGCCGCTGCGCGAGGAGTCGGCGGATGAGGTTGTGCAGGGCGTCGCGCACGGCGACGCTGCTCGTGGACTGCCACTGCGGGGCGAGCGGGTTGATGCCGAGCACCGTCGTCATCGCGAGCACCTCCCCGCGCAGGGTCGCGGCGTTCTCCAGCTGCTCCGCGTCGAGCGCGGCGTTGCCCGCGCGCACGCGGTCGTGCAGCACGGCGAGCGCCTGCGGCACATTGAGGTCGTCGTCCATCGCCTCGCGGAACTCGTCCGGCACGACCGCGATCTCTGCGCTCTCGAAGCGCGTCGCCTTCAGGCGGCGTGCGGACCGGGTGAGGAACACCTCGATGCGGTCGAGGGCGGCCTCCGCCTCGGCGAGCGCACCGTCGTGGAACTCGAGCGTCGAGCGGTAGTGCGCGGCGCCGAGGAAGTAGCGGATGACGATGGGCCGAGCCGCCCCGAGCAGGTCGGCGGCGTAGATGGAGTTGCCGAGCGACTTGCTCATCTTCTGCCCGGCCACGGAGACGAGCCCGTTGTGCACCCAGTAGTTCGCGAAGCCGTCCCCCGCGGCGGCGGACTGCGCAAGCTCGTTCTCGTGGTGGGGAAACCGCAGGTCGAGCCCGCCGCCGTGGATGTCGAAACGCGTGCCGAGATATCTCGTCGACATGGCGGAGCACTCGATGTGCCAGCCCGGCCGCCCGGCACCCCACGGAGAGGACCAGGACGCCGTGTCCGGCTCGCCCTCCTTCGTGCCCTTCCACAGGGCGAAGTCCCGCGCGTCGTGCTTGGCGCGGGGCGCGGCGTCCGCCGCGTCCTCCATGTCGTCGAGGCGCTGCCGAGTGAGGGCCCCGTACGACGGCCACGAGCGCGTGTCGAAGTACACGTCGCCCGATCCGTCCGCCGCGGGATAGGCGTGGCCGCGCTCGATGAGCCGCTCGATGAGCGCGATCATGTCGGGGATGTTCGCCGTCGCGCGCGGTTCGTACGTCGGCGGGAGGATGTCGAGCGCGTCGTACCCGCGGCTGAACTCGAGCTCCACCCGGTACGCGAGCGCCCACCACTGCTCGGTGTCCGTGGCGTTCACGAGCACCTTGTCGTCGATGTCCGTGACGTTGCGCACGAGCGTGACGGTGTAGCCGGAGTACTCGAGCCAGCGGCGCAGCTGGTCGTAGTTGAGCGCAGACCGCAGATGGCCGATGTGCGGCGACGACTGCACGGTGGGTCCGCAGACGTACAGACCGACCCGACCCTCGACGAGGGGGACGAAGTCCCGGAGGGACTGCGTCTGGGAGTCGTAGAGCTGCACGGTCACGGCGTCAAGCCTACTTGGGCGCCGCGGACGCCCCCGCTCCGGTGACGAGCGCCGTTGCTATGGCGGTCAGTCCCCTGCCCTCACCCGGGAAGCCGAGGCCGTCCGTCGTCGTCGCGGACACGCTCACGGGCGCGCCGAGCGCACGGCTCAGCACCGCCTCGGCCTCGGCGCGGCGGGGACCGATCTTCGGGCGGTTGGAGAGCACCTGCACGGCGACGTTCGCGATGCCGCATCCCCGTGCCCGCAGCAGCTCCGCCGTGCGGCGGAGGAAGACGTCGCCGTGCGCCCCCTCGAGCGCCGGATCGGCCGTGCCGAACAGTCCGCCGATGTCACCGAGGCCAGCGGCGGAGAGCAGCGCGTCGCAGATCGCGTGGGCGACGGCGTCGCCGTCGCTGTGCCCGGACAGCCCCGCCTCGCCCGGCCAGTGCAGGCCGGCGAGCCAGAGGGGCTCGTCGCCGTCGAACGCGTGCACGTCGACCCCCACACCGGTGCGCAGGGCGGCGACGCCGGCCGGTCTGTCCGACCCCACGAGCTGCTCGGCGCGGCTCAGGTCCCACGGTGTCGTGATCTTGAACGCGCGGGCGTCCCCCTCGACCACCCGCACGGATCCACCCGCCGCCGCGTACAGCGCGGCGTCGTCCGTGTACTCGACGCCGTTCCGCGCCGCCCGCGCGTACGCGGCGGCGAGCTCGGCCCGGGGGAAGCCCTGCGGGGTCTGCACCGCGACGAGCTCGGACCGGTCGATGGTGGCGAGCACCCCGCCGTCCGCGTCCCGCCGCTTGATGGTGTCGCTCACGGGCAGGCCCGGGATGACGCCCGCACCGCTGGAGCGCACCCCGTCGAGCACGCGGGCCAGCTGGGTCACCGGGGTCAGGCACCGCGCCGCGTCGTGCACGAGCACGGTCTCGACCGACGGCCGCAGCGCCGCGAGACCCGCGGCGACCGACTCCTGCCGTGTCGCTCCCCCGGGAACGACCGTCACGTACGCGGCCGCGGCCCCCGCCGTCTCTCGCGCGAGCGCGTCAGCCGTTCCCGCCAGGTCGGCGGGCACGACGAGCACCACCTGCGCCGGCTCCGGCAGGGCGAGCACACCGCCGAGGGCCCGCTCCAGGAGGGTGCGCCCGACGAGGGGGACGAACGCCTTCGGCTCGGGCCGTCCGAGGCGGGTGCCGGATCCCGCGGCGACGACGACGACGGCGGTGGCGGGCTCGGCGCCCTCCGGCGGCTCGGGTGCAGAAGTCATGTCCGACAGGGTACCGAGTCGGAAAAACGAAGAAGCGGCGCCGGCCCATGGCCGACGCCGCTTCCCCGACGGTGAAGGAGGATCAGGAGGCGAGGACCTCGTCTAGCACCGTCGACGCCTTCTCCTCGTCCGTCTTCTCGGCGAGCGCGAGCTCGCTGATCAGGATCTGGCGCGCCTTGGCGAGCATCCGCTTCTCGCCCGCGGAGAGCCCGCGGTCCTGGTCGCGACGCCACAGGTCGCGCACGACCTCGGACACCTTGATGACGTCGCCGGACGCAAGCTTCTCGAGGTTCGCCTTATACCGACGGGACCAGTTCGTCGGCTCCTCGGTGAAGGGGGCGCGCAGCACCTCGAACACGCGGTCGAGGCCCTCCTTGCCGATGACGTCGCGAACGCCGACCAGGTCGACGTTCTCCGCGGGGACCTCGATGGTCAGATCGCCCTGCGTGACGTTGAGCTTGAGGTACAGCTTCTCCTCACCCTTGATGATCCGCTTCTTGACCTCGATGATGGTGGCTGCGCCGTGGTGGGGGTATACGACTGTTTCGCCGACCTCGAAAAGCATAAAGTGTGTTCCCTTCAGGAACTCCCAGTTTACCATAGGGTCCCCTCACCCCGGCCGTCGCGGGCGCCCCCGCCGCGACAGTCCCCTAGGCTAGGCTCATCAGCGATTCCGCGGCCCAGCCGACGGTCGTGACGTCATTGCTACGCAATATCGGAGGGTTTAGTTGAGACTGCGCGCCACCGCCTCGATCGTCTTGGCATCACTGATCATGGTGGGAACGACGTCGTGCAACTTCATCAGCCCTCAGACGACCACCGAGATCTACGAGGCGTCGGACGGCACGAACTTCTCCGTCGGTGACGTCAAGGCACGCAACGCCCTCATCATCACCGGGGACGGCGACCACGGCTCCCTCCTCGTGACCTTCATCAACGACTCCGGCGAGGAGCAGGACCTCACGGTCCAGTACGACACGGTGACCCCGCAGGGCGATACGACGCGCGAGTCCGCGTCGCTCACCCTCAGCCGCGGTGTGACGATCTTCGACTCCGGCGAGAACGAGACCTTCGTCATGGAGAACCTCGACGACGCGCAGCAGGGCGGCCTCTACCCGGTGTACTTCCAGTACGGCGACGCCGAGGGCCTCGAGGTGCAGGTGCCGGTGCTCGGCACGCAGCTGCAGGAGTACAGCACCCTCGCGCCGACCCCGTCGAGCACGCCCGAGAACACCCCGGACCCGTCGAGCACCCCCGAGAGCACGCCGGACGCGGAGAGCACGCCGGACGCGGAG
>Ga0210040_10000573_pt1 | contig 61185 bp, 44 predicted proteins | sample CryGeyCG12114_NA_FD_185462 | JGI IMG/M metagenome (GOLD analysis project Ga0210040, IMG submission 185462) | Groundwater microbial communities from aquifer - Crystal Geyser CG19_WC_8/21/14_NA (SPAdes) (version 2) | ecosystem: Environmental > Aquatic > Deep subsurface > Groundwater | place: USA...
GTATGATGATGGTAGTTGCACGATATTTCGGTCATTTAATGGACCTTCTTCAGGTGCACAAACACAACACTCACTTTTAGAACTCGAAGGAGTTAATGTCCGGTGGTCGTGTGAGGACGGGAGAGTCATGTCAATTTCCTTATTTTCCTCTGTTTCTAAACCCTCACAAGCGTAACTACTTCCTATCAATCATGTAAGGTTTAGCTTCGTAAGGCAATCAAATTTATAGACAACTAATACTTTGTTCCCTCTTAAAATTAATGAGGTGGTCTCATTAAATGAATATTGTGGAAGTGTGTTTATGCGCATAACACTGGTTTACTTTTTGATAGTTTCATAGCTTTGCATCAGATTTATTTTTGAATCTTCATGTTTTTTTTTTTGGCTGGAGAGCTATTATTTTAGTACGCTAACTTTTGCTTTGACATGATTCTTAATTGTATACAACAGAAGACATGGACAGCAGAGTATACACAATTGAATGGACAATGTCATTCTGTTAAGTAATCATTCAGCATCATACAGCACACCACCCAAATGCCTCAATCACTTGTTCTAAACCAAAACTGTGACAATTCAATTGTTAATTTAAAATGTACATGAATTACACATAATTTGAAACGTTGTGTATGTTTATAAACCGTAGAATAGATAAGTCAACCTTTACAAACCAGTAAAAGAATTGTACGGTATTATGCCATGTGTTGTGTTACTACCTTTCTTCTACTAATTACTAACTAATACGTTGATAGATAATCCATTAAAGTATGATACCTCTTGATAATATGACACTGACAGTGAGTTGTGCATTCCAATCAATCGAAAACTTTTACGAGAATAAAATGGATAAATGCGTAAATGAAACATTGTTTAAAACTTTATTCTATTTTTCAACACTACAAAACAGCTGTACGCGTCAAGACATATTCAGCAATATCGCCCATTTTCCATAAATTGTGGACATTTATTCGGTTTTTCTATATACCTGAACTATGACTATAAACACATGAGATGAGATGAGCAGTCTTAAAAAGAAGAAAGAGACTAAAAATACAAACAGAGGCACTTCGGGAATGTGCAACGACTGTTTGAAAAGTATTAGATCCAAGGACAAGGAGGTACAAAAAACAATATAAAAATCACAGAACCTATACTCATTCTGGGTCCACTTCTTTCGGCCCCGGATTTGAAAAGAAAATAACTTCATCTGCAATAATACTTGTAACTGTAACCGGTTTACTATTCTCATCTTTTATTTCTCCGTAAGAGATTCTGCCTTGGACGTGGACTCTTTGTCCTTTCGTCAAGTACTTATAAACACTGTCCCGCAATGTCGGCTTGAACACGCAAACACGGTGCCAATCCGTTTTTTGCATGACCCCACCTATCAAAAAAATAAAAATGCTGTCATAGTGAAATGTAATTATCGGTAAAAAGTTTCTTCGAATGTTTTAATTAGCCAACGCCAACATGCAACCGACAATATTATTTTTATGGAGCATGCGGCAATCAACAATCTCGGACTCACCGGCTTGATAGTTGTAATTGGTATGAGTGGCCATGGAGAACACGACAACTGGGTGCTCCGTAGTTCCTCTTTTCTGAGGCTCCCCACCAACTCTACCCATTAAAGTGACTTGATTCAATGCTGAAACAGGGCAGAAGAAAATGATAATGTCATGAAATATTTGAACGGAAGTAGGCAAAAGTTGCTAAAAATCGTGCGCCTATTTTTTTAGTAGGAAGTAATTTTTTCCACAGTTTGCGAATCAACTAAATTCCAAAATATATATAGCTTCTAATCTATTTAAATAAACATGAGCAATTAAATAAGGCAAACTTTTTTCCATTTTCGCCGGGGCAGGTTGAGGCTCCATTGAGTCAGACTGAGTGACAACAAATCTTTTGGAGCTCAAAGCTGTCAAGGGGGCTGCTGACTTCAGTGTTCCATTTTCCAGAATTTTTCCAGCTACTCCGATTTGGAGACTAGCCCGAGTTGTCAGAGATTTAAGCATGTTTAATTACGTAAAAACGTAACAAAGTAACGTAATAACGTAAATGATTTGATCGAATATCAATTTATTGTAGGCTAAATAAAACGAACTACTCAAGTCTCTTTAATGTGCTCTTACTGGCAGGACCTATAGATGATATTTATGTTCACTAATTGTCTTACTAAATGATCCTCCTCAGAATTTCCGAAGCAAGTATAAACAAAAGCACATGAATTCATTTTCTACCGCCTTTTCTGCGTCCGAAAAAATCATATGAAAAACATTAATGACAGAACTGCCAACATTACGCCACGTGTTTTCCTATGCTTTATGAAACGCATTGCTCTGGGAGCTCTAAAATTTAAAGTTGTGTATAGGAATCGGTAGTATGTGAATCTGCTATCCAAGTTTAGAACACGCAATTGACAAACCAGTGCTAAATGTAAACCGGCTGTCATTATCATTCGTTTCGTAGTCGGGTTCTCGGGTTGTAAAGGGTTTCCTCTAAACAATAAATTAATTTATTTGAGGAGTAAATTATATACCTCTCATGGTTCGTTTAGCTCGCTGTCTGTCGAGTTAAAAGTGTTCAAATTTTATTTCGTTAGTTAATTAAACAATTTTTGAACTGATTTCATGATGGGGTGCAAAATGACGATCTCTGTCTTACTGGCCTTTGCATTTGTTGCAAGTGTTCTGGGGAACACTCCCGTGGGATCAGCAGCTGCTGATACCCCTTCTACCTCTTCAGAAGACCAAGCTCTACTTTTAGTATCCAAACAGCTCTTAAATAAGTTTGTTGTGGAAAATATGGATGTCGTCATTAAGTATAACATTTTCAACGTTGGCTCAATGGCTGCCACCAATATCCGCTTGAAGGACTCTACCTTTGGTCCAGATTTCAAAGTGGTTGGTGGTCACCCTGAAGTCACTATTGGAAGAATTCCTCCACAAGCTAATGCAACTCACACCCTTGTAGTTCGACCTTTGAAATTCGGATACTACAACTTTACTGCAGCTCAAGTGTCATACACTTCTGGAGACGACTCAAAACAGGTTAGTACGTTGTGTATTTTATATAAATTCGCTGGTTGTTCATCCGTTTCCTATTGTTTTAAACTTTAGAATTTGTAATTTGTTTTTACTCTATCTCATTGCTCATGTTATTTGCAGGTTATTCAAGGCTGGTCTAGTGAACCTGGTGAGGGATATATTGCTCCATTCAAAGAGTTCGACAAACGATTTTCCCCACATTTGGTGAGAACAAATATATTATAATGATTTTTAGGTTAATAAGCAAAGCAACCAGGTAATTCTCTAGATAGGTAACTAAACCAACTAACATCCACTATATCACGATATAATCTACGATATCAATCTAAATCGATAGTAATTCTCCTGGCCCTTTTAAACATCGCGATAATGTTAGCCCGTTTGTAATTGTTTTGTAATTAGGCGGGGAATGATTTCTTAGCAAGATTTTAAAGTGAAAAAAGGCAGTCCAAATGGAATTAAATAAGTGAAATTCATGTAAATATTTTTTTTCAGTTGGATTGGGCCGCCTTTGCCATTATGGCAGTTCCACCATTGTTCATTCCATTTATGCTTTGGCACTCGAGCAAGTCTAAATATGAAGCCGTACTCTTCGCTAAGAAGTCTAAATGAAATACAACGCCAATGATAAAACTAAATTACCATCCTAATAAAACCGAATAATAACATCAATTTATCTATATTGCCAACAAGACACTGTTTATAATCAACAGCTAATGTTCACAAGTTACGCGTACTGTTTTATCAAGAAAAAGCATTTTCACTCAAACTTAATAGACTACATGAACAATAAAGACGGACTTGTTTACGAATTTCTAAAGACTTCACTTGATTATTTTTCTAGATTAGTATCATGTTTTGTTCTATGTACGACTCTTGTGTAGAAACGTACCTTATCGTTATCCAGTTAACGTAATTTTAATTTATGAAAAAGTAAAGAGTGCGTGTTTCCTAATCTTATTTCTTATGCGTGTTTTATTTGAGCATTCCAAAAGTATATATTTATTTTAATTAAACAGGTAAATTCGCGTTAGCTCGAAATAGCTATCAAGTTGATATCAAGGCCTGTATAGATGATATATAAAATCATGAATGTTTCATAAAATTGTTTCCTGACAGTTTTATATAGAAGTAAAAGTATGGAATTAATCACAGATAACTTATTTGTCAGATATAAGAAGTATACGTTAACCTAATGTAATATTCTTTGGTCCCCTTTGTTTTTCGCATCATCAACGCTCATAAGTACGTGAAACTTGCATCATTTAAAGCTTGGCGACATTTTCATTTAGGTCCACATAGCCACCTGCATTTTAGAAGCATCTAGATTATTAATCTGACAAGTAGATTGTGGAATGCATGCGTGTTTACATGTTAAATTTCTCACCTGAAATCACAGTCACTCCAGTTTCTTTCACTTTACCTTCAAAGTGAATACGATGGCCATTTTTCCAAGTATGAACTTGAAGAGTCTCTCCTGGATACACCGGTTTAGCGAAACGACCCTACACATTTATACAATTATGACAACCATAGAAATCGAAAAGATGAACAGATTAAAAATTAATAAAATTAATAATAAAAACCTTGATAGCTTTGAAATATCTGGGATCCGATTTTGCAAAGCGCTGTAAAATTAATCGTGCAGCGATTCCGTAAGAGCAAAGTCCATGAAGAATCGGTCGGGTGAATCCAGCCATCATAGCAAAGTCTGGATCAATGTGAAGAGGGTTACTATCCCCACTAAGCCTATACAAGGCTGCTTGACCCTCTCCAGTTTTGTACTCCAATACAGCATCAGGTTTTGCTTTTGGAGGTGTCACAACTCGTTTAATTGGTTTATCTGTTTCTCTTCTTCCCCCAAATTTGCCTGCTCCAACCTCGAAAATGGACCATTCAGTTGTAAACAATGGACCAGATTTATCTTCCCCCATGACTGAAAAATTTTATTGTAAAGTTTTTGCATATCAGTTCTAACAATCAAGCTTGCATTGTTTTTAAATGAATATTTTCCCCAAGTACCTTCAATAATATAAACTGCTCCAGAAATTTTGTCCAAAACATCAGTGACTTTAGCCTTCATTGTCACATGGCCCTCGCTTGGAAGAGGCCTGAAAATTTCCACATATTGTTCCCCATGAAGAATTTTTGTAAAGTCTACAGCCAACGATGGAGTCTTCATTACTTCATACATACAATTCATAGCTGGCACGACAGGGAATGTTGGAAGCACACGGAAGTCATCAGAATTTTCATATAAATAGTTCATCCCTTCCGAATCACTGATGGTAACACCCACTAAAATGTATAAAATACAAACTTGTTTAGCTTCTGATAAAATTCAGCTTGAAATTCAGCTGAGGATGAAACTTACACCCTAAAGAATATAAAATAGAGTCTTTTGTTGTGTAGCTGTAATCAACTGGAGGAATAGTTTTTCCAGGCAATGTAAGACGAGTAACCCCGTCCATGGAGTCTTCAGGTTTTCCAGTCTCCACTACTTTAAAAGCATCAACAAGTTTCACCATTCCTTCTTCTGGGGATTCAGGGGCATCAAATGTTGACATGTCCATGATTTTATCCCATTTATCACGAACACATTCTATAGTTCCGGAATCATTTACAGAGGTACGAAAAACGGCACCATCTGAACGTTGCCAGCGGTCTGAAAAATAAAAAATAAAATCATTTTTCGTTATGTAAATCGGAAGTGAAGTAATTTTACAATTTTATATTAAATTGAAGCTGATCGTACATCGAGCAGCAAACCCAGCAGCAGACTCTACAATTACACCATTCGAGGGGCAATCTTCATGACAGAGCCATGCCACCACGGGTGCAATTAGTTCAGGTTTCAATGCAGCATGGATTTCTAAACAAAGTTGATTGATTTTTAGATGCCTTTTGAGAATAAACTTATCATAAACTGAGAGAATATTATATGCCGTACCTGGTGGAATAACATCGTCAGTCAATCTAGAACCAGCTAAAGGCACAATTGTATTTGTATGAATATTTGAACTCAACCCCTCCCTAGCCAAAGCAGCAGAAAAACCCACCAAACCAGACTTAGCAGTTGAATAATTTGTCTGCCCAAAGTTTCCCAGAAGACCTGCTACCGAAGCTGTATTCACGATTCTTCCATATTTTTGCGCTTTAAAATGCTTCCAAGCCGCTTGAGTGGTTTTGAAAGCCCCAAGTACGTGCACTTGATAGATTAAATCCCAATCTGATTGGCTCATTTTTGCGAAACTTTTATCCCGAAGAATTCCAGCATTGTTGATCAAAATGTCAATGCGACCAAACTTGTCAATTGCCGTTTTGATAATATTTTCTCCGTCGGTTACGGAATCGTAGTTTGGAACGGCTTTACCACCTATAATGTGACAAAAAATGGTATACAGTCTTGTATCCTATTTTTGCTATAATTTGTGGACACTATACGATTGTCATAGCGCAAATTAGCTATAACCTTGGCTAATAATCTCCTTGACCACCGTGTCAGCGGCATTGGAACTGCTTCCATCTCCATGTCGATTTCCCCCCAAGTCATTGACAACCACTGATGCCCCTCTTTGGGCAAATAAAAGTGCATAAGCCCTTCCGAGGCCTCCTCCAGCTCCTGTCACTACAACTACTCGTCCGTCAAAACGCAGAAGACGATTCATCATTTGGCTGTGGCTTATCTGTCAGTAATTAGTAGTAATGGAAAGTCAATCACACATTCGATTAATAACAGAACTCGACAACATGAAGTCGAATTTTGTACCGGAGTTATAGAAAATAAATTAACAGTAACAGCGTCAAACCTTTCCAACTATTATACGAGTTAGTCCCATTCAATCGATAGATGTTACACACTTAACAATTTTACACACTTATGGGCTCCCAAACCCTCACAAGCCCATGAAAAAGTGTATTATACTCTAGTTCTCACGTTCATTATTTAATTATCTAACAATCTAACCTGTTGGAGAAGACTTGTAAACAAAGACCCCGAAGCAGGCGCAGTGAGCAATCTTTTACGGGCAAATCAAATTCGAATGAACGAATGAAGGTATCCTGTACCTGTGCCACCTGTGCCTGAAAATATTTGAGAAACAAGTGAATTTCGTTTTCGCGGCGTTCAACGCGTACAACAGAATACCAATGGGAAATAAGAATTGGAGAAAAACAAAATTTCAAGAACTTGTCATATCATGCGCTGCTATTTTGCAAAAAAAGGTAGGAAAATAAGGAAATCACGAGGTATGTGTCTATGAAAGCTCATTTAAGGATACACGGATATTAGATATTGGACTAATTGGACTGATATTTAGTATCATTCATTAACAATCACTTCGTTTACTCACTCAACATTTTTATATTTTATGCTTACCAAAAGTAAATGGAGTTTATTGTTGAACAAAAAACTAGCACGATAAGTCACACATGAAAGCCTAATGAGATTTTGACAGGGTGAAAGAAGAAATCACAGTTGAGTAAAGTAAGAATTTGATTTTAATTTAAAAGTCTTGCATATGCATGCATATAGCTATTGATCCTCAGATGTAATACATATGCATAGAAGTTCAATGATTAAAAAAGTCAATGTAAACTCATATATATGATGTAAATATGTTGATTATGGCATGAATGACTTGGTATCTGACTTCGCTTGACATCACACATCTTTTGCAAATAACGGTTTTATCAGATGACATTTTCAACCAGTAATCAATGGTCTGATTCTGAAGTGGTCTATGTAAGCAAATGAAGCATTCATTCTTGTTTTTCAATAGAAGGTTAATATAATTTAAGTTTTATGTATATACCATTCAATACAACAAGTCCATGTCATGCATGCAATCCCTTGCCATACGAAGAGAAAATAATTTTTTTTTATAAAGATGAGGGCCATTGAGACGATGTAAAGCAATGTCACAACACAATCTGAAATTGAAGGATTGGAAAAAATCAATTGTGTTTAAATTAAGAATGATAAGAAGGACAAAAGAGATGCATTAGGAATTCCATCCATATGCAATATTCGTAATAAGGTAAAAATCAGTGCTGCACTTGAAATCACAATCACAATTATATTATATACAAAATCAAAGGGACAATAAAAACAATAAGGAGACAACAGAAACATAATTTTAAATGTTCAAGCATTCAGGAAATTTGTTTTTACGCTTTTGAAAAATAACTTAATTTTCATTTAGCAATGCGAGGATGAGGCATAATGAACCTTTTGCTCTCAAGCAAATAATGATTGTTTCAGGATACATTTTTTAAATGTTCACATAATATGATATTACTGTGATAACTAAAAACTACTTCATAGACGTGAATTCAGTAAAAAAAATATCGTCATCTTTTAAATCGTATATTCAATACAAATTTTAAAATGAACTCGATTATTTTATTTTTTTGCAATTGTAATGGCCAAACCTGCGCAACGTTCTCCTGAAGAACGTGTAAGAACTGCTTTATTACACGAGAATGAAAGAACACAAACCAGCACTCTATGACTTCGATCACGAAAATGAATTTATGTTGCATTTAAATTGAACTGTAACTGCACGAGGCACATGGTTTTTTGTTTTGGATAAGAATAAAATTTTTCGAAATATTTAGTGTACTTCCCTTTTTGAAATGAGTAAATAGCTGTTTTGGTAGCGGTTTTATTATTATATCTCAATTCTTCACCTGGTGAGTACATATCTCCTTTTATTAGTATACTTATTTAATTATATTTACAAATACAACAACTCGTCACACCACAATAAAATCTGCTACATAGTCTTCTATCAGAAATGCCAGTTAATTAATTGTACATTTTTCCGTCAAAATAGTCCTTTTGTACTATGGCTGGTGCACAGGCTCCGCTTCAGGATTTATGGGGACCCTCTCTTCCGAAATGTAAAGTTGAAGCCAAATAATTCAGAAGATACTACAGATTTTTAATATGCTCGTAGTCGGATATTAGTGTTTACTAATTTAAAAATTCTCCTTGTACTTTCAGTTTCACCTGATGAAGCACAATGGCTATTCGATAAAATCCCAGAGCTCAAAGTAGTTCGCAAACGAAAACTTCAGAACCCCAGTGCTTTACCGGCTGTAGAAGTTCCACACCCTGGACAGTCATACAATCCAACATTTAAAGATCACCAAGCGTTGATGTCTGCGGCTGTTCAAGTTCAAGAAAACAGAGCAAAGAAGCAGCGAAAAATTGATAGAGTTGTGGAAGAATGTGGCAAAGCCATTGCAACTGACAAAGAAGAACTAAAAGAATTGGCTGAACTTGTGTTCGTAAAGAAAGAAGAAGATGCTAAAGAAGAAATTGAAGACGACGTCGACACCAAAGCTGCATTAGCTATCCGACCTCGAATGAGAACTCGACAGCAACGTAAAAATGAGCGTGAAGAAAAAGAAAAGTTGAGAATATCAAAGGAAAAAAAGATGGTTTCTCAACGTGAAAATGAAGTGTTTCGCATTAAAACAATCAAGAAAAAGGTTGAACAAGAGGAAAAACTTCAGAAAGCGAAACTCGTTCAAAAAGCAAAAAAGCGTACTGAGCACCAGAAATTTGGACAACACACGCTTTGCAAACACAAGTATAAGAAATTAGATCCCGAAATTGCCTTCAGTGATGAGCTGAGTGGCACCCTTAGGACTGGAGTAAAAAATGGCCAAAGCTTACTCCTAGACAGATTTAATAGTTTGCAGAAAAGAAATATTTTGGAACCACGTATTAAAGCCAGGTAACTTGTACATCTTTTTGGTTTGATTATAAAAATTAAAATAATTATGAACAAGTAATATTATGAAGATAATTGACGCATACATTTATAATATAATAAATTATTGTTCTTTTTGTAGGCCGAAGAGGAAGTACAAGCTTAAGAAATTTGAAAGAAGATCTGAACGGACTGATGGGGACAAGGAAAAACCTATCAATTACACCAACGGCAAAAGCCAGTTTGCTTTTAAGTAAAAGTTTCTGTTCTTTATTTTTATTCGCAAAATAAAACCGTGTTTATTGATATTTATCTGCGATGTGTTCAAGACAAATCTTCTCTGTAAGCTCGGCAAATGAAAAAGCATTTCATTCAAATCCCGTACTTATATTATTATTGCAATCCCATGAACACTCAACAGTTTGTGATGTTCTGAAAATTTATTGTTCGTAGTATTTGGATCAGAGAGTATTTTTGTCGTCAAGATCCGATTGATTTTGTGAGAATACGGGTACTCATGGCCATGGGTAACGGAGTGTTCCGGTAATTCCAATAACTTTTTACAGCAATCGGTAACGTAGGGTAATCACCCTGGTCTTGTGTTACGGATCGGTGAACTCTTTACCATTTGAAAATGACTTGTAACAAGTTATCGCCTAACTGTAAGGCCGTATGGCTACTAAGATTCGGATGTTATTTTTTTAAATCGATTCACAAGGGAAATTTTAAATACGGCGTTCACCGTTTACGCTGTAACACCGGTAGCTCGGTAAAAAGTTATTAGAATACCAGAACGCCCTGGTACTCATGAGTACCCGTAATATTTGTCGTTTAGTCCAAAAAATTATAGATATACATGTAAGTATGATAGTTTGGAGATCAATCAGAAGGCTGAAGATAAAAATGTAAATTCCTAAAACGATCCAATGCACTGCAGACGCAATGATCTGTTAGATTGCTGTGGTGCTTGTTAAAAACAACAGTTGGCTAGATTGGCAAGATTTTGGATGCAATCAATATTGCAAATTGAGTTTCCACAACCTGATTTATTCCTCTGGTACATTCCATGCATGCATTATTTGACTATCTAGGATATCTACGCCGACGTGTCCTACAACGATCGTTAAACACTGGCCTCTTGCGATGATTTAAATATGGCATGACTATTCTATTGTCATTATCTTTACGTCGAATGCTACCAAACAAATCTGTCTCCAACTTCTCGTTCAACGGAATCCGTACACTGATAAACAGATAATCGGAAGTGTAAAACGTCCCTTTCGAGCAGGTGCAAAAGTGTTTGGTGTCTGTGCCCATCAGTTTGTCCCAAGCGCGTCTATCCAGACTGCAAAGTCGCGTAATCCATGGAAGAGTGCCTTCAACCCAACGCATACCCTTATTGAACATTCTCATGATCCTATTATTTTCACCTTTGAGGCGGAAATAATCTTGAATAGTTTCTTGCAGTCTAAACATCCTCAAACCGCTAACTTTGTGTATATCGATATCCAAAAGCCCTGAAGTACGAAAGCGTGCATGATCAAGCAATTCATAAATGTATTGAGGTCCGTCGGCATCTTGACCAGGAGAATTCTGCATGAATTGTTTTATAGAACTGAAGATATGATTTTTGGAAGTTTTTAAAAGATCTTTAGCAGTTTTGACTAGATTCATAAAAATGTCGAGTTTCACATCTTGGGACAAACGATTGGTTGAGTACCAAATTTCCTTTTTGGTGGCTCTGTAAAAACACTCGTCAGATGGCACCCAAAGCAAGTCAAAACTCTCTCGATGATGCTGAAGATTGAAAGGGAAGCGATTCCTGTTTTCCAATACGACTATATGTCCGAAAGGTGGGGTTTCCGTCACAGGATAGTTTTCAAACGCGAGTCCATCATCGGGTGTTCTCCCAGTATCGTAGATTGGTGGAATAAATCCGTCCACATCATCTTCATCAAATAAGAGTAGGTTAAATCTGCGGTCAAAAGTTTTCAAAGGTCTTTTTTGCCTCTCAAGCTCTGAACAAATTTCCTTTAGTGGACGGAGGGCTGCACGGCACTCTGAGACAAAAGATTGAGCCTCGGCTTTCAAAGTCAGGGCTTCTTGCTTTAGAATGTTTGCCATTTGTAATTTTTCCATTTCTTTGCTTGGATTCAAGACTCTCATCCCACGAGCCAAAAGCCAACAGCATCCTTTAATGCGGCTAAATAGCTCCCCATTGTAGCTATATCTGCAAAAATGTATAATGATCAATGGCATAGAAAAGTCCCCTGGTTTTAGACATGAACATAGTATTTATGCATACGGGATGGTTAACATATCCATAGACTGCCTGATGCCTAAATTTAAGTTCCTCAGCAGGTAACAAATTTCTTCAATCAGAATAGTAAATGGTCCTATCGTAGGGTCATCAGGTAGAATGTAAGATTCATGATCTGTGTAATCAAAAACGCGTTCATTTGAACACTTGGGATCCACTCGCACCTCTCCAGATCCTCTCCCTATGAGATCCTTCCTGTCATACTTTGAATAGATACATGGACACCAACAAACTTGTCTTTTCCGTTTTACTTTTCGTGCTGCTTGCATTTCAGCTTTTCTAAATAGCTCTCGCTCTGTTTTTGGTCTTTTGAATCCTCTACTTCTGGAGGGGGGCACAAACAAATGCGAATTTTCATAAAGCATCACGGGGATAGATATACCCCCAGTTAGATCCCTATCTTTTCGTTTCTTCTTCTGATTTTTTTTGCATGTTGATTTACTACCGATGCCATCCATAGGCACTACTGTGTAAGGGGCGGACTTTAGTGAATCCTTTATGGATTGAGGATGGCTGTGATGATATTTATTTTTAAAGAGCGTTAAATGAAGGAATTTTGTGGTCTTTAATTTCATTGAAAACAAAATCGTGTACCAACCGCTTATAACACCAGGAGGTGATGTTCTTGGAAGTACATGGTATTTCCTGCTTTGGCTTCTGTAATTGATCCAAAGAAGTGGATTGGTCGCGCATAGATTTTTCTGGAGCAGTCTCCTTGTCTTCTGTTTTTACAGACTGATTTGGCATCGAAACTGTGGCCAATGAAACATTTTCCGACTGTGCAGTATTTGTTGCTGCGTCCAGTTTTTTTGAACTCAGTTTTTTTCGAATCCAATTCAAGACTCGCATTTTTCGGGATATTATACAACTTTTACTAGAATTTGAAACACATTATGAAGCAAATCACGAGAATTTAGTGTGTATTAATCGATCAATTTAATAAAAATTTACATCACTTCAGAATTGATGAAATTTACAAGAGTTGTGCTTCCCTTCTTTGTTTGCGCTTGCCTTTAGTTAGGAAGCTACATTTGGTTGCCTTGGAAATTTGTACCAGCCAAAATGATCATCCGTTTCCCCCTATGGAATATCGAAATCACATACTCACGAGAAGTTTGGCTTGCTGCATATTATTGTCTATAAAAATTGATCCCACGTCACTGACCATGTACTGAGTCAACTAACCATAGTTCATTGAATGCTGGAGTGAATGGCAATATAACATTTTCTGGAATGTTTGCTCACGTACAGAGGTTATTACTCCAATCCCTCCCAGCAGGTAAGATCAGGGAAATAAAACTGCAAACTGGTTTTATAAAAAGTCTGATTATTTAACAAGATTCTTTACTTTTCATGAGGCTTGGTTTAGTTATTTTTTGTAAGCCTATCCATTCACATCCCATTTTTACCCACTGTATTCAAGTACGGTGTTTGAAAATGAAAAATCTAGCAGCAGCAACCATTATTTTATTCTTCTTATTTTTGGGAGTCAAGTGTCAAATAAAAGAAGATCTTATTCCCAAAATACTTTTAGAAAATGATGTCTCCTTTTCATGGGCCTTTTCTGATGATGTGGAACAAAGTGACAGAATTATTCGTAAAGATTTGCCTAAATCGGCCACAGACGATTCTGTAGCTGAGTTAACCACTACAATGAATACCATTCTAGAGGATGTAACTGAAAACGTGGATTTTGATGAAGGTATGGTAATTTCTTTGTGAATTAAAAATATTGTTAGGACACATCATATTTTTATAAGTAGCAGTTAGTTACTACAGAAAACAGCTTTTTATTGGCTCAATGTTTTTTATGTTTACATGAAAACGAAAAAAATTGCAAATTGATAAAAGTTCCCTTTAAAATATACAGATAAGCAAAGCCTCAGAGATGATGTGAGCTCTTTGCTAGTAAAGAGTCAAGATTTGTCAAGAGGTTACACTCCTAGCTACTGTCGTTGTGTCAACAAATATTATTGTGTTCCTACCAAAAAACTTCAGCAATCTCGCCGAAAACGGGCTATTAATACGGTAAATACATTTTTGCCACTCAAACCTTCTACTTATTATTTAGCTCTACCTAAGAATTGAAAAAGTATGTCCGTTTTTTGTCTCACTTAGCCCCCATGCCTTGGTAAAGATGAAGTCATGTGCTGCTTAACCAGTGGCCCTGGATGTGGCGTGCCGGCGGACTTTCCCAATTTTAACCCATATCCACTGTATGGAGAAGTCAGGGCAAAATTGATATCAGTTAGTTAACTAACAGCTGTGAAGTTTTTAATGCATAGATGTGCTGAACCTAATTTGTAGGCCAGTTTTGGGGAATATCCATGGACTGCAATGGTTTTGGATGACAATAATCGGCTGATTCATGGCCTAGGTGTAATCGTTTCTTGGAAAACGGTAGTCACTAGTGCAAGGAATGTTGCTCCATATGCGTAAGTCTTAAATCGTATTGCATGATGTAATCAAAGAATTAAACTACCCAAAACACATTTACAATGACAAATACATGAATTACATCACTTTTAGAGGAAAAAAGAAGTTCAAAGTTCGTTTGGGAGATTGGGATTTATCAAAAAATGACGAGCCTTTTGAAGCTAAAGAATATCGTGTTGCACAAGTAGTAGTTCATCCAAGATTCAATCCTCAGACCTTTCAAAATGACATTGCTGTCTTAAAATTAGCAGATCCTGTGGATTTAGGATCGTATCCAAATATCAGATCGGCATGTTTGAGTACTCCAAGGGATGCTTACATTTACAAAGGAGCTAGGTACGGAATTAATAGGAAAAAATTGTGTTCAATTATACGAATACAGGTTTGTAAAATAACATTTTATCCCTGGTTTTGAAATGCAATGTATGCAGGTGCCTCGTAGCTGGTTGGGGCGTCGAGCCATCAGGGAATCTAAAAAGTTCTAAGGTTATCAAAGATGGAAACTACACTATTAAACAAAACCAAAGGAATATCCTGAAGGAAGTAGATCTGCAAATTATGGATGGAAACTTGTGTCAAGAATCTCTGCGGAGACATGTGGGAGACAGGGATTTCTATTTGGATCAAGATAGTTTTGTATGTGCTGGTGGAGAATATGGCAAAGGATTATGCAAGGTAGAAAAAAGTTTTTAAAATTATTGAAAAAGTTTATCTTAAAGTTAAAGCTTCATATTTCAATTTGCTAATCTTTGTATTTGTCTGTTGCAGGGAGATGAAGGAGCAGGTATTGAAAGAAACAAAAAAGTTTTTTTTTTTTTCATTTATTTCAGTACATGATTGTAACTAGATATGAGTGATTTTGCACATGATTTTTGCTCGTAGCTCTGATGTGCCAAGACAAGCCAAATTCTCGTTTTTACATGGTCGGTATGGCGTCCTGGGGCACTACCTGTGGACAACAGGATTTCCCCGTAGTGTTCACAAACATGGCCAATTACTATGACTGGATCAAGTCCGTTGACCCTAACATTGGTCAGTGACATAAATACCAAGATTGAGTAGCAAAAGTTGTTAAAAATAAATTTTATTGTATCTTGTGGTCATTATTCATTATCACTCATTCATGAATGAACACAATTCCTTTATTTCACCCATATACATAAATATCACATACTTACTAACATAAACTAACTGCTAAACGGTTTGAATGAAGACATGTACTGGTATAAAGTTGAATTGACTAACTAACTAACGTAAATACTTATAATGCCATATACTATCCCATTTTATGAGTCCAATGCTTTCTTATTTGTTTACGATTGCAATAAATTGGAATGACCCTCCAGGGATACCGATTAGTTGCTCATGCTACTGGCACCTGGTAAAAATCAAAAGTTAGTTATAGTATTGCTATTAACAATGACTACTTGCACTTTCCTTGGACCCTTGACCGTCTTTTTAGCAGTGTCATGAACATGAGATATATAATTAGTAGACCATGGTCAAGTCCATGTCTAACTAACTAACTAACTAACTGAAATCCGATATGAAGTACAATACAAAATCCAATTTTTCCGATTCCGTACGACATACATTCTATCAACCCCTTTATCCGACATAATATTGTGAAAGAAAACAGGAGTGAGTGTACATGCATAAGCTCTAAGATTCTAACTAAAGGTGAAAGAATTCATTCATTATCATTCATTCATTGATAGAGAGTGAAGGGATACAAGTAGATAATCTTGTTATGAATACATATTGACAAGAAGAAAAAGTCTGTTATTCCTTTTTATTATTGGCAATTGAGTGGGGGCAATATAATAATCAAGCTGTTTATGAGCCCAAGAAAAACTGTGCACTTACTCACTACTCCCAGATACATTAGAGAGATAAGCAGGAAGGAGCCTCTTGGTCAACAATGTCACTTTCCAAGCATCCACTTAAATACAATGGACAAGAGACGACAGAGTCACAGATACAGCTCTATAGTTATTATATTATATTACATGTAACTAAATGTATTCTCATCCGTCATTCTGTGTATAGTACATTCGTTGGCGCGCCCATAATAATTATTAGTACTCTTCAGTTGTTGACAACTTGTTTCAAATATTGGGACTTCATTTACTTCTTTAATCATACAGCATACACAAGAAACTCCAGGTCCATATGGATCCCTAATTCTTACTTTAACTATAGCAGCTATAGTAGATAGTTAGTTGGCTAGTTACAAATAAAAACAGAGCTAAACACTGCATGTACATACCATTTTCTGTACTTGGATTAAAAACAGCAAGTATTTGGTCCCTGTGGTCACTTGACAACGAACTTTTTGGTTCAAGTCATGCTGTTTCACTTTTACCCCATTCCATATACCCAACCAATAGAGGCATGTACCAAGTTTTCTCTCCTTCTGCTCAGCCTACAAAAAAAGGTGCTTCTTATTGCTGGGACACTTGTTTTATAAACACAGAGCTGCGTGAATAGCACCCTTTTCCATGCAAAATACAAGGGTAACGTACAACTTGTTTGACAAAATCCTAAGTATACCACATTGTTGTAGTAGGTATGAACGCCTCAGATTTGTTGGGAACGCATAAATAGTATACGGTATTTGAGAAAAGTCATAAAATATTTTCCTTTAATAGTCTTTAAAACTTTAAGCTAAGAAATTCTCCTTCGTGATGGTACATTTCCTCTACATTTACAGAATATTAGCTATATTATGTTTTCGATATTAAGTATCCACTATGAATACATTATTACTTACTAAGCCTTCGGCTACACGTTCAATAAGTTTCTTATGTAACAAGGTAAGCGACTTTCAAGCGCTGCATGCTAATATTGCATATGGCATGCATGCATACATGTACAGTACAGAAACCTAAAACTAACTAATTCTAAACGAGATTCGATTAACACAAGGTAGTTTGATAGTGAAATATCTGACTTGTCTTTCCGTGCTTTAGTTGTACACTATAGTATTATTCTAAAAACTGCCCGAATGACGACTCTTAGAACATGGGAAACAGCATGTTTAATGGCACCAATAATTGCTCCCTGTTTATTTGAAACGCTTAGCACATCTTTTAAGGATTTAAGTAAGTGGTGACATTATTAGTGGGGATATTAGTGCGCGCCTTTCCAGTTTATTGGCTCCATTAAACTGTCTTTGTTTGTTGTTGAGCTGATGATGACACTGGTGCTAACGCTAACTTATATGGATCCCTGGATAGGATATACTGATAACCTGCTCACCTATAGTTATTGTTGCAAGTGGACGGGATGAGTGTTTCGTCTATAGAGTTCCGTAGTTTAGTTAGTTAGTCATAGCTCACAGGACGTTGTAATTAGTTCGAGTAGTATAGTAAGGAGCGGTTCTCACAGCTTACGTTACTTTTCCCATGGAATCTTTATTATGCATCATCATTAGCACAGTTCCCCTCCTACACGTCTTATAGCCCGTAATAAATTATACAAATATAGGCAGTATTGGCTTCTTCTACACAATTAGCTAGTTAATTGTTATTGCATCTCGGAATCCTTTCTCTCAATTTTTTGGTCATCCATTCGTCGTTTTAAAATGGACAGTTTCTAGAACACAATCATTTCTATAACCAACTATAGTTTACGAGAAGGCAATGGATTTTTTTGCACTCATGCATTCTTTATTATTACAAACTTAAAAATCCCATAAAATTGGCAATGGTATGATATCTGTGAAAACTCAGAAGTGAGGCAGTTCTATATGATGAATCCTATACTCAAAACTCGATCTAATCAACAATTATAGAGTTTCAAAAAGTGCAATTATGTTGTCTTTAGTTACATTAGTGGCAATTAGCACTTCATTCAAGCCGTTTACCGCACTCATTAGTGTGTAGTGGCAAAATGGCAATCCAATTGTTATATTTACTTATTATCATGCATATCATGTGATGATTATATGGGGTAGTAAATAAACAGTAAAAGCGAAAAATGGTTATTTTGTGGCACGCGTTCATCTATGTAGAGTGGATGATGATGAGTACAATTTTTTGTCCTTTAGTTGCTCACTGAGCATTTTATACACCCGTTCATCTCCCATGTATTATTACGAGTCAATAAAACGGTATGCTAATAAATTGTATACCCAAGTAAACAAAAAGTAGGAGCAATTTTTTACACAATTTGTGAATTTGTTTGTTTGCGTAATATTTCGTTTACGGGTTTATATTCAATTCACAGTATAGGTATTTTCGTTACTAATACTAGCTAGTAATCTACCATGCTGATACGTGTACCAAATTAAATACATTAATAAAAATCGAACGGCATACCAATCAACCAATTTACCGAATCCAGTAGTATTATTAGTTGGCAGTTGATAGTTTAATTAATAGCTTTAGTTTGTAGAATAACTCATCCCAACCAGAATTCTGTATAACTTGGACTTGGAAAAACAATTGTAGTGTAGTAAGTACCCCTAGTCTTATAGTCTTGTTTTTGTAACAGCCATGCTTATGTAAAATTCATTGAGACGTCCACCCAATGGAGTTTTACTGGAATCGAATGTACTATATGCTAGCGAAATAGTGTGAAGACGGTATGATTTACGCACTGTAGTTTATGATTGGACAAAATTACTACCAACCAAGACTATATAATGCAAAGTGTTGGGTATTTTATTGAGCTATTTAGTAATAAATGTTGAACAAAGCCTTAAACAAATAAATATGGTTGACTCCATATACATAAATCCGTAATGATTGTGGTTAGGTGTGCTAATGATTTTTATTATTATTGCGTGATAATAATTTTCATTGATGGTAAGTTCATAAATGTCAACACTAATAGAGTTATACTTTAGTTGTAATTAAAAATTAGATACATTTGATTCCACTTTATAAATGTGCAGGCTTTTTTACAAAGGGGTGATAGTTGTAAGAAAACAATGGGAAAAAGTGTGTTTCTGGTCAAACAGTAGGTTCTCATACTGCCGTAAGTAACACGACTTTTTGGCACCAACCTGTTAGATAAACTTGGCTAGAAAAGGTATCATATGCAACGGATGTGTCGCCTACGATAATAGGGAATAAAAAAATAACAATGGGAGCTCAATTAGTGTCATCCGCTCGAATTTAGTAAACAGTAGAGATAAGACGATTTGGAAAAACAACATTATAATTTCTTATGCCAAGTGTTTACAAACAAGAATTGTTACAAAATTTTACAACAGTTCATGAAATTAAATCTTTTGTTTAGATTTTGTATGAGCGTCCAACATTTTGGCAACTATTTTGACCGTCTTTCATGGCTTGTTTTCTAATGATTTTTACAACCAACGGATACATTATATATTTGTATTTAATGATACAAAGTTAGTCCCATTCTTTACGCCAATTAAACTTTTGAAAATTTACAAAAACATTGCTAATTGACACGAAACGTTGTTGTACATACATACATTGTGAGATGAAATATCTCTGAGTTGGTTAATATCCGAAAGAATAGCAGAAACCACTATATTTTAAAGAATTTCAATTTGGCATTGCAGCCAACTGTTTTTATTTTATCAACTTAACAAACGCATGGAGTAGAAAAAAGGCCATGACAATGATAACAAACAATTATGATTTATTGTGTAGATATGATTGAAATAATGACTTAAGATCTAGGGAGTAAAAAGTTTGTTTAATCGTGCTTCGTCTAGCTAGATACGGTAAAAAACTAAAAGTATTATCATAATAGACTTTTCAACTTTTTTATATAACAACTTGTACCCTACCAGACAGCCCAGTCCTTTTAACTTTTACATGCGAAATAAGTAATGCAAAAAACAGTAACCAAATATGCATGGAGTGGCAATGTGGCCAACTTTAATTCCGCATCTTTTTTACCCCATCAATAATGCATTTCTTCACAGTATACTATGAACTCAAACATAGTATTTCCTTTTAGTTGTAGTGAGTTAGTTTCTTACTTACCGAAGAAAACACGTTCCACATAGCAATTCACTATGAATTATGCTACATTCAATGTATCTGCATGCAAAGCCTTTTTTGAACTTTGTTAAACGGAGTGAATGAGCTAGTAGTGTGGACGCAAGCACATGCAATATAATTTTATGACTTTTCGTCATTCCTGATTCTAATCGGGTGAAAAAGGAAAGGAGGAGGCCATGTCGTGTCGGCCAACTTATAAAAATTCACCAAACTTTTTGTACTCATACTAACCAACTAACTTAACTATGTATCCATAGCACTCCTTTATATGTATTTTTCAAGTACGTGTACATTATGTTCAATATACAACGAAAAAAACCATTAGTATAGATAGTACTACTATGTGTAGTAAGACAGAGATTGTGAGAAGAAAAAATAATTTTAGCTGGCATAACTACAAAAACCTTGCAGGTTACAGTTAGATTATGAATTTTTAATTGTTTTTATTCAATTTAAAAGCTATTTTAAATATTGGCTAATGTTGCACTTTGATCTCAAGTATCAACTTAACTAGACCATTTTTGCATGTTAAATTGAAGAAAAAAGGGCCTTTTAAAAAACGAACACACTCTATGAGTTTCCTGTCAAACTTTTCCTTTCACCATTTTTCTCTGTGTTGCTGTGTGCAGTACTTGCTCGCTCTCGAGAATAATCTAAAAAACAACACTTTTTATGCACATTTATGCATGTTTGTAGCGTAGTACTTCAGTGGTTCTTTTCTATGCAATGTAAATAAGATTGGTACAATTTCATTTTACTAAACTGTGGTTACATGAGTAAGATATCTAGGATATTTAATCCATTGGTTGATAACAAATCAACAAAAACTGTTTATGCTAAAGGCTATCTATCATATGCGTGTAACTATATAAATAAATAATATGTAACATTTATTTCTGTTTTAGAGTAGCAAAAAACTTGTAACTTGAGAAATAGTTGCAGCATATAATTATAATGGTATTCCACGAGAAAATTGACGTTTTTATATGCTATGAATTAACACAATATGAGAATAGAAAGGATGGAAGGAAGGTTTATTGTATTAATAATGTTTAACTATACAATGAGTTAGCATGGCGATGCATTTTTGCTCATATTGGGTAAATCGCTTTATATTTAACCCTATTGTCCATTTCCGAAAAAAAAGAAATGTTTTTTTCGGTAGGTTATCTGGAATTTTTTGTTATTGTTGCCACAACATTTTACAGATAATTTGTATAAATCCACCATTTATCGGGGATAGCCGAATAACATGGGGCAACTTCTTTTTACTTTTAAATGAACAGTAGCACTGCTAGCTTTGTAACTAATGCAAAATACAGCAATGCGTACTTCTAAGTTATCTAAGTGAGCCTGAAGTATAATTTCAAAACTCAAATTTTTTAACAGCTCTGGATTCTCATAATAAACTGATTCAAAATTTTTTCTGTGACGGTTTCAAATAAATTTAGACGCAAGTGAATGCACTATAGCATGTAAAAAAGGAACAGTCAAATTATTAGTATTTAAATGCACAAAAAAAACATATACTACAGCTCATCTACAATTTCAACACAACATTCATAAAAGAGCAAGTATGTGACTGCTACAAGACATAACGAAATACGAAGCGCACCTTTTCTTATAGAGGTTTCTTGTAAGAAAATGACTTTAAAGGCAATTAGAGCAGAGTTGAACTGGCCATTCCAACAATACAAGTCAAAGAGGTTCCGACGCACACTTTTATGACAGCAATCCATCCTCTTTTAGTCAGTCAGTCAGTCACTGAGCGTTTTTCAAAAATATCCATATGGCCATATAAGCTGTACTCGCTCCCTATGCATTGTATCTCATCTTCTTTTCATCTGCTCACGCATACGAGCTTTCTATAAGTGCAATAAAACCTACCTTATAGAATCCATATTTTCGATATATAGACATCCAAATGTACATCATAATTGTGTAGTTGAAAAGAAGATCTCTTGTCTGTCATTCGTGCACGCTTTTTTCTGCCTGCCCTCAAATATGGCTAAACCCTTTAGATGGTAGGAACAAGTTTTGAAAAGCGTTACATTTTCATCATAGATAAGCGTTAAAATCAAGTTTTTGAGAATAGAGTGTACTGCCGTACATTCTCCCATAGCCAGAATATGCTAAATATGCTAATTACGAGCTGACATGCACAGATAGTTTTAGCTAGCATGATAATTTATAGAACATCATAAGTACAGCTTCACTCGTTTTTCAAACGAAATAAAGATTAGGACACTAACTCTGAAACCATTTTAGGTTGAGCGGTTTTTTACTATTCTACATACTATTCTCGGAATATTAGAGTTTTAGTTTCCGGGCGGTGAAACTGAAACTTCATCCAACTTTTCCTCTACTTTATACCGTGTCAATTCGATCTCTGATGAATATACCAATACAGATCTCCTTGTATGTAACTACTTACCACAAGAGTGCAACTTAATTTAAAATGCGAACAAAAAGTTGTCCGTCGTTTTTATTCCTCAAATCAAGTGTCTTACGTAATCGTATATTGCAAAAAGAAAACTCATAAATAGCTGATATCATTGTGCCAAATATTTCCTCAGGTAGCTTTTTCATTTCTCGTTAGTTTGTCAGTCAATCCAGAATCCTGAACGATAGCATTAGCATATTACGGAGGTAGGTGGTCAAAATAACAATGCGCATCATGGCACCTTATGACTGCACGATCTCTAACCAACCTAACTATGCATGCTTGTTATCTCAATACTGCTCACTAACAACTGAAATCCATTAAATTAACTTTTTTTTTGTTAAAAATAGACGCATGCGTGACTTTTTTTTGTTTAAAAACAAACTTCCATTAGCAAAATAGCATGGCGCCAGTTACATGCAAGTGCCAACACACGCGTCTCCCTCATTTCACTCTAGCATCGTTAAGAAGATGCATTAAAATGCCTTTTATCACCTACTAACTAACTAACTAACAAGGATTTTCAAATCAGATCATAATACATAGAAAAATACGCAGACACAAAGTTCCAATTAGAGCCTTTTTATATATAAGTAACTAGAGTATCCCAAAAAACACTCCTTGTTTATTGTGCGTCATCCCCAAGCATTGTAAATAAGAGGAAAAAACTCAATAGCTAAATCTCCAATCATGTCACTCTTTATTTGAGCAATACATGTGATACATAAATATTGAATTGAAGATTTATAAAGGTGCAGACAATGTTTGCTCATGTTTTTCAGTCAATCCATCACCTGGACTCAAATGATTAGATTTGTTTGACGGTCTCCAAAAGAGGAATAAAAGGACTCAATTGGTTTCAATCATGTCCTTTCAACTATCACAATGTTTGCATTAGGTTAGACGAGGATTTATTATGTCCAACTATAAGATCTGTTTTGAACAGTATTTGTGGATTGTCCTTCAATATTGACTAATGAAAACAAAAACTTGTGCATTATCATGTAGGTTTGTTTGTTCATAACGCCGCACACACATTTTTTGCAGTCAATGCGTTTTTCGATCTTCATTCTAGTAGGTGATTCACAAACTGGGGATAATTTTAATGCTCTACTCAAGGTCCTTCTATAGTAACCAATCAACAAATTTACCAGGTCAGCCCATACTTCTCAAAATTGAATTTTAAAACCCAAATTCTCGATTTTGTGCTCACCTATTGTCAACATCAACTAAAATAACCATAGTTACATGCAGTGTGTACGAGGCAGAAACAAAGGTGAGCACAAAATCCAGAATCTGGTTTCGAAAATAAAATTTTGAGAAGTATGGGCTGACCTGGTAAATTTGTTGATTGGTTACTATAGAAGGACCTTGGCTCTACTCACTAACTAACTAAGAACTGAAAAGTAAAGGGGGATAGCGGTGTCACGATGTGACCTAGCGAACAGTCTATAAGACCTATTGGAATTTTTTACTGGAAAATATAGCTGCAAACATTTTGGCATTCACATTAACACCTAATTTGATCGCAAATCCAAAAGCCAAGTGTCCATTTCATTCTCTGTCCCTGCATAAGGGGTAATACGTAATGTATGTGACCGACGAACATGCCACACATACTCCTTTTTATCCTCATGTACGTTCTGGTCGTTCTGTTATCTGCTTCATCACCAAAGCATTGATTTGATACACGTGGTTAGTCAGTGACTTTGCTGAGCTTATTGGTGGTGAGACAAGAAATGTGTGCATTTGTTTGCTGTTGATGAATTTGTGCCTTTCTCCTCTGTTTGTGTGTGTATACGCAATTACACGAGGGCAAGAGAGCGACCGAGAAAAGGAAACATGCTGGATCCAGTGGCATGAAAAGGGAGAAATAAATGGCCAATTGGGGAAAGAGTTGATCCACACAGAACGAGTCAAGTGCCTTCGATACATAATACGTAGTAGTATAGTACATGATCAGATGAACGAGAACGTGCAAAATGGTGGTCGTCTGGGATCATAGATAATTGGGCTGCGTCAACCCATTAATTTGGGTGGACGTTTCTCCCCTCCCATATATATGTACACAGTACTGTCTCCGTAACATTGATTGCACTTTACTTACCCGGCTGTGATTTGTATTACTATTTGTTTCTAGTTCTATGTTTTCTGGGTGCTTTGGGTGAGCGCCGTAAAAAATATGATACTGCCTTTAACTGTTGAACACGATGAACTTGAACTAACCAACTTATTGCTACGGCCAGTTTGTCACACTATTTTGGTATGGTATGGTAACGACTAAAAAAACAAGACGGATTTCATAGATTATATGAATTAGGCGACAGAGTTTGGCTTTAAATTTTGGAAGAAATTTATATCTAAAATTATTTTGGACTACGGTTTCTAATTCAAAGCTTTGGGAGAAACAGATGAGTGAAACAAGGTATGAGTAAAACCGTGTTGAATTCGCCCAAGAGCCACTTATCATTTACACCCTGGCTCGTTCCAATGATTATTAAATGTTGATCACCCCACTGTAATAATAATTACTGTTGTCATTACAAGTCTTATTATTATTGCCACTCTCAATTAACTGTTACAAACTCGTATGGTAACTAAAGGTTGGAGACCGTTTAAGCAATTCAAAAATCAAATGTAGTGATTGTACAGTGAATAAAGAATTGGCTCCATGCATGATTTTGGTCCCTAGCTCTATACTTCATTCTTTCTCGTTCAAATCATTATTTCTACTGAAGGAAAATAATAAATGGCTTTTGTTGGACAATGTGTTCAAATCCCAGTTTGACGTTTAATCTTGTCACGCATTACAAATGGGAGGAAAGTTATGTTCTCTGATAGTTAGTTGTACAACTACAGCCAGTGCATTGGGATGAGCTCGCTTATTTTCAGAGAGTCGCAGACGGGAAAAACCGCACACAAAATTAACTACTGTGTGGATTGCTATATGTAACTGTTTTTTGTCACATATCGAATTGTCTTCTGCACTAACTAACTAACAAACATACATCTCTGTGTGTAATGTCTCTAAAAAAAATATCTGCAATCCCTAACTAACTAACTATTACAATAGCTACCTAATGTAATGAGTAACTTTTTAAATCGAATGCAGGTTTTTGAAGACATTTCCAAGAGCATATGAATTGCAGATGAAAATGAGTGATTTTTGTTCTTTTGTTTGAGGAATGACTCTATAACAAACTATCAGTACAATTGCAGTTTAGAACGCCATAAGAATATATTGAGTATTAACAAACCTTATGATTTGAATTCTGGAACTGCCAGCAGTCCATCATTCAATCTCACTCAGCTCGTCAGAGCAAAAGAGACAGGCATGACGCAAAAATAAGACAATTTTTCTCATTGCTTTTATTTGTTGTTGTGTTGTGAAAAAAAAAGAAAAAAATTAAGAAGCTTTTCATGCACTCAGCTAGTAAGTAAGCAAACTGCAAGTCAAACAATATTTCTCTCAGCTTGAATATAGTGTTGTCAGCCTATTAATGAAAGTAAACTCATGCCTTACTTCCTTCAGAGGCAGTCAGCCGTGAACCGTTTCATGATTTTATGCTGTGATTAAACTATTGCAAGAAGTTTAATCGTTGCTCTTAATAAAATTGCTCTTTAACTCCTAGCTTCGTTGCTAATAGATGTAGTGTACAAATATTACATTTTTAAGGATTTTTAAATATTTCTAACTGACTCACAATTACAAATATGCATAGTTATATATGATATAGTTAGCTTTGAATAAATGAAAAAGTTGTTCGTTACAAAACTTTATTGATTTCAATGACCTCTTTGATTGAATAAATTTATACCACCAACCGACAAAGAAAGTTGCTACCTTCCTTCGTACACCAAAAACAGCTGCTTTTTATACCGATTTTAAAACAAAATGGGAGAAACTGAAACTGGTCAGACTAATGGTAGTAAGTTAGTAATGCATGCACACAGGATAAGCATTACATGTTAGTTGTAAGTAACACAGGTATACTGTAGATTGTGGAAGATGCTCACTCACTACAGTAAAACATACACACAGGTAAGAAGTAGATTGGCTGGTTGGGTAAAATATGGGGTGCACGAAGGGTGGTTACCAAAATACACGGCAAGTCGAGCACGCCACATTATCTGATGTAGTTTATCTCTCCCTCTGGAGCAAGGCAAATACGATGGATTTAATAATGGCCTGGAAATTCATAACTTTTACTGTATTCAATCTGCACTGTTCAAGTAGAGACTTGCGTGCGTATGTTCATTTATGGATTCAAGGATTTAATCATATCCCATTTCAGGTGGGTGTGTGCACACATGAGTAGGATATGAAGAAAATAAAAGCAATAGCTCATTAAGGGCAGCCATGATGAAAAAATTGTGCTCTAGAGATAAAACATGAAATTATCGGACATGCTTGTTGTGTTAGTTTACAGGCCTTTGTGTGCAGCACAGAAGAGAAAAATTAAAAAATGTTTCCAACTCCATGCTAGTATACGTGTGCAAAGGAATGAATGTGCTCAGGGAAAAGATGGAAATAAAAAGGATATTTTTCTTCATGAATCAATAAATTAATATTTTGGTTCATTGCTACCTATTCATGTAATTAATTTCAGCAATATTAATCATTCGTCTATTTTCACAAATCACATTCATTACTGTGAGAATGAACTAAAGAATATTGCTCCAAAACTAGCTATCTGGAAGTTAACAGTTGAATATTCATGTACAATATTTTTAAAAAATTCTCTCATGTCGTTAGTTGACTAGAAAAATAATTCATTCCCACTTAAAAAAAGTGTCATTTGTTTTCCACAAGAAACCCCAGAGCCAAAAAATTCTGTGGCAATGGGAAACAACAAATAGTACGGCGAGCACAAAACTGGAAAACTAACTCGTAAAACGATACAATATAATATGATGAGACAAATTAAAGTCGTTCTAGTTCCCTTCATAGGATCTCTAAGAGAGCTGTAAAAGTTGACTTGGTCCTGTATGAGCTAAGCCAAGAGTTCCTCAGAGAGAAATTCAAAAGGACAGAAAATAGCCATTAGAGGCAATAAAATGAGCACTGTATACATACTATCCCTCTCTCTCTCTCGCCATTTTGTTACTTTTCCCAATAAAACTTGCCGAGAAGAAGACCAAGGATAAATATTGGAAAACAAAGCTCACCATATGTAATACACATACATTCAGTGACTTAGAGTTTGGCCATCACAGCTCCCTTTTTGCTTTGTCCTTATCTACATTGTGGCTTCACAGTAGAAATAAAATGTAACTTAAGCAAAGCCAAATTCGTTGGCAACTCAAAATCACCATGTTTGCCCGCATCGTAGCTCCTTCGTAGCCTTCCTTTGTATATACAACAAAGCTAAGTAAGTATAAAGCTCAGTAACTAACTTATAGTTAGTAAAAGCAAGTGAATCCGTAGGAATACTACAGAATCCTATAATATGAATGCACACTATTTATGTTTACATTAGTGCCTATTTTGATTTTGGTAGATGAATATGATATGAGATGCAATTAAGAGAAAAAAATACTCAAAAACGGAATAGATTGCGAGTCACACTGATAATAGCTTTAATTAGTAACTGACGGCTGCACACATAAAACACACATACAGAATGATGCAGAATCCATAGGTATGTATTTAAATAGATAGTTGTAACAACAGGTAAAGTATAGCATCATCATTATTATAGGTAATATATTTTGTAGCTTCATCCATGCACTATAATATGTACATTATTTACATACAGAGTAGCTATAAATCTATAGTTGTACGTAACAAGTCATTGTGGATTATCAAAGGACGTCATGTATCATAATAATCAATTATTTAGATGGATTTACAATATAATATATAGTGTCTACGACCTTACACTAATTACCGCTAACTACGAAGCTGTGTACTAACTAACTAACTAACTGCTAGCTAAATCACTACGGAATGAACTTATTTTGTTAGTTAGTTACACTAAAATTTACATGAGAGAATTGACTGGAGGGCCATTTGGTTGATTACACATTGGGCCTCCTCCAGAGGCTGCAATGGCAGCGGCATTTTGCATATGAACCATTGTTGCCAATTTCTCACGGTGGAGCATCTCCTCACGTTTACGGACCACTTTGCGTTCCTTAGCACGGCGATTTTGGAACCAAATTTTAACCTGAGAAGAAAGAGAGAAAAAAAGAGGTTCATTAGTATAATTCACGATAGGAAATGCAATATCCAAATGCACTCCATCAAGTCCCACAAAAATGCACCGAGAAACCAATGTGTTCAATTTACCTGTCGTTCAGAGAGTCCCAAAATGGAGGCTAGCTCAGCTTTCCTTCTGATTGTAATATATCGACTGTAATGGAATTCTTTTTCCAACTCAAGCCTTTGAGTATCTGAGTAGACTACACGGTATTTGTCTTTTGTTCGGGTTTTTCCTGTAAGCAAAAAAAGTAAATGAAATTTAGCTGAGTTGATAAACTTGTATAGAGGATTTAGTCATCATTATAGTATTTCCCAAAGCCTAGGATTACATATTTGTGATTATATAATACATGGCAAAAAAATGCAGCTGCAGTTTATGCTAAAAACCACCCAGTTTATCGGCAAACGTATTAACTTATGTTTGGAAATGTACTGGAGCGCAACCCTTTGAGTCTGTTTTTAACTCTTGCTATGAAATATATGGGGATTTTTTATTAAATAAGGCTTATGCAGAAAGTACGTCACTATTGAATGTCCGAAACTTTGTTTACTATAGAGCCATGAACTGATAAAAAAATGATGATTATTAACGATAATAATACTAACATAAGCCTTCATATGAATTTGCGAGTTCTCATTGTCACAGACACGTATATGAATGCAGTAAATGCAATGTATACAAACATATCCATGGCGCAAAAAAATACAAGAAGAAATAGAATGGACAAAAAATTGTTCATATGTCGGGCTGTTTTAAAATAAAGGAAAAAAGGCACCGCCCTGGCTCTGGAAGTTTTAATGGATTTAGATTAATTGAGCAACTTGGATTAATGATGAGGTGATGAGGATAAGACCACAAAAGTTGGCACAAAAAAACATACGAGAGGGATAAAAAAAGTATGAACTTATGTGGAAAACATTAACGTCATTGTTTGATCATGTCGGTATCGGTCTATACAAAAAGATAATTTTAAAAAGACGAAAAATTTTTCGTGATACCACACGGACTGAAGGAAAAAAGAGTTGACCACTAAATGAAATGTAATGAGTCAAAACACAAGTAAAAAAAGGGATTTTTAGTAGTACTGGTTAAAAAATTGAAAAGGTCCAATGACTGCTGGTTATCATATGCACAATACGATTTCTTGGTAAAGTGACAACATTCTTGTGCAAGTTGAAATAAAAATATATATCTACAAGGGGAAAAAAGGAGCAAAGGTGGATCCATTTCATTGCGGCGACTTTTAAGAACTTGTTTTGTTTTGACATGGGGCACGAGAAAGGCTCTTGTCAAGTGTTTTCCCTAGTTATTTCATCCTACAGTACATTTCCTCTATAGGCTATAGCTATACATGGTGACCATAGACAGATAGACACAAGTGCGCTCGTGTTTTTCTGACTCTTTATCTTCGTACCTACTCTATCTGGTCACATTCTTGGGGAAAAAGGTCTGTCAGGCTAAACAAACTAGTCCTTTTAGATAGGTTGACCTCTCTATTAGACTGACCAAAATGTTGGCACAACAGCTCTACAAGCCAAAAACAAGGGACGCACAAGCCTGGATAGGTATACAACACAAAAGTTCATTCTTATCGTCACACTCTCCCAGTCAAAATAGTGTGTGTACCGTTTATTTAGGGCCATCTAATGTGTCGGCCCGACCCTTGTATTATTATTATTACTCGTATTATCAAGCCTACCCAACCCAAAAGAGTCAATTTCTCGTCCTTTTCTTATCATGCATTGTATTCCTACCAAGACAAGGATTCCTATGCATACACTTTGGCTCCGTCAACTCCAAAAGTCACCCTTGTCTATAAATGCATCCATTGTCACTAACTAACTTTAGCTAACTATGAAAACGAAGCCATTTATGATGCTCTTATCTAAAGTTTGCACACATTGTCTCAGTCAAAATGATAATACTAATGCAAACTGCTAGCTAACTATGGTTTCTCTATATACAATAATCATGCTACTGTCATCACACTTTTCAATTTGAATGCACTGCCTATAGACATGACTAGTTTCTGTCTGACATCTCACTTATACTAGTTAAGTTCATTGCTATTACACTTGTCTTCTTTTTTCTCTTATCTTGTACAACTAACTGACTCACTCACTGGTCATACTGGGCTAACAAACACAAGACTTGGAGAGGCAGAGCACAAGTCAAAATCGATAAGCCCTCGTCTTAATCAATAGAACAACAGAAACCCATAGTGTTTCCCTATAAGGCCTAAGTAAGTGAGTTTATATGTAAGTAACCTGCTTTTTTCTTCTTCTTCCCATCTACTGTACATGAAAAGACGACAGGGGAGAAAAAATCCCATTAAATACAAGTTTTGCCCATGTAAGTACAAGCTATCTTTTGATCTTGCCAAGTCAGTGAGCAAGTCAGTAAGTGTGGTCATTGATACGAACGAGATAAAAATACAGAAAAAACGTGGCCTAGACTGTAGCATGATATAAATGATGATAAAAGAGGACTACAAGAAACAGTCTAATGCCCCAGGACTGATTTAATTTTAGTACGAATGACTATTCTACAGTGAAACGATGAGGGGTCTTGTAAGCAATATGCATAAAATGGAAAAAAATATGGTGCGGTGCCTTTCTGAGTTGACCCCACTCGGTGACCAAACGGCTTCCGCTTCCCTTTTTTACACACATGTATGCACACAAGTGGGCTCTCCAATAAAAAAAATGTCACCGAACCGTGTAAAAAGCGCCACAGAGTCTAAAAAGACCTATTGTTTCCTCCATGTAGATAAAGAAGTGCCTATTATGTATCACTTACTCACTCACTCCTACCTGCTACCAACATCAACATGACTACCTACTCACTTTAAAATAATGTATACCAATCCAAAAGGGTAGAGAACAAAACTGTCACAATAGGACTAACATAAAACACTTGAGCCGCTCAACAAGGGTTTCTTTGCATACAACAAACATACATATGGATTACAGTGGACTATGAATCAACACTTTTTTTAGACCTCATGCACACTTTGTTCCAAGAAGAGTCACTAATTCTACACAGATGGTCACTCACTCCATACTAACTGACTAACTAACCATAGATATAGTGCATATATTGGACCGAATGAACCAACGCATATAATAAATTGTGCCCCATATCTCAACATTTGCAAACTTTCATGCAAAATGAATGAAGGGAATGAAAATTGGCTTACCACTTGTGGACCCAGAGTTGACATTATATGAAGGCTTCTTCATCCATTCATATGGACTTCTGGCTTGTGGGGGTCGAGCAGCGGCCGAGTTCAACATGAGACTTTGATGGTGATGTTGTTGCTGCTGCTGCTGAACATGATGATGGTTGAGATTGCTGTTGGAGTTGGCACTGGGAGAAGTTGAGGACATCATGACGTGATGTTGTTGTTGCTGCTGCTGCTGGAAACAGTGGGTCTGTTGTTGTTGGCTCAACGTGCTCATTTGCTGATGATGATGCATCTGAGTGGCAGGGGAACCGGAGGAACTGACGCCATCTGAAATGGCCATACCGGAATCAGGGGAATGTGGAGTGGCGCCAACTAATGTGGTCGTTGTCACCCCTTGTTGCATGTCTTGGGAGGAGTTTTCCTAGTTATCATGAAATGAAACAAAACGTATGATTCCCAATGCAAACCAAAATGCTTCTAGCATATTGCTGATATGAGTATGAAAGAGAGTTGAATGATTTGAAGTCAAATGTGAAAAAATATAAAAATCATTGTGCTTACCTGGCCATTACCACCGGAACAAGGACCAAACTCAGTTTTGAACGGAATTGTATTATTATTGTTATTGTTACTACCACCACTATTGCCACTAACACTATTATTATTACTGCTATGATTGTTATTATTGCTGGAGCTGCTAGAGTTGACATTATTCGAGCTAGTAGGTGTGCTGCTACTGCTGCTCGTCGTATTGTTGTTCCCCGTCGCCCCATTGTATAAGGACACTGAGGAGGGACTGTGTGGGGATTGACTGGACGTACTGTGAGGGGACAACTGTTGGCTCTGTTGTTGGTAGAAGGGGTGAGAACCTCCGTTGTGATGAGGTGGCCCATGGTGATGAGGATGAGTGGATACTGGAGAAGCCCATTCTTCATACCCAGAATGAACCAAGGATCTGGCGGCAGCACAAGCACTACCATACATAGCAGCAGCTGCGGAAGGTTGATGCCAAGAGGCGGCAGCAGCCATGGAATCTGTTGCTCCAGCTGCGGTTCCAAATTGGGCAGCATACTGGTGATTGCAGTTAAAGTCTGTAGCCATATTCGGAGAGTACTGTGCTCCAGCGGAAGGAGGCACTACCCCTTGGGGATGACCGGTTAGGTGGGAATGGTGATGGGCATGACTGTAACCACCGTAGGCTGCAGCGGCGGCAGCCGCTGCTGGTGTGAAATATGGATTTTGATGCTGAGCTCCAGCATGATGATGGTGATGATGATGATGAGCTGAAGCGGAGCCAGATCGACTGAACATGGCCACAGCCGCTGGATTATAGTAGGAAACCATAATGATTGTATTTCTATAGTTTTGGGATCAGAGATTCTCAAGACACACTAACTAACTAACTATGCTGAGAATCATTTTAGTTGAACACGACGACGACAATGAGGACACAAACCAAGTTGCACAGGAGTTGGCGAAACATGTGTACTTGCACTTTGGTGGCAAATAGTGAACTGAACAGATTGAACTGGTGAGTAAAGTTTGAAGGATTATATATTGTTATCTGTAGAATACTAATGCCAGTTGGTCAGTCGCACACTATATATAGTCACAGGAATTGTTGCAGTTGCTCACTCAACAAATCTAAATCCCACTGCCTTACTTGTAATCCCTAGCTGGAGTATGACCACTAACTATAAATGTGAGAACACATAAGGCTGGTTTGATTGTTACACGAGAAGTGGAGATGTGACAAGTTGCTCTCCAAGTGCTCAAGTGATGAGGCCTCCTTTTTTCCAAACACTTTTATATCCTTTGTGGTGAATAGAGGGAGAGAAAATGTGTGTAGTTAGTTGTTTCAACTACCTTTTTTGAGAATTGACTGCATGACCACTTATGTGCTTGTTTGGCCCATTAATATGAATGCTATAGTCTCTGGTGTGCCTGCAGGTAGTTAGTTAGTTAGTAATAGTACTGGTTAGTTAGTTAGTTACTTTAGAGCCAGTTGCTCCCACTACTTACCTAGTATGAGTGCTTGCAAGCATCCAATATTCTTTGCTAGCTCATGTCCATCCCAACTCCTGTTCCTATACTTTGTACAGCAAAGGACGGAGGCGTTCCTTGAACAAGATTCTCCTCCTTTCACTCTTCTCTGCCTCATGGGACTGGCCCAAAAAATTCTTCTCTTGGCTCATTTTCCTTTCTCTCGGAGCTATCTTCCTCTCTCGTCTTATGCAGGCCTCAGCACCAGCTCCCACTACTACAGGGAAAACAACAGCTAAATTAGCTTCCATTTTTGTCCTCTTCATACTTCATACTGTAGACTGTACTGGGAATGAGATCGATGTTTCATCATAAAACCTGATACCTACGCCTCTTTGATGGATTAGAAATTATTTCAGGATAATTGAAAACTTTAGCAATCAAATGCTTTTTGCGCTAATCTCACAATTGCATGTATTTACTCCTAGTATTCGGGAAATTAGTAATGATGATAGTCATGTAAGTTTTTTAGTTAGTTATAGAAGGATTGCATTGATATTTTTTTGCATAAGCTATGATTTTCAATCCACCTCAAATGGTTGAATTTGCAAAATGTGCTGTTTTTTTCAAGTTATTAAATTTAAATCGCTATCATCACATGCAAATTGCAAAGAGCATAAAAGCTGAACTTGCAGATAGATGAATGAATGACATTGAATGGAATTTTATGTATAGAATGCACATTTTATGAAACCCCTTTAACGTGTGTACACTCAACTTTATTATATGACTCGGTAAATATACGAGGAGGGTGTGTGTAATTTTATTGTTATTATTATTACTGTCAGTCTATCTATCTGCTAATAAACTACTATTTCATTCACCGTCTGTAGCATTTTAACCTATAGTTTGTTAGTTATGCCTCTGACAAATGGTTTCTTCCATGGATCAAATCTAACTAACTAACTACATGTGAGCTGTACCTACCTGGGAATAGGTTGTATTTACATTTGCACCTGAATTTCACATGCAAATACTAACTAATGGAAAGGGTTAACTTTAACAGCAGTACCGAAAGCTTCTATAAGTACGCCCAGACGCTGTAAAAAATAAAGCTAATTAATTTAGTGCGCACACTATAACAAAAAGGTAGGACAGCCCAGTGTGTACTAATTATAGTAATATTGCATTATGGGCACATTATCACGTCATATGCATACAAGTTAACTTTACAACACAACCATTTGATTGTTAATACAACTTATGCACATTTTATAATACCATGTATATAATGAAAACTGCTGGTTGGTTGGCACGTAGTACAAGTAACTGAAGAACAAATAGAGTACAATTCATTTTTATGAACCATATTATTTATTTACCGCTTTATATGGCTTTAGCACACGAGTCGTGTTTATTCCAGTCTCACAGTGTATATTTAATACTCATCAGTACGTTACTACTATTGCCCTCATCATATTTGCTTTTAGTTAACTACTTTTTTGTATCTTCACCTGTGAAGCGTGCTCTGCTACATTGTTTACATTTGTCCATTTCAGCTTTATATTCATTTAGCTAACTAACCTACTAACTAATAAGTAACCAACTGACTGGAATCTTACAGTAGATTTCGCATTAAATATTTCCCACATGGAATGAATGTACTCCAGCTTCACTATTTTTCACTTTGCCCTTAGAGGTTTACTTGGTTTACATATGTTGGCAATGAATACATTTCATTCCGATTCCCCCTAGAATTTTGTACGGGTACAAGACTCCTGATAATCTCTGTACGTTGTATGACCCATTATTGCTGAAAAATACAGTTTTTTTCTGTGCAAATCAAGGATTTATCTATCTCCGTTCAACTTGAAAGTATAATTCTCCGTCTTTGTGGATAAACATAAAACGAACTCATTATTTCCCGTTTGCAAATTCATCATAACGTTGTGTACACAAAGCGGATGATTTCAGCATTCTATTGCATTCTTAGTCGGCATTTTTGTTGGGATTAAGTTCACAAGTTATCATATAGCTTAAAAAGTATAAGCCGTTTAATTCAAGCCACCCTTATCTGCTATTTTGTGTGTATGTGTGAGAACAAGGAAATCTGCCATTCTTTGTAATAATGTTGCCATACACGTCAAATTTAATTCCGTGTAAAACGCATGAACAAAAACCAAGCTTTTGATATATGTGCACACACAGTGCAATTTATTCTCATATTTGTCATATTTTATGGTTAGTTTAGCTGCTCCCATATTTTTTTTTCAGTCAGATCCTACAACTTTTTTCTTGAACTCAGACTATCCCATTTCTTGTATTTAACACTCATATAAAACCACAATGACCAAATTGACGAACCTTTGTTACTTGTGGCGGAATCAAATTGACCAACTCCCAGAGTCTGTAAATTGCTCTTTTTCCAGGCATTAACAATCTTCTAACCTCAAACATTAATTACTTTATTACATTAGTTTGGTCATGCATCTTATATATCTGTATGCATACAGAACCCGTTTCATCCATTACATCATGTGTGCTGAGCCAACGCGCTACCTTTTACATACAATTAAATGCAATTATGCGCAATAAAAGTTATTCCATTTACCAACTAACTAACTAACAACTGATACACTACACTATTCAGTGGGCATCCCCCCTCTGGAAAAAATGTACTCTCATGTCAACTAGTATCTTCCTGAGAGAGTTGAAAACTCCCTTATGCATAGACTTGTAGATTTATTACTCCTGATCAATCTGTTCCTCCCTTATTTTCTACATCATCATTGACTATGAGCTAAAGCAAATGATTGATTGGGTATTGCTGAGTATTCTGAGGCTACTGACACTATTACAAACCGTATACAGATTTCATAAGGCGTGAGAGGGGAATCTACAGCCTCATTCCCATGGCATTGGGATTTAGAATGTAAGTTAGTGAGTGGATCCAGGAAATTGTAATAAACTATCAGTGTGCACAACAAGACTTTGCACAGAGTGATTATGAAGGGATTTGGAAGGTACCCTGAATTGATGATCATGAGCACCATGATGATGATAATTTCTCACAGATTTTCAAAAGAATCTTATACTGCATGCTGTAAAAGTGGAGGAATCCATGCCCAATCATAAATGCATAAATACAACACAAACACAGGAGACAAAAAGATGTTCTGTGTACATATTTCGTTAGTGAGAGAGTTTTGTTTGCATGGTCATAATAATGTCGTCCATAATGATTGCACTCATGATGAATAAATTGGAGACAAGAAAAACTCGTTGACAGAATTACAATCCGTGAGCATAATAGGAGAGTAAGTACTGCAATTAACGACACAACTATATATAATCGTTGCAATAAATGTGTCTCCCATCTTTCCCCGTCATCATAATAATGTTAGTTATAGTTGGTGCTATATAGGAAAGAAGGGATATTATATGATCGGGTTCTCCTAGGTATATAGTTCTCACGAGAAATAAGATGCAACTTGTCGCAACTAATATAATAATCATAAAATGTTTGGGCACTCTGGAAATCCTCTTCCCTTGTTCACGATGTATTTATGAACACATTATATGACCATTGAATTCAATGCATAGGAGAAGGTATCCGTTGAGTGCAGTAATAATTACCAGGATCTTGAAATTGGTCACTTTTCCGTCAAAATAAGTCCAATGTACGCTCCAAAGGCAATAAATTAAGTTGTTGGTTCAATAATGTTGAAAACAATTATGGCTCTCTTTTGTATTCCTCATATAGCTGTACACTATATAGAAGTGCACGAGAGGATTTTAGGACAGGGAGTTAGTCAGCTAGTTACTTACTGTAGTATACACACCCATATTATAGACTCATCTTTTCAATTTATTATAGATTCAAAACCTATAATATAGGCAATAAAATGTCCCGGAGTCATAATAATATAATTTCTCGTGTCCCACTATATGCGGACACTGTTGGGTTCCTCTCATCATAACTAACTATAAAGTAATAGCAGCTCCCACTATATCTTATGTGAATAGAGAGAGCATTTGGAGAGGAATTCTCTGGCTTTTGTTGTTTTCTTTTGGGTGACTCCAATGATTGCAAACTTGAGGCGAGAGCTACTGCTGAGCTGTTGAAATGGAAAAGAAACATGAACCCTACAGGGCCAGTGGGTACACAACCATTCACAGTCAGGTAACAACACATTTAAGGGCGGCAACTGCCAAAGGCAGCCCAACTCCCTTTGCTCGTCTATAGTCCACCATAATAATCATAACAACTCCCTTTTTGCTCTCCATTGGATTGGATCCCATTGCATTCTCCAAATTATCGGGTAATAAAACTTAAGTAGCTCTATCTTTCTTTCTCCACATCTGTATGTTGTTCCCTGTATATTATTATTTTCACTTCTCTCACTCACTCCCTATATAGCATGTCGATAGATATGAGAACAGCTAGAGGTAGAGTCCAAACCTTAAGTGGACTAACGAACTAATAAGAGCAAACACAACAACTCTCTTTGTCAGTCAGTAAGGAAAAGAATAATAAAGACAACATGATCCATACAATCATGGAAGGTGCGGGCACATGGAATTATTATATATGAGATTAGTCTATAACTTAACTATATGCACCTAGTTTAGTTAGCTAGTTAGTTCTGTACGAGTTGTAAAAGTCGGCACTCCAGATTTGACTTCCTTTCTTCCTTTTTTGGGATCATTGAAAACTTTTTTTTTCGTGGATATTTTTTTTTCGTTTTTAGCTTATAGTTTTCTAGTTACTCAAGGAAGAGCATAGATTTTTGTGTACGGATAAGGAAGCTAAATACATTAATGTATATTCAAGGCAAACAACAGTAATAATCATATACACAGCTTGTTAGTTTCTATTGATAGCTCTTGATTTAAAGAAGCCAGTTTGGCATGTTTTGCATGATGAATAGATAGTTACCCTATAAGAGTCATGATGAGTTCCTACGTTCAAAATTCTGAGCAAGTGAGCTGAGAACATTGGAATGAAAACATGTATTTATCAGTAGTTTGGCTAGCGTTCAAATTAAGTTGTAATACTCTTGGCTGACAAAAGTATAGAAAAAGAGGATCTAGAGAGGTGCGAAATTCCTTCACATGGTTTGGTTTGGGCCAAGTTTTTCCTTCAAAACTTGTTGTTGTTATTATTATTGCTCTCATGTCCCTTCCTTCAAAATTTTATGACTTTGATTATCCATATCTATGGCGAACGAGTCTGCCCATACTAATGCTTGCTACAAAAGTGGTAGCAGTTGGCTCTTGTTAAATGGACACGCCAGCATAAGAAAATGGGAATCCTTTTAGAGCTCTCCAAAAATCTTACTTATCACGAACCCACTCGAAAACAACATGCATTCTAGTCTCCACAATTTTTATAAGCTTCCAATAGTTGTTTTCTCAATTACGATCCTTGCATCTTGTTCTTGCATCCAATCAACGTGGCCTTTTTTTTTGCACTTGCTCTCCTTTTCTCCTAATTATTTTTGATGATGAAAAAGAATCACAGATAAAGATGCAAATCATGTATCTCTGATTTATTCAGTTGAGTGAACACAATATTTAAACGAATGACCTCACTCCAACAAGTCCTTTCAATTAAAACGAAATAACTATGCATACTCACTACACTATGATAAGTTCGCATAACACGTACAGTGACGAACAAACTGAAATGACTAACTTGTGAATTAAAGCTGAAAAAAAGATTGCTCAAGCAAAACGATCGTTCAAATGTCTATAGCAAGGAATCTCTTAATTGAGTCATTACTATGCAATGTGCAACTAACTCATTCTGAGGCTATTGTCATACTATAAATCTCCTGCTTTAGTAACTAAATGCATATTTTAAATGCAATTAGCAGTGTACGATGATCACAACTCTAATGTCTATATAGAAAGACAATTCTGGTTAGTTAGCTATAGTACTGTTCCTATCTTCACTTGCGTGTTTATGAGTGAATGCACACTCACTCCTATGTACGATGTGCTCCCAATTTTATTATCCTCCTTTTAGTGAGACAAGCTGCCGTGATGCAATAAATTGAACACAACCTGTCCATTGCACTTTATCTCTTCGGTGTGTTATAAACTACTACAGAGCCAAAGGAGTAGCGGAGACTATACGGTTGTGTAAATGTCTTGACTTTTTGTCCTCATATCATATACTATATAGTATATTCTGTTGGAGTCACACCAAATGTAGCAGGAGAAGTATGCATGTGAGAAGTGTTTCATTGTGAATGCAAGAGATCACAAGTCCCATATATATTCCGTTTGGTGAAAAAGCCCCAAAGATCTTCCCAAGCCCATTGGCATGGGCAACAAAGAGTAACTTTTACAACCATTTAAGCAAAGCACCAATTAATTTACACAGTTGCGTTTATTTAGCAGCCCTTGTTGACAGCTATATGGTATAGAAGGACCTTAAATTCATCATCATTAGTTAGTTAGTATTATTAGCATTTTGTCACAGACAATAAAAACATTTTCAGTTGCTACTCCTCGTCTCACTATACTAACTACGTAATGCTACTGTTGGTCTTGTATTACTCTTTCATTCCAATATGTATGTTAGTATCTAGCAGTTGTTCGTTAGTTAATGAAAGTAGGATAGACTAAAAGAGGATGACGGTGGTCATAAAATTGATGATTCTAATAGGATGGTACATTGTGAAAACGCGTATAGGGTCATAATTAGTAAGTGCTCATTCCGTTGTGTCGTGTAATTGGAAGCGCGGAGGGACAAAAGGGCCATGAATTTGGACCGCAAATTAATAAATGCATAAAATGTTATGAGTGCACTTTGTGTTTGCCTAGATTATTGGTCCTTGTGGTTTCTTGGTCATCATCATTAGGAAATGTATAAAAAAAAGTGGAGCACGCCTTAAATTTTACTAGCCAATTAATGTAATGAGCGTGCGGTTTTAGGGGTTGACGTTTGTCACATTAGGTCAAATGCTATTAGTTAGTATTAGTAGTGTTAGTACTTGTATAGTTCGTTTTAAGGGAGTGAAATGCACACCGATGAAAACCACTGTGAATATATTTCGTATTTTGATACAGGCTATGGGAAACACCTCTGTTTTCATATGATAAATGTTGAGAGAGTACGTATGCACAATCGTTAGAATCTCCTGCCCTCCCGGAATCCCGAATAAAAATTTTTCACTAAAAAAACTAATGTGCACTGATCTTATCTATGGTTCATATCATTTTCATCTAAATATGCTCACTTTGGCGAAAGTTGAATTAAAACAACAAAACACAACTCACTTCTTTTGTTTTTTTTTCGCAGTTCAAAGTAAATGTAGACATTTTAAAAACCATGATACAATTCCAATGTAAGTTAAAATGTGTGTTCAATCCGTTCTATCATACAAAGGCCTCGAAAAAGCTTTACTCCCTTTGACTTGTAGTCTAAAAATATGAAACATTTTAAAGGATTAAGACAGCGTCTTAAAGTCTCTATTACACATTCAGTGCTTTTAACATGTGACTTAAACATTAAAATGTATGCTTCATATTCTTAGCATTTTTCCTCAAAAAGGAAAAACTGTGCCACACATGCATTATGTACGCGCGGTGAAGTACACAGAGAACAAGAAAAGGTTAGAATGTGCATGATACACAGTAAACGCGTAAAACAATAGCATTTTTGTCTTTTCTTTTCATGTAGCATTGTTGGTTACCAAAAACTGGAGAACACAATATGTAGAAGCAAAAAAAAACATTATAATATTTGAATTTTGCCCTTAGTATGTATAGTATAGTATGTATGTACAACATTGCATTTATGAATGCATTTATGAGGTCGGAAGTCATCACAAGTGGGATTTAGTGTTGGCTTGTGCCGACAACGGAACTTGAGAACACTAAAATAGTTGCTAGTATGTATGAAATCCTGAGTTCTACTAGTGTAATAAATCCGTAAATCAATCCAGAATAGTAATCCTCGCTTACCACTTTTCCCACTGCTATGATAAACGTGTAGTTATCATCATGTCTGCCTCTTTTATTCAATTTTCTGGGTATCTGTAACTCTAAAGCTCAGTTAATGTCTCCAATGATGATAGAGTATCTGCTTATAAGAATACCAATGATTTTGACAGCAATTTTGCCTGCACAATTTTTTCGAAATGTCAAAGTGTAGGGAAGGGAAACCAAATCAAGGCTTGACTGACAATCAACGATATAGTATTCACAGATGCAAAAAAAAACAATATCATGCATACTGTACATAACATGAAGCGAATTAACGGTAAGCTTTTGTGTTACCTACGATTCTAATTATAATATTGTATTTTTGGTGTTTGGGGTTTCGTTTAGCTTAACATTTTTTAACATTATTAGTGACAGCAATTCTAAAACTATTATATTTCATTTTCTCATACAAAAATCAATGAAAAAAATTGTAATAACATTTTAATGTAGATATTTGAACGTATGGTGAAATGCACAAGACAAAGTTTCAAAACGTAATCCGTAGAAATTATCAACAGGACTATAAATTCATAAACTGAGATTTCATCTTGAGGTTAAAGTCAGACATGGGAAACGTTATTTTGTCATTATGAAATTATGTGGCATGATATAGTCTTACCTACACTTTGAAATATATGTAAAAAATGTTTGCTTCAGCAACATTTTGTTGAGTTTTTACACGCTCGACAAATGTAAACGAAAAAGCTTTGGGAGATTAAATTAAATTTAAATATGTTGTTTGGCACAAGCACTATTTTACTGCGTGTGAATAAAATTAAAAGTTGCAACCGTGTTAGTTTAAGAATCACAGCATATTTAGGTACAAATGATCATGTGTCAGTTTAAAAGAGTAAAATTTTGAGGATTTTAAAATGAAAATGAATTTTCGGATTTTAATACATTGTATCTAATATTGCCTGTTCCCATCACTATACTCGTTTTACCCGTCTTTATCAATCTGAAGCATACGAACCGTTTAACTTAAAGCATATGTGTATCAAAGTGTAGAAAAAAAGATTCTCATTATTTTTCCACATGTGATGACCACGTTACATGTGTTGAGACTGTGTGCTGGCTATTTAATGAGTTATAGTTGTACAAAACAAATACAATGATAAAAACAATGGGGAGAGTAAAATAAATAGGATATGTTTACAAAGATAGTCACACTTATTGCACTTTATTTGACTTGCTGTACAGAACTCTCGTCTCTCGTTGATAAAAATGGACTTACTCACCGTCGATGTAATTTTTCCTGAGAATTGTTCTCACAGTAAAGTTAGTTTTATCTTTTCATTTTCTGTTATACTATTTACTAACATGAAGTAAAATGTTGCACGTTTGGATGCTGTGCTCACATGGAACAGATAAATATTGGATTGCGAACTCCCAGTTGGTTACAACATCTTCATGAGACAAATGATTCGATAGAATTATATTTTTCAATGTTTGTTATAGTGCTTTAGTTTATTTTTCTCAAGTTTTGATATCTTAAATTAACATAGCTTCAAATTAGTAACTAACTATATAAAGTAAATATTACTTCATTTTAAAATTAATCGACATGTAGCTGTTGTACAATTTGATACAGTTTCTTCATAACTATACCAATGAGTGTAAAACTACTAACATTTGTAAAATCACAATGAGCTAGGAATTTCAATCCATATGAATACTAATCAGTTAATCAAGCGAGCATACCAACATGTATGGCGCTTTTGTAGGTTAAAAATTGTCCGATAAGTTAAAATTTAGTAAACGTACATTTAACTAATAACATAGTGGAGAACTGTATAAGTTAGCTGCATTGATGATATAATTGTATTTAACAAGCTTTTCAAGAAATTGGCATACTACAACGCCAAAAAGACATTTTGTAAAAGTTTCTAAATAGTATAGTGGCGGCGAAAAACATTCATTTGATGTGCCATTCCAACAGCGTCAAATGAAATCATGATTTATGGATTTATAGCCTCATCTTCCTTTTCTGCTCGTTAATGTCCTCTCATCAATTAAAATAATGAGTTATACCCTCATTCAAATTCCACACGACAAAAAATAATTCATCCAATTTCCATCTGAATAATAATTTTTACCATTCATAATAGCCTATGACCATTTAGTCTACTGAATAATAATACACAATTATTTTTCCAACCATTACAATCCCCATTTAAATATTTCAGAAACACAAACTCAAGATTTCATCTTCCCCCAGTGCATTATCAAAGAACAACTTACACTAGTAAACAAAAGGCTAAAATCTCAGAACAAGTTTTGGTTTACAGTTTCATCCAAACAAGCAGTTAGTTGAAATAATCATCGTGTCCCAATCTCATGATAATTGTATTGTGCTCCTTGCCTCATTTACATTAACTTTTATTGCATAACTTTGGGCACCCAATAAAGCCATTCATGTAAAATTAAATGGTAAGTTAGATTAAAAGACATCAAAGATGCCAACCAACACCATTATCATTAGAACTAACTGAGAGGGGACAAGTTTGTGTTGATGCTCGCACCAGTAGCAAATATAAGACCAACAACTAAATAACTATGAAATGAACTATACTGTATAATAGCTATTATTGTTCAAGTGTTTTCTAGCTAAACCAAATGTTATGACGTGACACACAACAAAATGAGAGAAGAAGAAACCAGCAAATTATTCCCTCTTGAGATATTTGCTCCACCACATACAAATCCATTGTATTTTGAACATTTGGAGATGAAAAGTAATTTTTTCACTATTGTTTTGATATTACTAGACAATGATCTTGCTACCATAAAAGCTACCACATTGTAATTGTTGAATCTGGCTTTCGTACATCTAAGTCTTGTGCACATGAGTTCTATAGGACGAAAAATATTATGATAAATAATAATCAAATACATACAGTAGATACGTGAAAACAATTGATTGATGGGATGAGCAACATTAAGTACAACAGGAGTGTTCAACTTTTTGTCAAAAAAATGAAAACCGATTTCAGGGTGATTGTATAATCCTCTTATGTGATGTGTCATGAAACTATAAAGTCATTTGTATTGTGAACTTATATTTCCAAGTATAGAGTTCCTTGTTGTAACTCTCCGAGTCAAAAAATGTGTTCTTTCTTTTATTTACGTACAGTTTCCATGCGGTGCATTGTTAATACCTTTTTGGCAGATTCTTAAGAAATGTGAGCGAGACAGCATGGCATATGACTTGGGCTTAAGGGAGTAAGTTGGTGACATAAGTAGCATATTGCACATCACCATGAGCTTGTAGAAAGATTATCAGTTTTTTTTTTCTTTTCTCCAACCAGAGCACGTTGAAAAAAACGACTCATAAATATGCATTCATTATTCATTCCACGTACAGACTATAGATTCTATACAAGTTTTTTAAACACCATTGTGTTCTTGGGTATTATGCACCTGCATCCAGCTATTATTACAAAAAGGGTTCGCCTACGATTTCAACATGAAATAACTTTTTGGGTACACTGTTTTTGTTGTTATAGTAGTTTTATGAATGCCGTTGCATCATCACACAAAAAACCAAATGGAAATGAAAACTACAGGAGCTAAATACCAGCAAATCAGTTTGGGTTTCGGAAACTTTTCGCATTTATAATATAATATTGCAATTATGCATCCACAAATATGCATTCGCACTTGTGCATTCTTTTGTCTTTGGTGCATAAGAAAAAAAATTGTTTTCAGTACCGATCTATTGTACTGTGAATGAAGAAATTCTTAAAAAATAAGCAAATTAATGAACCCGATTCGCTTTTATGTTATGTATTTAACCTACTTCCAGTGATTGAATTGTTTTCCCAGTCTTACTTTCCGTTTTTACACATGCGATCCAAGACCTTCAACAAAAAATTCAACTCTAGATTCATAAATTTATGCCGTTCAAATTTAATAGTAAGAAAGGGTAGAACGAAAAGAGATGATATATTTTGAAATAGGGTGCTGCTCTCTCCATGCAGTTGTTGCAGCTCTGGGAGCCCTAAACCCATTATGTTGACAGGTATATGAGTGGTCGCTCAACATTTATGAATTCCATTCCAAGATGCAAGATTATATACGAATCTCACAACCAGAGATACTATGCCCTTATTAACTTTAGCCCTTCCTACATAACAACTCACCAGCTAATAGAGAGATAACATGTTAATTTATGCGTATTGGGCCGAAATGCAAACTAGCACTATTATACTATACTAAGAGAATTATATTTAAAACTTTTATACTTAGGGCATAATTTACTATTTATAAAATCGAAATTTTTTAAATCAGTGCTGTACACTACTACTTTAAATTGCTCTAAGCTGCCTGCATTTCCAGTAAGTAGTTTTTACGTGCAGCAAATACAGGTTACCTAAGCATATCTTTTCAAATTGTTTGATAGTTGTACAGCATGTTAATGCGTTCCGAAAATTCTTCGGCCGATGCCGATTTTTAGACCTCTTGAGTACGACTTTCTTGCTAATGTTACGCACCGCTCGGCATTTTCTACAAAAATTAAAAAGTAGAATAGTTGTATTATGTGTCACACTATTTACGAGCAATCAGACAGTAAAGGACTAATCAACTTTGTTACTGATGAAACTTCCTTTTAGCTCTATCTTGGCAATTTTTAATTGTTGCCGTATGCATGCATTCCATATGCATATCCGTAACATAAACGAAGACAATCGGCAAGTGGATGCGGAAGAAGGACTCGACTTTTACAATTTAATCCATTGGCAATCGGCAATACACATTGTATTTTCACGTTGTCTATAAAATAATTTTTACTAGCCATACTCAGTGTATGGTATTAATATATTTGCATTTCACAAATTTTAAACAGTCTTTGACAGCAGTGGAGGTAATTCCGCGAGTTGATATGTGAACCCGATCCTCTGGTGTGGGTAACTCGGGCCGACCCTGAATTTGCTCAGAAACAGTAGTGCTGGTTGCAACGTTAAGAACGCGCACTTCCGTCAGTGCAAGTCCCTATAAACACAGCAAGTATTTAAAACAATGAAACAGCTAAACTTTAAACAGTTTTAGAATACATTAATACCATTAATACGATGTGTTATGATTTGTCCTGATTTTCTTTCGAATTTCCACTCGAGTGACAAATGAAACACTTTTCTTCACTGCCTGACCAGACGGCAACACATTTCTCGGCCATGTTGAGTTTTCGAGTTATAGCTGACATTCTGACATTACAACTGCTCTTTTTATTTCCTACTCAGTAAGTAACACAGTTTGGATCTAAATTCACTGATAAATTGGTTGGCAATCGGAAACGCAGTCCACTGAATACCCGCACACATTTGTAATGACGAGAGGGAAAGAACAAACATGCACGCAATAAAATGCAAGTGCAGGCGTGCACTATTTAGCCAAAGACTGTGTTCATATCGATCTCCATCTATTCCTATGGCGTATGATGGAATAAAGTGGAGACCTAGGAATTATCTTTTCTCGCTCAAAACAGATATTTTCAATAATTATGATATATAAAGCGAGCTTTCTGCCGCTGTGATTGATTGAAGGGGTACACCGATTTTAAATTTCTTTTTCGATAAATCATCAAACCTTGAATTTAATGACACAAGGGGCATAAGGGCACACTACTATCACATATCCGTATCTTCCTTTTTGTGTTCTTTCGTAATTTATTGTAGTTCATTATTTAAAGATATGGAATCAATTAGTCCTTCTAGCCTATTCGAGTTAGTAGCTTATATGCATAGTTAGTTACTCTGGTTTTCATTGGATGCCATATTTGTAAAAAAAATCTTTTAGAAGATTAGTTGCCCCGTTTGTCAGTTATATTACTGTGTGTGAGAATTGGGGTAAGAAAAAACTTGCTGAGACTGGAGGATGCAAGACTGCTATTACTAGACAATGACTTTAATGATGCAAGCAGGATGGAGACAATTGACTAGAGCTGTAAATAAAACAAAGAATTTCAAGAATGATCCTATTTATTTCCTGTGACGAACAAAAGAATTATGCATGTGAAAGAGTGAATGTTGGCTGGAAAACCGGCCAGCAGTAACAAAACTTGTTTTTCTCTGGATACTTTTCTGAAAGTGAAACTCTTATTGTTCGTTGTTCGTTTACTGCCTAGACCTACCATATATTCCCATATGAAAGTAGATTAAGAGCATTTGTTCGAATGCTGCATTAGTTCGTAACAAGGGAAAGAATGAATTCGTTAAAAAATGGACCACACATAAACATTTACTGCTGTGGACATTATTTACATATGAGGAAGTAGGCGCATACACTCATTATTGCATAAGAGGTACTGGGGATCAAGTAACAATTATTTGGTAATACAAGGTACTTAACATTGCTAAGTTCTTGTAGTACCAACTAATTCATATTAAATTAAAGTTATGATAATAAATAATAATCAATCACCAACCTTTATTGAATTACAAATCAGAATGTGCTATAGCTCGTGCACCGATGGTGTTGTGGCGAAACAGAATGCATGCAACGAAATAATTTCAAATCCAGGCTTTCGTTTAGAGATGCAAGTTGAGCTAAAAATCATTTGAAGCCTTGAAAGAAACCTTTTGGCTGTATAAAGCCAGAGACATCTAACGCATATATTGTATAGTTCTTGGAATATTAGCCGATAATCATCTACATCTTAAAACTTTGTTAGTATCATAATGTCTTTTGTCAATTAATTAAAAATGTTTTTATTTATTATATAGGCTTCTTGTCTCACTAAAGTTTAACTCGTCACAGAAAGGACCGAAAAGGCTAAAAATTGAATCTAGTGTAAGAGAAGTGCTAGCCAAGTGTACAGATTTATTATAAATGCAAAGATCAGCGGATGAGAAGGAGAAACCATTCCCTTACTTCAAATTAAATGCAAGTGAATAACTAATTAGCTTTGTAAAGGTTTCTAAATCAATACTATAATGAATTTCTTATTTAAGCCAAAATATGATGTTAAATATACCATGTTACAGCGTGCCAATAAAAACAACGATCCGTATAAAAAAGTGGTTTTTAATAATAAAACATGAATTTTATTTTGTAATGCCAATCAGTATTCTTTAATTATGATTACTATTAATGCTTAGAACGTATTAAAAGAGATTTTTTTTACTGAAAAGGCAATTAATTATGCAATGTGAAAAAATTATTCTATAGCTTTCCTAGCTGGCTCTCCATAACTGCATGAGGATGGGCCATGAATTCGCGTTCCTCGGGATGGCCCAAATAGTCATCAAATCCAATAGTTTCATCACGACCTGAAACAAACCATCCACATGTTTAAAACTGTAGCTGTATGAGTGATTATGATGTAAACTAACTCATCCACTAGTACCACATAATAGAAACTTATATACCCAGAAACATATTAACATTACATTAACACGACTTCTCAAAAATATGAAAGGTCATATTTGAGGCCCTTACTCATTTAATGAAAAACCTCTATTTTAAAAGTTAATAGCTCTAATGATAATGCGCAGATTTCCGAAAATACACAATTCAGGTTGTAGAACAAAAGGTTCTTCACGTTCATACAATAGTTCCTTGAAAAATATTTGGAAGTAAACCGATTGTCAGCAATATCGTGCACTGACTGACTATGTAAATATGTGAATGTAAACATGTATATGCGTAAATTCGTTGTTCCACAAAATTTTAATGATTTCATTAGAGCTAAAACATATAGATGCCGAAACCCCTCACGAAAAATCTAGTTAGTTGGCCATCAGATTTTTGCTTTATGTTCAGCACATTTGTTTTCAAAAGGTAACAATACACAGCCACAATAATTACTACTAACCTGTCAACACGTTGTATGAAAAATTGTGTCGAGGCAAAAAGGGAAGGTGACCACTTTGCATAGTTATTTTTCTTTCCATTTTCAACTGAATTGGTGCATGCAGTCCTTGCATTTTTCTTAATAAAGCGAATTCCAAATTTTCCATACGAGTGTGATACTAAACATGGAAAGAAAGAATACGTACATTTAGAGGAATAACAAACCAACAAGAATAAGTTGCAAACATATAAAACATTAAATATTTTTACTGTATAAAGGGTACACTAACCGATTTTTCAGAAACTTCTAGAGGGTGAGGGGCAACGTAACCAATGCCTTTCGACTTTGCTTGTAGACTGTAATTTGAAGCAAGCAAGTAAGTTGAAAATCATTTAAATTCTGTAACATGAAATGAACTGAAATTGCAAACTTCAAAACTCACCCTTTGACCATGGCGTCTGGAGTACCATACTCTGTCTCGACGTTAGGAGGATTCATTTTGATAGTTTTACCTGCCATAACGAAGTAAACAAATACGGACTGATTAATTACTGAATAGATACATACCAACTATTGTTGCCACACATTTGTATTGGGAGATCTCTGAAGCTTTAAATCCAAACTACCAAAACAAGGTCATAAAAATACAAACTAAAAACCCAAACCCCCGAGACAAAACACTAAAAACTAAAATTCCTCTGTACTTAAGAAAAATCAAAGTCTTACCTGCTTTAATACCGAATAAAACTATTGAACTTTTATCCGAAGTTTTTCAAATTTTAAAGAATGGCTTCCGTAGTTAAAGACTTGACAAATTACTTCGTTTTATAGATTATAGCTGCAAAGTGAAATTGAAACTTCCGAAGACGACAACTTTTTTGGCAATGTAAAATTCTTCAAATCATTTCCCTTCAAATTTCATAGACACGAAAACTCGATGGTTTAAAGTTACACTTATAAATTACAAAATTGTCTATCCGCCTATCCGCTAACATATAGCGTACAACCAAATATCCGACCCATTGCCCACATCCGACTATCCGACTATAAATTAGCCAGACGCGGCGTAGCGATAAATGCGGGAAAACTGATGTTCAAAAGGAGCACAAGTAAAATAATTATTACCGACTGGGGATTGGGATTGGGGAAGTTAACTTACACACGATCAGGATAAGGAAACAAACGACCCACACACGAGTATCTTGTTTCATTTTCAACTTTATTTTGGATTTATCGGAGAATGTGCTGATATAACATTTTGTGGACTTTTAGTTTTATAACCTATTCTCAGTAATACAATTGACTTGTTAACTAACTAGGAATTCGGATTGAGAAATTGATTGTAGTGAACCAAAATTTGTACTAACTAAAACATGGCGGGCGTGATGGACAAGATGGAGATGATGCGGGTAGGTGTCTGACAAATAAACAGCAACAGATAATATTTTAGGACTTTGAATGAAAATTTGAACTTTAAATTTTAGCGTGTCAATGGAGTGCTCAGCAATCCCAATTTATTACTTCGTATTGCGGATCTCACAACGATAATTCAAGTGTGGTCTTTAGAGGATCTAAAGTCCCTGTTTCCTATCATCGTGGAAAGCATTATGGGCTATGGGATGACAAATTCAGGATGGGGACTGCGGAGTATCACTAGAAATAATGCTGTCAGAGATGCTGAAGCCATTATAAAGTTTCTTGGTCCCACAGGGCCGCTTATTTCCTTAGCATATCATTTGATGGAGGACTGTGGACTAAAGTTTGAGTTTCCTCTCAGACTTCTTCCGGTACATTTGCCGTGCTCAACCTATTTAGATAGTTATTAGTTGCATGAATGATGTACTATATTTATATTTACTTTAACAAGTAGGTCAGCTTACAAAACAAGATTTTGGCGGAAAAAGCTTCACCATTCCTCTCGTCTAGAGTGTCCGTGACGTATGATGCTATCGACCGTGTAGCGCAAGGAAAATGCCTTCATTTAAGTAATTTAAAAACAATGTGCAATCTGCAATCGTTAGGTCATTGCGTAAAATATATTAATGGGAATGTTGTTTTTATTTACAGATCCTTTTGATTATTATTTTTTATATTTCTCCGTTTTGAACTGGATGGGCTCTCCGGGAGACACAAGTTTATATCTGATTGGATGGGGATCCCTTGCAGATACAGTGTATATAAATTTGCTGGATGAATACTTGTTGTACTTTTTTCCGTGCACCGGAGATACAGTGATGCCAGTAAAATGTCGTGGTGATGGGCGGCCGAAAGATACTAAATTTGTGGGGAAAAATTCATTTTCAGGGTACGTATTAAGAGTAAAAGCAATTCTGTTGTTTTGATTTTCGTCCATTGCATTCGTTATTGGTTCGTTTCAGATTCATGAATTCTATGGCCGGAATTCCTGCAACTAAGGAGTCATTGCCCCAAGGGACTACTGCAGGTCGACCCTCTTTGTTTAAGGACTCAGTGTATTTACAAGATCAGGTTACTGGGCAATCAGCATTAGAAAACTCGTTGCACGCCGCTTCAAGCCTTATTGTAAAAGAAAATTGGAGGAGTGACTCCATTATCAATATTTTTATGGATTTGTGGATGACGGTCCCTGAGCGAGAACAATCGCAGCTAAAAAATGTGCAGTTTGTAAGTTTCGAGAAACCCACAGTTGCCAAATATTGATATTATACATATATAAAATATTGAGCTTTAGCATATCTATCTTAATTTTCAATATTCATAATTTATTAATTTTGCCATTTAGGATGCTCAAGCACTTCCAAGTGTTGATTTGGTCAAGTCGGTTCGCATGGTCATCAGACACTTTCATTATTTCTCTAACTGTGTAAATACACACAACTTACATCCCATGGAAGATGTTAAAAGGTAAGATTTTAGGTTTCTGATGTCCTCAAGTTTTTTTTGTAAAAAGGTGTAAATTCGTATTTAAACATGAATAATGTCTGTAGGTGCAACTACCCCCTGCTTCAAAAAAAAGTTTACTCGTTTCTTCGACATCTGTTCAATCACTGGCCTTTAGATAACTCGTTCCGAATAGTTTATGAAACATGGTTAAGTTATATACAACCGTGGAGATATGTGAATTTCAGGTAATAGGTTGCTTCCTCGGCCTTTCTATATTCATGCAACAATTGTGGGGTTCTGTTTAAAATTTGGTTTTACATCTAAATCAGAGCTGGAAACCAAACTCGTCCTGAGGGCTCCGATGCTCCAGTTGACAATCGATGGTTCAACTTCATTTCCGAGAATATTTTATTCTATTCTCGATTTTTTCAAAAAATCATTGAACGTCTCATTCGAGAGGACCTTAGTTCTCCTAAAAATGCTTTAATGCTGTACCGTGTTGCCAAAGTTTATGGGAACCAAGAGAACTTGAAAATTATGCTGTCTAAAATAGAAGATCATCTAGGAAGATATAATGACGGGATTCGTGAGCATTTACCGCCTAATTTTTCTACTCCTTATACTTCACCTGCTGCTGCTGAAGGAATAACTAAAGCATTTCAAATGGAGAGTCCTATTTTAAGCCGTCGGTCAATGTCGTCCAGAACCTCTTGTAATTATTCCGGTTCTGTCGAGTCGTATGGAATTAGTAGCACAATGCTAGCTCATATCAGAGCCATCATGAGAGAAATGGAGGATGTAGATTTTCAATATCAACCAATATTTTCTCATGAAACCAAAGTTGCGGTGAGTGAATCATTACCGATTTTTTATAATAGGTAGATAGATAGTTTTTACTGTCAGCCAAGCCAATCAATACCAAAGCTTACACAAAAAAAACGTGTCTAGCATTGGTTGTACTTCATGCAGCGGTAAAACAATATATATATTTTTTGCACAGGTGAAGCATTTAATGGCGAATGCCCTGAAAACTCAGGAAATTTTGTTGGAAGCTATTCAGCAAATCGAACAAAGTAATCCTTCCCAGGGCTGGCTGCACACATTATTCTTTTCATTTTGGTCCACGTTGCCCAATAACAGTGGTGACATCCATATCAAAAGAAAGTCAATTAGTCACTTGAGCTTTTCTAATACTCAGCTGGGAAAAATATTTGATGCAAGTTTTGATACCCGTTTTATCATTACTTTTCCAGCAAACAATGTATTTAATTTTTAATTATTTAATTTCTGATTACCAATTTTCAGCTGCCACAACCAAGTAGTAGAGAAGAATTGAATCAGTCGTTTCAGTTAAACTCATCATTCAGCCCATACAATATAGGAAATGGCGATATTTCAGACGACGGTGAGAGAGATATTGAGACTAGAAGGAGGCAAATTTTACCAAATGGAATATTAACTGAAGGGATGCTTGGGTCGGTTGGAAATCCGGACAGGTGTCTACCCCGCAGCGATGAAAGCCGGATTATTGTCCAGTCTATGATTACCTTGTCTTCTCTGCTCAACTCGCTGGTACGTAAAAGTAGAAAAGACCAATGCACTCGCCTTATTTTATAATTCCAAACCTACTGTCATTATGTATTGCGTAAGCTTTGGCTTTCATTTACTCCACTAAGTAAAATCCAGCACCAATAATTAGACCCACTAGCAAGCATGTTAAAGAAAGTTACTGAGAGTATAGTGAGCAACTGTTTATTCACTATGAGCTGTCACCGTGGTGTCTATTCCGAATTTCGATATATTCCATATTATGACACGATATTGCTGAAAACAATCAATCCGTAAAGGCCCTTTGGATTACTTCCACCCATGATGGGTAAAAAGTAAATTTTTACATACTTTATTATCCATGATTATGTTGAAGATTAAGGGTTCAATGCTCGATTTTTCGTTTTTTGTCCCACAATTTTTTATTTTTCATTAACCATTATTTTAACCTCATGCATAAATCAACTTTTTCCCGTTTTCGCTCTAACTTGCCTGTTTCAGCCATTCAATTATGTTTTGATTTCCCTAACATAAGTTAGTTTTAATACACTCTAAAAAAGTGTGTTTAATAACATTATTTTTGCCTAACAGTGGGGTCCGACACTTGAAGGGTTTTACTTTCAAAATAACTGGATGGGAAAAGTTGCCAGAACGTTGATTGCAAGACCAACAGAGTATATAGAAGTGGAAAAGCTGCCGTTAAAAAGGCACATAAGGAAAACAATGTACCTTCCTCCAAGGATTAATTTGCGATTCGTTGGATCTCATCTTTTCATTTACGCCTGTATTTTTATGTTCATTACTGGACTTGTATTGGGTGTTACGGGTGTTGTTGGATGGTTTTGCTGGCTGCTTTTCCTTCTCACCGTTTATGTCATCGTAAAAGTCGTGTCTGAACCAGCTGACTATTATGACGAGCTCTTAAGAAGATTTGGCCAGTACTTGGTGGCTGATGATGTAAGTATAATGAGTGGTCGAATTAGATCGATGGACCAATATTCCCCTGGGAATGGTTATTCTTATGAGCAGTAACTACTAACTTAATTGAGTGTGAGAATGGGAGGACTATCTCGACAAATCAAATCATGAATTTACCTGTTACCTCACTGGCTTCCAATCCAATAATTCATCTGTAAGTTTGGAATAGTTACAGGTAATTATTGACTGATACGAAGATACGTGTGAGACATCAATTTTAGAAGTAATATGTTCTATTCATGTATAGCTAATAGTGTCTATGACTTTATCATGAATAACTTATTTGTACCAACCTTTTTTCTTACTTTATTATTGCACCACTTATGGTCGGAAATCTAATTATAATTATCATGTCCAATAAATTTATTTAATTATTGAACGTTTTACTGTGACGAAATTTTTGGAATGTAGTCTTAGTGATCATCTGATTGGCATGAGCTCGGGATTTGCACACCATCACTTAGCACACTAAAATTCCGGAAATTTGTAGATTATATAATACTAACTAACTAAGTCAGTGAAGATTTAGAAATGTTATGCACCCTTATAATCAGCAAAAAAATCAAAACACTGCTGCAATAATTATCATCTTCTTTATTCGCCTTCTCAGACGTAGACTCAATGTTACACAAAGTTTGAGACTCGCTTATTGAATTATTTCATGACACATGTTAATGGACAGTGAGCTATGCAAGATTTAAAAGATATTTCACATTAAGTGACTCATACTCCATTGCCTACGACATCATGTTTAACAATCTTAAATACTGAAAACGTTAGACTTGATGGTCGGTAGTGATAACCAAGGAAAAGTAAATAGGTTTTAGCATATGATGGTTTCCTGATCACGTAAAGCAATATTAACTTTATACTACGCACTAGAACAACACTGTTAGGCGAACTGACTGAGCAGTCATAAGGTTATGTTAATAAATAGTAAAATGATAAGAAAAGTTAAAATAACTGAACATTCAGAAAGTGGACAGGGCTAAATTGAAGAATATCGGTGGTAGGGCGATTGAAAAAACTCCATGACTCATAGATATTGCCACTCAGTGGTAACCAATGTGGTACTATTTTCTGTAATCCGAGCGATTTCTTCAGGGATTCCATGGTTTATCCACAGCCGCCTTAAAGCCTCGTATTTCTCCATGCACAAATACATTGGGTTTCCACGCCGAAGCCCTTGATCAGTTTCCCCATAAACATCCACGTAGGGAGGGCACAAAAAGCAACCTAAATCAAGAATAAGTAAACGAAAAACGAAACAATTATTCCCTACTATTATTACACTATATTTGAGAAATGAGGGAAAAGCTTACCCTTATTACGACCACTGAGGCAAAAAACTTTACATTCTCGAACTCGTAAAAATAATCCTTGACCACCACCGCACATGATCGCATGAAAGCTGCAGGCACCCATTTTCATTCCGTTGAATTGTTTCTGACAGCAATAACTCTGAGTTTAGAAAATAACAAACCAGTTATGATTTTTCATTAGTTAAAATCTACTCTACTCCAAACGAATGAAGAAAAAAGAGGATGTCAGTTAACTGAACAACTATCAAAAAAAGACAAACTACATTCACTGACGTTTGTCCTCCAATCGAACACATTGATTCTACGAAATCAAGTAGTCTTTTGACGATAGTCAATGTTCGTTTGGTTTTAGTTTTAGATGACACAAATAAAATTCAAATGATCTAAATAAATCAGGTCTCCAAATTGAGCTACAACTCGAAAGTAGAAACAAAATTAAGAACAAAAGTACCGTAGAATTCCCTTCTGTGTTAAAGAAAATATCCAGAGGAATATTTTGTAAGTTTACTTGAGAGCAGAGCATAGTCCCACAGGTCAAGCACATCGTGGGCGTTCTAGAGTCGTGATGATCATTTTTACAAGCGAAGGAAGAGGCAGAATTTATCAACTCAGTATAATCTTGAGGTAGATCAACAAGTTTTCGTAACTGTCTTGGGTAGTTGAAAATTACAGATTGGTTGAAACCTTCAACTGCAGTTTGTGTTTTCCCTTTACGACTTATCACATTTTTCACTTCAGGATGACTAGCCCACCTATTTCAAGTCAAAATTTTGTATTAAATTACATCAGTAATTCCATTCAGAATAACACGAGGCAACCTCAAGACGAAATGGTACTCACTTCATCGGCAAGTTATGTTTCCCGGTACTAGTAATCAGGGTATCTAGAGAGGAAGGAAGTCCAAGAAAACTGACAAGATCTTCGAATTTGCTGACGCGCTTCTCCAAGTTCTTTGAAGCAGGTATTTCGGTTAGACATTCAAAAAACTTTGCACTACACCGGAGAAAAGGCAATCTAGAATAGAAAAGAATTAAGCAGTAGTAAGTATAGTAAGTAAGGGGTTTTATTGTGCAACACTTTCCCTTCACTCTCAATTTAATTTATTTAAAAAATTCATTCCCAAATTTATTCAAAAATTATTTAGTAACGGTAACGGTAAGTTATCTCAATTGAGAATTCCAATCATTGCTGATTCCATAAGCCAGTACCGGTTCGGCCTATATTAAATGTCGCAGCAAAACCGAAAAAATCATCGGTTCCAACTCTCTTTTAAATTGGTAAATGACCACAAGACTGAAAACCTTGCAATTCTCAAATCTGTTTCAACTAACTAAAAAAACTCCAAACCAAACTGCCAAACTGAAACCGATTACTTATATTTTAATACGTAAGCCAAACCAAAATCTGTGATCGCAATAGCGAGTACTGTTTCGAATCGATAATAAGTGGCCGAACGATTCATGCAAATTAACTAACGAGTAGAAAATGTGTAGGTGTTTACGAGAGATAAATAGAATAAAATAAGCAATATATTAATAAATAAAAAAGAAAACGTACGTGGCTTGCTCTAGATGATCATGGATCCCATCAAAATCAATTACAGCATCTTCCGATACCTGAATGCCCGTAAACTGCCATATATCTTTTATCAGAGATTGGCTTTGAGCACTTAATTTTGAGCTCAACCCCGAATCTCCCTCAGATGAGTCCATAGCATCATCATCATCTTGAACATTCGGTGGTCTCATTCTCATAAACTCGGACAAATCATTCACACAGAGTATTTGAGTCACATGGTACAGCAGCATTATATGCATGATAAAATAATCCTGCAATATACGTAACCATAATCAATCACTTTGGTTCGTTCATACTGGCAATGTAAGTACACGTTTTGATTGACTTACACAGTAGGTTCCAGTCTTGCTAGCAGTGCACGAAGCCTCTCTCAGATAGAAATTAGGGAAAGAATAAGAGAGCGCAACAAGTAGTGAAAATGCATCACATTCCAGGAAACATGGGTATTTATCGCTGAAACCGAGTAAATGTTCAACTAATTTGACAGCAAAATCCAATGAATCCGACTACAGTAAAAAATTTCAATAACGAGTAGGATTAAATAGTATGCACACCGATAATTCATTGAAAGTAAAAGTGAAGAATTAACAACAACGTCATTCTTGGACACTGCGAGGCTCACCTTACTTAAATACCGAATGTCAGTCCCCATATCTTCTACAGGAATAGATGCAAAACGCGTAAAATACTTAAGTCCTTTGGCACATCGACTTGGGACATTTTCTCCGAAAAACTCGATGCCTTGATCTCGATGATATGCTTCAGCAGCCATAATAGTGTACGCTACACTTTGCCACAAGAAAGGCTTTTGACGACGGTCATTCTCCAATGTATTTTGGTCATGGCCGAACTTTAAAAAGTGAGATCGATATTAGAAAAAAATCTCGGATGAGAAGTAACTAATATTATACAACACACAATAAACTGAATTACCTGCCAAAGGTGTCCCATAAATATTTGCATTAGAGGAGCTGGCTTTTCAAAGAAAATGTACACATCAGGACAAAAGCCACTGTTCCTGGGAATCAAATGGTAAAAACGTTCGCCGTCATCGTTGTTGACTTGTTTCATGTACATTGTGGTTTCACCAATCGACAGAGGATGGAGAGATCTAAAGTACTGAGCTGTCGGTGATTGGTCGGTTGGATCAACGTATAAGCTTCGTATGTCATTATCTTTCAGGGTTGTGATTAATCCAAAAATAAATAAACACACATCGTCGGGACGCAAAGCTACCTCCGGGGGAAGTACATAATTTTCATCATTGTAACCAATAAAATACTTTGCCAATGGAGGGCAAATCGGAATAACCACATTGCAAAGCGCATCGCACATGGGGCACAGCCACTCATGTCGGTCAACATCAAAGCTCAAGGGATGACGGAGCCTTTAGAAAAAACAAAAATTGTTATAATAATGCTACGGAATAATATGTCTGAACTTATGCAATGAATTGGTACAAAGGGCAATAAAAATGGTACACAATAAAAGTAGATCTCCTCGTAAACCGATAGACACACCTGTAAGGACGTCTACGCTCCTTGCTGATCACTCCTTCCATATGAGTAGCCCAGCATGTGTTATGCATGATGTGCCCACATGAAGAGACATGTGGCGAAACTAGAAATTCTGGTGACTGGAACAAGTAATCTAACTCCCGGTGTCGATCTCTTAAAGAATTTATATCACTTTCGGAGCCTATTCTCTGCGGATCTTGAGACATAACTGTCGATCTTTGAACAAAGGCTGCCATTACTAGTTTAGTTTCAATGACTCCAACTGTCTGCTCCTCTTGGCACAGAATACAAGTAAATCTAACCAAAAAATAACAATCCAGATAAAACCTTTGGTAAAGACAAAGCATCAAGCTTGAAAAATCACATAAAATATCGACGTACGACTCCTCTGGCAGAGCAAACCGAGTCTGATTGCATCCTAACGCCACAGTTTGTGCACTTGATACTTCCATTTCTTCTATCATATCCCTGCCTTCCGACTGAGCAGCACCATTGGCGTCATCTTCAAGAAAGTACAATGAGAATAATGCTTAAATTTAACTGTAACAGTTGTATTCAAAGTCACAACTACTCGCACATTGACATTGACAAAAATTATAGTTCTACTTCAGTTAAAATCTCTTACCTCCAGCAAATAGTGCTGCATTAACCGACATAAATTTTTTCTGAGCCTCACTCATTTTGGCCAACATCTTTGCTCTGGACTGAGCTGCTAGCATTGCTTTCATCTTCTTCTTAGCCTTTGAAGTTAATTATACTTGTTATGTAATTCACAAAGGTAAAACTTCATTTAAAAAAAATGAACAGTACCTCTTCATTGTTTTGAATAGCCATCAGTTGATCTTGCTTATCGTTATTCCCTTCGGTCGGTCGCAACTCAGCAAATCGAGCACGAAGCCATAATATCATCTCATGATGAGCCGAAAGTTCAGACTCTTTCAAAAGTTCCTCCAGCAGGGCAAAAATTGAGAAAGATGCAGCTGTAAACTGAAAAAAATGGTTGTTTTCCTTTTCATTCCTGACTTTCTCCTCATTCAGTCCGTGACCAAGGAGATGAAGCACCTTTCGTAAAATCCCGTCATACTGGCTACGGAGATTCTTCTTCAAGCTCCTAATTCGTAAACAATACAAAATAATCAATAAATTATACGAGCGAGCTTTTTGCACGACGTTGCAACACCGCAAAGCGACAGCTTTGCGGCTGTTGCACGTTGTGCAAATGCGAGTGAAGTATAATTGTGATTATGCGAGTGCCGGTA